>Ga0224506_10001560_pt1 | contig 16237 bp, 13 predicted proteins | sample SF_Jan12_sed_USG_2_FD_169108 | JGI IMG/M metagenome (GOLD analysis project Ga0224506, IMG submission 169108) | Sediment microbial communities from San Francisco Bay, California, United States - SF_Jan12_sed_USGS_8_1 | ecosystem: Environmental > Aquatic > Marine > Sediment | place: USA... | reverse complement strand
CCGATTAGAAATTGGAAAACGGCCTTGAATCGATTTATGATCGAGTTCGAAGACCGTTTAAAGGACTTCGTATAACTATGGCAGTTACACAGAATTATTTACAGGGTCTTTTTTATGCCCGTGAATACATCAAGCCGGTTCACCTTTTTCTTTCTGCTTATCTGATTCAAGAACAATCTCATTATCTTTTACACGCACATGAATTATTCCACCGTTGACTAACGAGCCGAATAACAACTCTTCTGCCATAGGCCGCTTAAGCTTGTCCTGAATTAAACGATTCATAGGTCGTGCACCCATTTTTTCGTCATATCCATTGACAGCAAACCATTCCATCGCTTCATCATCCACATCAAGCTGGACTTTTTTATCATCTAGCTGAGCCTGCAATTCGGTCAGGAATTTATCCACTACCCCTTTAATAACTTCTGGAGATAACGCCTTAAATTGAACAATGGCATCCAGTCTATTTCTAAACTCTGGTGAAAATGCCTTACGAATAATTTCCATGCCATCGGTTGAATGGTCTTGATGAGTAAAGCCCATGCTACGACGACCAATTTCTTCGGCACCTGCATTACTGGTCATCACCAGAATGACATTTCTGAAATCGGCCTTTCGGCCATTATTATCGGTCAGCGTGCCATGATCCATGACCTGCAATAACAGATTAAAGACTTCCGGATGCGCTTTTTCTATTTCATCAAGCAATATAACCGAATGGGGATGCCTGGTTACCGCATCAGTTAACAACCCACCCTGATCAAATCCGACATAACCTGGAGGTGCGCCAATCAAACGTGAAACTGTATGCCGTTCCATATACTCCGACATGTCAAATCGAATCAACTCAATACCCAAACACTCAGCCATCTGTTTGGTCACCTCAGTCTTACCTACCCCGGTGGGACCAGCAAACAAGAAAGAACCAATGGGCTTTTCAGGTGATTTTAAGCCGGCACGGGCCAGCTTGATGGCTGAATCCAGGGTATCAATGGCTTCTTCCTGACCAAATACGGTCATTTTCAGGTTACGTTCCAGATTACCCAAAATCTCTTTATCTGAACGATTGATCGTTTTCGCTGGAATTCTGGCAATGGTAGAGACGATGCGCTCAATGTCCTGCGAGGTAATCACTTTCTTACGTCTATTTTCAGGCAATAACCGTTGCGCTGCACCCGCCTCGTCAATTACATCAATGGCCTTATCGGGCAAGTGTCGATCCGTGATGTAGCGTTCTGACAATTCAGCAGCTGCTTTTAAGGCTTTATCCTGATATTTAAGATCATGATGCGCTTCAAATTTTGTCTTTAAGCCACGCAAAATTTGATAGGTTTCATCAACGCTGGGCTCAAGTATATCTATTTTTTGGAAGCGACGGGTTAATGCACTGTCTTTCTCGAAAATACCGCGAAATTCCTGGAATGTGGTAGACCCAATACAGCTGAGCTCACCCGAACTTAGCATAGGCTTCAGTAGATTAGAGGCATCCATTACGCCACCCGAAGCCGCTCCAGCTCCGATTATGGTATGAATTTCATCAATAAACAGAATAGACTTGGGCTGTTTCTTTAACTCGGCAAGTAATGACTTCAACCGTTTTTCAAAGTCGCCTCGATACTTGGTTCCAGCGAGCAGAGCGCCCAGATCCAGTGAATAGACTACGGCGTCTTTAATCACATCAGGAACCAGATCTTCCACTATACGCTTCGCTAATCCTTCGGCAATGGCTGTTTTACCCACACCGGTTTCACCAACCAGCAAAGGATTATTCTTTCGTCGTCGCGCTAAAATTTGAATAACTCGGTCAACTTCATTATCACGGCCCACCAGGGGATCGATACGCCCCTGACGTGCCTCTTCATTTAAATTGGTCGAAAAGTTATCTAGCGAACTCGGGCTCGCACTTTCTGACTCATGCTCTTCTGCATGTTGTTCTTCTCCCGACTGTCCTTGCAAACCACTATGATCCTGCACCTTGGAGATGCCGTGCGCTATGTAATTAACCACATCTAATCGATTAATGTTTTGCTGTTTCAGACAAAATACTGACTGACTTTCTTGTTCACTAAATATCGCAACCAATACATTAGCACCGGTCACTTCTTTTTTACCCGAGGACTGCACATGGAACACTGCTCGCTGTAAGACCCTCTGAAAACCCAGAGTAGGTTGGGTTTCCCGATCTGAATCATCGTCCGGAATTAATGGCGTCGTCGCATTTATAAAGGCAATAAGTTCACGCTTAAGCTTCTCCATATCCGATGCACACGCCTTTAATACATCTACAGCCGCATCATTCTTAAGCAATGCAAGCAATAGGTGCTCTACTGTCATAAACTCATGACGTTGGGATTTTGCATCCCGAAACGCTTCATTTAAGGTCAGCTCTAATTCTTTGCTTAACATGTATAACTCCTCCAATGGGCTTTAGCCCTTATCCATTAGCACCTTTGATTGACGAAACGGCCGCTAAACCACCTTTTCTATGTCACAAACCAATGGGTGTTCATGGTCACGTGAATACTCATTCACCTGCGCTGCTTTAGTTTCAGCGATATCTCTAGTATATACGCCACAGACGCCTTTGCCCCGGGTATGCACCGCTAACATAACCTGAGTTGCACTTTCCCGACTCAACGAGAAGAAGTCCTCTAGTATGTGAACAACAAATTCCATGGGTGTAAAATCATCATTAAATAATATCACCCGGTATAAAGAAGGCTGCTTAACTTCAGGCTCTGATTCCAGCAGTGACTGGCTTCCTTCATGTTCTATACCCGGGTTATCAGACATAGCAAATATCATTCATTATTCCAACTTTGTATTTAGTATTATTTTACGCTAATAAGTTCAAAATAGTTCAAAATAGTTAATAATATTTCCTAATATCAATTGGGTCTTAATTAAATAAATAAACCTGCAGGCTAATTTATTTTTAATAGTTCAGCTCAGAAAAGACCACTTTATGTACTTTTGGATTATACAAAAGACAGGGAGATTAATTCCTCTAAAACATTATAATGTTAATTTTTAAGCCATTGATTCAGTTGGAAAAACCGCATTCTTCTTGACTATCTATTGCCATCAAGACAATATTGTTACCGACACTTTGTGTTGACAATTTGTACGTTTCAAACAGCATTTGTGAGAGGAGTTCGCAATGCCTTCAGGGAAGGTCAAATGGTTCAACAACTCCAAAGGTTTTGGTTTTGTTGTAGCAGATGACAACGATGAAGATCTGTTTGTTCACCATACATCTATTCAAATGGATGGGTATCGTACATTAAAGGCCGGCCAGTTAGTTGAGTTTGACACTAAACCCGCTGATAACGGCACACATGCCATTAATGTAAGATTGATAGACTGAACAAATTGAAACACCGTCTTTTTCTTCAGGAAACGTTCTACAAGGATTCAATCTGAAAGCAGTATTAGATAAACGCCGTCTTCTTCTTCAGGGCAAGTTCTACAAGGATTCAATCTGAAAGCAGTATTAGATAGTTGGTTCTTAAAGATCAATATAGAAATAGCAATAACCATCAACAAAGCCCCTTTTTTGGGGCTTTACTTTTTGGATCATCCCTATGAGTAAGTTAATCCTGTTTAACAAGCCATTTCAGGTTTTGTGTCAGTTTCGAAAAAATGATGACCGCAAGACGCTGGCAGATTTCATTAATAATCCTGATGTTCACCCGGCAGGTCGCCTCGACTATGATTCAGAAGGTTTATTATTACTCACGGATGATGGCAATTTAAATCACCAGCTAGCCCATCCAAAATTTGAAAAATTAAAAACCTACTGGGTTCAGGTTGAAGGCGATATTACCGATTCCGCTATAAACGACCTGATCAATGGCGTCAATCTAAAAGATGGTAAAACCCGACCCGCCCAGGTCAGGAAAATAGAACAACCGGATCTATGGGAACGTGTTCCACCCATCAGGGAACGCCAAAACATTCCGACATCCTGGATAGAGATCTCGATCACTGAAGGAAAAAACCGGCAAGTAAGGCGTATGACTGCTCATGTTGGTTTTCCGACACTCAGACTAATCAGAGCAAGGATTGGTGACTGGAATCTGGATGCCATAGGGCCTGGTGAGTTTGTGGAAATAGATGTTAAAACGGCCGCCAAAGCTCCGTCAATAAATCACAGACATAAAAAAACCGGCCACAAAAGCCGGTTTTCAACAACTGGAACTCAATCTGGTTCAGGATCTAAACCAAAGGATCACAGTCCGCGTCGTAATCAATCTGGTCGTAACCAAAACCGAAAAGCTTGAAGAAATCTTTCTGGTAACCTTCAAAATCTGATAATTCGTTCAGATTCTCGGTAGTTACCTGATGCCATAACTCTTCAACTTTACTCTGCACTTCGTCGGTTAATTCAATCAAATCGACCCGAATTCGATTGGACTCATCCAGCGTCAGCTCAGTATTGCCAAATAATTCATTAAACATCAATTTAGAAACCTGTTCGATACAACCTTCATGCGTACCGTTTTCTTTCATTACCCGGTACAACAACGAAATATATAACGGCATAACCGGAATAGCAGAACTGGACTGAGTCACAATGGCCTTCAAAACAGATACATGAGCACTACCCTTCACGCTTGCTGACAACCTGGCGGTAATTGCCTTCGCGGCACGATCCAGGTCTTCTTTCGCCTTACCGATGGTCGCGCCACCATATATCGGCCAGGTCAATTCTTTTCCTATATAGGTATAGGCTGTTGTTTCAACGCCTTCAGCCAACACATCTGCTTTAGATAGCGCGTCTATCCAAAGCTCCCAATCGGCACCGCCCATGACATTAATGGTATTGGCAATTTCTTCTTCAGTCGCCGTTTCAATGGTTATTTCACTAACTTCCTTTGAATCAGTATTCAATGTTTTACGAGTGACTGCTTCGCCGACCGGCTTCAACACACTATTATAAATTTCACCGGTATCCGGATCTTTTCGACGAGGTGAAGCCAGGCTGTATACAACCAGATCAACCTTACCCATATTGGCACGAATTTTTTCGATAACAGCATCTTTTGCTTCGTGAGCAAAGGCATCCAGGTTTAACGATTCTGCATACAAACCTTTTGCTTTTGCCTTGCTTTCAAAGGCTTTGGTGTTATACCAACCTGCGGTACCTGTTTTTTTCTCAGTTGCTTCTTTTTCAAACATCACACCCAGGGTGTTTGCACCAAACCCGAAAGCGGTCGTGATACGTGAAGCTAGTCCATAACCGGTTGAACAGCCGATAACCAAAACATTTTTAGGTCCCTGAGCATCTATTCTTTGGCTTTCGACATAATCGATTTGCTCCTGGACACTAACGGCACAGCCCTGTGGATGAGCTGTAGTACAGATAAAACCTCTTACCTTTGGTTTGATGATCATGAATCATTGTTCCCATGTTATTGAACCAGTACCTGAATTCATTTACTGACTCAACTGGAGACATCAGAAACAAAGGTTAAGCACTACTTCGGATTTAATCGACGTTCTTCTTATGCATTCATTTGTGCATTATAAGACTATGAGACTTAAGCAACAAGGCATGAGTCACAGATCGTCTTGCTGAACTGTCACGCCAAGACGACTAAAATTCAGGATACCTGTATTGTGGGTAATTTAGGCTGAATTAATTGCGTTTATTTACTGACAGTTATTACTGCTAATTTTCAATGTGGTTCGTTGCAATTATGGATACATTCCCCTAGCATCCACAGCATACATCATCGTTCGAACAAAGGTTTTTCAGATCCATGTCCAATTCCAATTCCACTACAAAAGTTATCGTTGGTATGTCCGGAGGCGTCGACTCTTCGGTTAGCGCAGTACTTCTACTTGAGCAAGGCTATCAGGTTGAGGGACTATTTATGAAAAATTGGGATGAAGATGACGGCACCGAATACTGTACGGCAAAAGAAGATTTAGCAGATGCACAAGCGGTTTGTGATCGATTAGGGATTCATCTGCATACTGCAAATTTCGCCACTGAATACTGGGATAATGTTTTTGAACATTTTCTGGAAGAATATAAAGCAGGAAGAACGCCTAACCCCGACATTTTGTGCAACAAGGAAATCAAATTCAAAGCCTTTCTTGAATACGCGCTCATCCTGGGTGCGGATAAAATTGCAACGGGTCACTATTCCCGGGTGCGTGCTTCAGGCGATAGCGCACAATTATTACGCGGCCTGGATAAAAACAAAGATCAGTCATACTTCCTTCATGCGGTGTCTGGCAAGCAATTAAACAAGAGCCTGTTCCCGGTTGGTGAACTGGAAAAGCCTGACGTCAGACGCTTGGCAGAAAAGCATGACCTGGCGACTGCACGAAAAAAAGACAGCACGGGTATCTGCTTTATCGGCGAGCGCCGTTTTAAAGACTTTCTTCAACAGTATTTGCCGGCAAAACCCGGCAAGATTCACACTGATGAAGGTAAGGTCATAGGTGAGCATTCCGGCCTGATGTATTACACCATAGGACAACGACAAGGCCTGGGAATTGGTGGTTTGAAAGATTATGATGAAGCCCCCTGGTTTGTTGCAGGCAAAGATCTTGAGAACAACATACTGACGGTTGTTCAGGGTATCGATCATCCCTTGTTATTTACTCAACACCTATCGATTCAACATATTGACTGGGTTGCAGAACAAGAACCCGAGTTACCATTAACATTAACCTGCAAACACCGCTATCGCCAAGATGATCAGGCTTGCACCATCAACAAGGTTGATGACAAATATCTGGTCAGTTTTGATGACCCTCAGCGTGCAGTAACGCCGGGGCAGTCTGCCGTGTTCTATCAAGACGACTTATGCCTTGGTGGCGGTGTTATTGAACACACCTGGAAATAAACGGTATGATGTGTTTTAAAATTGTCACATTGTGCACAGGCAAAGAGATTGTAGTTTTTTATGTCAAATAATTTCATGGAACAAACACTTGCACTGGCGGGTGTTATTCAAGCGGCAACTTTGGTTGATGAATTGGCTCGTAATGGCGCTATTAACTCCGAAGATCTGGAAACAACAGTAAAAAGTATTTTAAATACCAATCCAAACTCTGTGCTGGATGTTTATGGAGACATTCCCAATCTTCGAATTGGATTGAACGGATTAAGAAATCTGTTGAGTAATGAATCCAAGGGCACTACTCAGGAAATAGTCCGCTATGCGATGAGTCTGATTCACATTGAAGGCAAGTTACGAAAAAACAGCAAGCTTTTGGATAATCTATTCCAGGGCATCCTAAAGGCTCAGGGCCAATCTGAATACTTTGACAGCTTGACCCATGATGCGGTTATTGGCTCACTTGCATCGGCATACAGTGACAGCATTTCAAAACTGAACTTTCGAATCCAGGTAACTGGTAATGCCACCCTGCTACAAGACGAACGGATCGCCAGCCGAATCAGGGCCATTTTGTTAAGTGGTGTGAGATCCGCCGTTCTTTGGCAGCAAAAAGGGGGTAGAAGATGGCACTTCTTGTTCTATCGCAATAAAATTAAAAAAATGGCACAAGAAATTCAGACCAGAGGCCTCCACTAAGTCTCGTTCTCATGTATAATCGCGGCCCCCTAATTCTCTCTGGTGGAGTTTCGAAAGCTCATGGAATTATCTGCACTTACTGCTATATCCCCTGTTGATGGCCGCTACGGTGACAAGACTAAAGCACTGCGCCCGATGTTCAGCGAATTTGCTCTTATTAAGTTTCGTGTTGTTGTTGAAGTGCGATGGTTGCAAAAACTGGCTGCGCATACTGAAATTTCTGAATTATCGCCCTTTAGCGATTCGGCAAACCAATTATTAAACGACCTTGTTGATCATTTTTCGGAACAAGACGCACAGAAAATCAAAGACATCGAAAGAACCACCAACCATGATGTCAAAGCGGTTGAATACTTTCTGAAAGAAAAAGTTGAGCAAAATTCAGAGCTGGCTGCTGCCACTGAATTTATCCATTTTGCCTGCACTTCCGAAGATATCAATAACCTGTCACACGGCCTCATGTTAATCAACGGACGAGACCAGGTTATCGTGCCGGCCATGAAGCAAATTTTGACAGAAATCAAAGATCTGGCCAAAGCCTTTTCGGCAATTCCACTGTTATCCCGAACCCATGGACAAACTGCCTCTCCATCTACCGTGGGTAAAGAGCTGGCTAATGTTGCATATCGTCTTCAGCGTCAAATCAGGCAGGTCGAATCCGTTGAGATTCTTGGCAAAATTAACGGTGCTGTCGGCAACTACAACGCCCACTATTCTGCCTATCCTGATGTAAACTGGCCAGAAGTCGCAGAGCAGTTTGTTACCAGCCTGGGGATTTCATGGAATCCTTATACCACTCAAATTGAACCTCATGACTATATTGCCGAACTTTTTGATGCGATTGCCCGATTCAATACGATTTTGCTGGATTTCGATCGAGATATCTGGGGCTACATCTCAATGGGATACTTCAAGCAGAAAACCATTGCGGGTGAAATTGGTTCTTCAACCATGCCTCACAAGGTTAACCCGATTGATTTTGAAAACTCTGAAGGCAATCTGGGCATTGCCAATGCGATCATGCAGCACCTGGCGAGTAAACTTCCGGTGTCTCGTTGGCAGCGCGATCTAACTGACTCAACCGTTTTGCGTACTCTGGGAGTTGGTCTGGCACATAGTTTAATTGCCTACCAGGCAGCGTTAAAGGGTATTAGCAAACTTGAGGTGAATCCGGAACGCTTGGCAGCCGATCTGGATAATGCCTGGGAAGTTCTGGCAGAACCCATTCAAACGGTTATGAGACGCTTCGCGATTGAAGAGCCATACGAAAAGTTAAAGGCCTTTACTCGTGGCAAAGCCATTACTCAGGAGGCCATGATTGAATTTGTGAATGCATTAGAGCTTCCTGAAGAAGCTAAGGAACAGCTATTAAAACTCACTCCAGCGACCTACATTGGTAATGCAGTGCAACAGGCGAACGATATTTAATAATTATTATCGCCTCGACTTCCGGCACAGCAGAATAGGCCGGGAGTCACATTGGCAATCATTCTGCCAAATTTAATTTTCCGTAACAGGTTACCTCTCTGTATCAGACAGCCTTACTCAGGAATCCAAATGCATAAACTAAACATAGATATTGAATCGTTTTTACGTTCTAGCTGGCAAAGACAGTTTCAATATATGAAGAATGCGTTACCTGATTTTTGTAGCCCGATATCACCCGGTGAACTACAACTACTGGCAACCGAAGAATACATTGAAGCACGCATGCTGCACTGTTTTACCAATGAGCCATGGATGTTAAATGCCGGGCCAATCGCTATTGAAGACTGCGCCAGTCAAAAGGGTGAACCCTGCTCTCTACTGGTACAGGCCGTTGATCAATGGAACCCTGAAGTACAACAACTATTAAAGCTGTTTGACTTTCTACCCTCGTGGCGCCTGGATGACATTATGATTTCATTATCAACCAATGGAGCCGGCGTAGGACCACATTATGATCAGTATGACGTCTTTCTCATTCAGGCCCAGGGAACCAGAAACTGGAAACTGGGTGGAATTTATGATGACGATGCACCTCAGACCACTAATGCCGGTTTAAAACAGCTCAGCAATATGAAGGTTATAGAGGAATTTAGTCTGGTTCCCGGAGATATTCTTTATTTACCGCCTGGCACGGGACACGATGGTGTTGCAACGAGCGATGACTGCATAACTATTTCAATTGGCTTCAGGGCGCCCTCCCACGCTGAAGCACTAACTGACTTTGCATCTTTTGCAGCCGATCTAACCAAAGACAGCCAACGTTTTTCAGATGCTAACCGACCAACTCTGCAAAATCCCAGAGAAATTTCCGATTGGGACATACAAAATATACAGTCAATTCTACTGGAATATGCCGAAAACAAATCATTAGTAAAACAATGGTTTGGTAGTTTGATGACAGAACAAAAGTATCCTGAATTGATGCCGGAAAACCTGAATTACAGCAAGTCTGACTGGTTACAGGGACTGTCTGATGCTGACATCGTCATACTTGATCCTGCTTCGCGCATTTCATTTGATGATGAGTTTATCTATATAGATGCACGCATCTATTCCAGAGGTCTGATGACAAAAACACAAGGCGAATTATTTACTGACAATGATCAATTTGAACCCGCAGCTTTTACAGCATTATTTGGCCATTCCGATGGTTTGGACCAATTACTGCTTGAGTGTCTAAATTTAGGAACCTTTTATTTGGAATAAATCCTACTCAAGCCTGACCCTACCCCCGGTTAAACACGGTAGTCCTATTTGAAAGAAGCTCTGTTTGTATGGTTTAGCTAACCAATCTGTTAAGCACGTGATCGTCGACCACTATGGCGAAGATCAATGAGAAGCCATTTTACAAAAATTCATCATGACGGTGTTTTGGTCGCCATGGATCGATATTTCAATTGAATGACCGGAGATATTCCGGGGCTGTATCCGCAGTTCTTGAAGAAGATGGTGATGCACGAGGCTATGTGAAAACTACTACATTTGCCTCTTCAGCGTTAAACATGAAATCAACATGCGCATAAATTCTTCTGGAAAGAATGTAAACCGCTTTAGCTGGCCCTAAATTAATTACAATGTGGCTTGCTTCCAGATGCCTGGTTGATAATTTGAGTCTTCCACTTATTTTTTCGCCAGTCACTACGCTGTTGCCTTGTTAGAAACGTCCAGGCGATAAACCTGCTCTGCTTGTTTCCCTGCTGCATATCAACGACTCGATGCAGGTCTACGCCCGATTTTTTTAATGCCTTCAATAGCAAGGGGATGTTGGCTTTTCTGGAAACCAGTGATGTAAAAAAATAAACCTGATTTCGATAGGATTGGCTTTCAACGATCATTTTTTTTATGAACGCCAGCTCCCCTCCGTCGCACCATAGCTCCGTATGTTTGCCGCCAAAGTTTAACTGTGGATGTTCAATCACTTTTTTGGAAAGATTGGTTTGTTTTCGAATTGAGCCCGCTGCGGCGGTTGCTGCTGAATCATGAAATGGCGGATTACATAAAGTAAGGTCAATATAGTCACCCGTCTGAATGATACTCTCGAATACATGCTGTTTTCTATTCTGGTGGCGCAACTCTATTTGATGCTGCATACCAGGATTAGATTCTATGACTTTTTGGGCATTGTCGAGTGATGCCTTGTCAATATCTGAACCTATAAACTTCCAGCCGTATTCAGACTGACCTATTAGCGGATAGATACAGTTCGCACCCACACCGACATCTAATATCTGAATACTCTGACCAACAGGGTATCCCTTGCCCGAATCTTCAGCTAGCAAGTCAGCCAGATGATGAAGGTAATCGGCCCGACCTGGAACGGGAGGACAAAGATTGTCTGCCGGAATGTGCCAATTTTGAACTGAATAGTATAGTTTCAGTAATGCTTTATTGAGTTCGATTACAGCCTCTGGATTCGCAAAATCGATCGACAGCTGTCCGTAACCATTATCTCGAACATAGGCCTTGAGTGAGCTGGAAGCTTCTATAAGTGCATCAAAGTTGTATCCAAAGCGATGCTGATTCCTGCTATGTAGTCCGGGCTTGGCTTTTGAGTTAGATTTTAAACCTGATTTAGAAGTCACTTTAGACCTATGACATGATGAATACTGATAGACTCATTCTACTCACAACGATGAAGATACACCATGGAATAAAATTTAATGACTACCCTGGCGTTTCATGACTTATTTAACCTGATATCTTGTTTTTTGAGAAAAAGTTACACAGGCTTTTAGGATATAACCAACACGGCTCGCAATATTACTGACATCTGGTTTTTAATAGGTTTTTTTTATAGTTATCCACATGGAAAATATTGTGCCAATTATTTTAAATAAAGGATCTAATAATCATTGACAACAGGATGAACAATAGGCTAAACAAAAAATAAACCTTTCAACAAATACAACAAATATACTTACAATTCAATAGGTTACTAAGAGTAACCCTTCAGTTCATCTTGTTATACATACAAATAATAATCAATTTAAATAGATACTGGATGCTCTAGCTCGCTATTCAAATTAAACACCTGTTTACGAATATCCAGATTAAAATTTGCCATATAATCCGCTATATCACGGGCTTTGGGCCAGTTATCCACTATTACTGTGGATAACTTTGTTAGTAACTCTATAATGAATGCTATAAATACCCGTTTTATGGGAGCTGCCTACAGATTGGTTGTTTTTTGAACAACTATATATATCCTTTAAAATCAATAACTTAGAGAGATTCATCACATCAATAATAGAAAATAATGGATTTACAATCCTGATATCACAAATGGCCTACATGATGTGAATAATTAAAATAAACCGACTTTTTCTATTGACAGCCCTGAAAGCCAACAGTGGCAACACTTCGACACTTTTTAGTGATTTTTTGCATGAAATATTCGCACAGTGTTAGTGCTGGAGACGTCACATTTTGGGGCATGAATCTGGAAGAAAAACAGGTTACATTATTGAACGAAACACTCAGATATAAAATGAAGATTATGTATACTGTTGACTAGAGATATTTACACAAAAGCTTTTGTACGTCTGTGCGGCATTAAGTATCGCCCGGTTGGTTGTCTGCCCTTATATACTTCCGACTAGTGCGCATTGTTTTGTCTTACCTTTAAGCAATAAGCAATAAGCAAATTTTCATGCATGCCATGGTTTCTGGCAACAATGGTTTCCAGATTCATTAATTTAGCCAATACCTTTAGGACTACTGATTGGGGTACACATAAATGACAATTAAATCTGTCGCACTAGTTGCACATGATCATAAAAAACCGGCTCTGATTAAATGGGCGATTTCCAACAAGTCTTTACTAGAGAACCTGACTGTTTATGCAACAGGGACAACCGGTAAATTAATTAGTGAAGCTCTTGGTATTGATGTTCACAAATTATTAAGCGGTCCTTTGGGCGGAGATCAACAGTTAGGTGCAAGAATAGCGGAAGGAAAAATCGACCTACTTATATTTTTCTGGGATCCTCTAGAGCCAATGCCACATGACCCTGACATTAAAGCCTTATTAAGAATTGCAGCTGTATGGAATATACCCCTGGCCTGCAATCAGGCTTCGGCTGACTATATTATCCATTCGAGGTTAATTCAAGAAGACTATCAGCGGGATAAACCGGACTTCAACCTGTACCTGGAACGTACGGTAGCCTGAACTGATGTAATGTAAAGGAGTCGATGATGACACAGATAGATTTCTATTCGCTGCCAGACAAGGATCCGGAAGCGAGGTTTATTCTCACCTGCCGGTTACTTGAAAAGTCTTTATCAAAGAAGCACAGGGTATTGATACAGGTGAATGATAAGGATGATGCTGAACAGCTGAGTAAAAAAATATGGGGATTTCGTCCTGAAAGCTTTCTGGCACATGGTTTTCTAAATGAGCACCCCCAAAACCAGATCGAAATTGGCTGGACTAAGGATCATGGCTCACAACAGGATATTTTAATTCAGCTTTCGAGTGATATACCCGAATTTTTTAGCCGTTTTAACCGGGTGATTGCAATAACCTGTGATGTACCGGATATTATTGAAAAATCCAGGCAGCATTTTCGTTTTTATAAGGAAAGAGGCTACCCGCTTAGCCACCACAAACTAAGATCCTTGCTTTAACCACTGGATGTCGTTTGCCGGAGATAATTCATACCGGCTGACAATCCAGTATCATACGACTAGGGGTAGCTTTAGCGGCAAAGCGTTTGGACTGCTGACGAAAGGGCGATAGTTTTTGGTTAATCTGCACGTAAAAGCCTGGTTCTTAAAAATCAGGCATTGATTTTATTGGCCCTTAGCCTGCCATATCAGACGTCACCCAGATTGAAGCGTTGTCTTAAAAATTTTGCAATGCCATCCTGATCATGATGACCAATGATTTCCGTTGCCATATTTAGAATATCCGGGTGGGCATTCTCGGGAGCATAACATTCATCTGCCATCTGAAACATACTGATATCGTTATCACTGTCTCCAAAACAGATGATTTTCTTGAAACCCATATCTTTTTTTAGAATTTCAATAGCTCCTCCCTTGGAGGCGTCTATATGATGTATGTCCATCCAATAATGTAATTCTTTATACATATCGGGACCGTAAAATGTTGCCAGACTGTCAACTAAAGACAACTTGCTTATCACCGACTCGGTAGTCTGCTTTATCCCCGTTGAAGAAATATTGGTAATACCTGAATATTCGATTTCTTCTAGTGGATACATACTGGAGTTTGGCCTTTGCTTCATGATTTCCAATGTTTTTTCAGCATAGATATCATTGATTTCGCCATAATAAATTTTCTGATGATTCAAGGGGTCAACCGACATAATAAAAGGCGTGATTGGCGTCCCCTCGGCCTGCACTGACTTGAATGCATCCAAAACGGTGTTCACTTCTAATTCAGATAAAAAATTGCCATGAGAATATACCGAACTAACCGGATCCCAAATTAGGGCACCATTTTTATAAATTTGCGGTAATGGAAAGTTGTGCCCTTGAAAGAACGGCGCTGCAGCATGTAGGGTACGACCGGTAGCCACGGTATAGGCAATGCCCTTCTGAGCCAGTAATTCGAGTGTTTCTAATGTGTAGACAGACAGCGTCTGCTTCGAATTAAATAATGTACCATCCAGATCGAATACGACTAATTCCACAAATCACCTCTCTTAAAAATTTATGACCATGACAGGCGACTATGCACTGCAATAGCGTTTTTCAAAATCAATCATGTACAGTCTACTACGTCACAGCCAAAACTGACCAACTTAAAGCCATATATAACCATTTGATTCAAGTTTACATTGTGCAAAATCTTTAGCCGTCAGGCTGTGAGCCTTAATGTTTAGCGTGTATAATGCTTCCCAATTAAACATCACACTCATCGACAATAACTTTAATTTCAGGCGACTAAGTACCCTCATGGATAAGACCTACCAACCTCAAGCTATTGAATCGAAACATTACAAGAACTGGGAAGACAACAACTGGTTCGCACCCTCTGGCCAGGGCCCGGGCTATTCCATTATGATTCCGCCACCCAATGTCACCGGTAGTTTGCATATGGGTCATGCTTTTCAACAGACCATTATGGATGCGTTGATTCGATACCACAGAATGAAGGGCTACAATACACTTTGGCAGCCCGGTACGGATCATGCCGGCATTGCGACTCAAATGGTTGTTGAACGGTTACTCGCCACAGAAGGTGTCAGTCGGCATGACCTGGGGCGCGAGAGGTTCATTGAAAAGATCTGGGAATGGAAGCACCAGTCTGGCGGTACGATAACCGAGCAGATGCGCCGCCTGGGAGATTCGGTTGACTGGAAACGCGAACGATTCACGATGGATCCTGGCTTGAGCCATTCAGTTAACGAAGTGTTTGTTCGACTGTATGAAGAAGGGTTGATCTATCGCGGTAAGCGCCTGGTAAACTGGGATCCAAAATTACACACAGCCATTTCAGACCTTGAAGTTGAAAACCATGATGAAACGGGCAACCTGTGGCACCTGCGCTACCCGTTAGCTGACGGACAGAAAACCTCTGAAGGTCTGAATTACCTGATTGTTGCCACCACACGACCAGAAACCATGTTAGGAGATACGGCGGTTGCCGTTCACCCGGAAGATGAACGTTATCAATCGCTTATTGGTAAGTTTGTTGACCTGCCCCTGGTTAATCGGCGAATTCCTATTGTTGCCGATGACTATGTTGACCAGGAATTTGGCACGGGCTGTGTGAAAATTACACCGGCACACGACTTTAATGACTATGAGCTAGGCAAGCGCCACGATTCAGTATTAATTAATGTATTAAATCAGGATGCAGCCATATTAAAGGCGGGTGAAGTATATAATTTCGAAGGCCAGCTAATCGAGGACTTCGACGCGATGATCCCTGCCGAATTTGCTGGTCTGGATCGATATGAAGCACGTAAAGCTATTGTTTCGGCTTTTGACACACAAGGGTTATTAGAGCGCATTGACGACCATAAACTCATGGTTCCCAAAGGCGACCGATCTGGAGTTGTTGTAGAACCCTGGTTAACTGACCAATGGTATGTCTCAGCAAAAACTCTGGCAGGGCCAGCCATAAAAGCCGTTGAAGATGGCGACATTGAATTTGTGCCGAAACAATGGGAAAACACCTATTTCTCATGGATGCGCGACATTCAAGACTGGTG
>Ga0224506_10001559_pt1:15000-16237 | contig 16237 bp, 12 predicted proteins | sample SF_Jan12_sed_USG_2_FD_169108 | JGI IMG/M metagenome (GOLD analysis project Ga0224506, IMG submission 169108) | Sediment microbial communities from San Francisco Bay, California, United States - SF_Jan12_sed_USGS_8_1 | ecosystem: Environmental > Aquatic > Marine > Sediment | place... | reverse complement strand
GTCCTTGGATCAGGACGTCGCTCCATTCATCGATAATATTTGAATCGAAGCCCAGACGGGTTTTTACGGAGAGAGGGATTGGTGCTCGTTCTTGGGCTTCGATTAGTTCGGGGTGCTCGGCTTTGAGTTGCGCAATGGCTTGGAGCGCGGTGGGTTTGAGTCCGATGTTTGCCAGTGATTGCCCGGCTGCCCAATCCTGAATGCCTTTTCTTGCACGATCCATGAGTTCCAATGCGAGATTTGGTGTTCGAATTAGGCCTGCGCCGCTGCCGGAGGAGGCGACGTTTTTGGAAGGACAACCCATGTTGATGTCGAGGCCGTCAAACCCAAGCTCACAGACGACATGTGCTGCCTGGTAAAATAAGGCAGGGTCTTTCCCATAGATTTGGGCAATAATGGGACGCTCCACTTCTGAATATCGAAGACTGTCGAGCGTTTTCAGCCGACCGGAACAAATGTCATGAACGTTGGTAAATTCGGTAAAGACGATATCGGGTTTGCCATAGGTGGCGACGATATAGCGGAAGGCCGAATCGGTGACGCCGTCCATGGGCGCAAGGCCAATGATCGGTTGCGGCAAGTTTTCCCACAATGATGTCGTCATTGTTATCGTCTCATATCCATGATCTTGATTTTAACGTATGAGATGCCGAAAAGAACAACATCTGTTTGGTTGTCACCGGTTTTCCCCCCTTTACCATGTGTTCCTCAAGATGGATACGCCAGACGATGCGAGGGCAGCGGCGCAAGTCTGCTTGTGGGATTATTCCAGCGATTAACAAGCGGAGAGGTTCACTTTATGGGACCATTAAGTTACGAATCGTTCCTTTTCTCATCCAGAATTGTAAGAGGCCATTGATGTTTTATGTTCAATATTTCACTTCTATTTTCAACATGCTAAGCTCAGGGCGGAAGGTAGGTTGTTGATGATCAAGTTTGACGAATTGGCGCACCCCGATGCGCCTGATGTGGTCTTGTATCATGCTGAATGCATGGATGGCTTTGGTGCAGCCTGGGCGCTGTGGAAGCGATTTCCGAAGGCGCACTACATTCCAGTCAAGCATGGGTTTCCTCAGCCAGAGGGGCTGGAAAATCAACATGTGGTGATGGTGGATTTTAGTTATCACCGTGATGCCATTTTGGCTTTAGCGGATCGTACGGCCAGTCTGCAAATATTAGATCATCATATTACGGCCCAATCGGCCTTAGCCGACTTGCCCTATGCCTATTTCGATAT
>Ga0224506_10001559_pt1:0-10000 | contig 16237 bp, 12 predicted proteins | sample SF_Jan12_sed_USG_2_FD_169108 | JGI IMG/M metagenome (GOLD analysis project Ga0224506, IMG submission 169108) | Sediment microbial communities from San Francisco Bay, California, United States - SF_Jan12_sed_USGS_8_1 | ecosystem: Environmental > Aquatic > Marine > Sediment | place: USA... | reverse complement strand
AATCCGCGGACCTATTAACACTGAGACGTGATGGGGAGGCCGTAAGGCCATAAACGGGCTGATCCTGCACTGCCGAGAAAATCCTCGTAGTGAGTGTCTATGGTGTCCGTACCGCAAACCGACACAGGTAGGTAGGTGGAAAACACTAAGGGGCGTGAGAGAACTCTCCCTAAGGAACTCTGCAATTTAGCCCCGTAACTTCGGGATAAGGGGTGCCTCGATTAGGTAAGAAGATTTACTTTTCAAGCCGAACGAGGTCGCAGTAAAATGGCTCTAGCGACTGTTTACCAAAAACACAGGACTCTGCTAACTCGTAAGAGGAGGTATAGGGTCTGATGCCTGCCCGGTGCTGGAAGGTTAACTGGAGGTGTTAGCCGTAAGGCGAAGCTCCGAATGGAAGCCCCAGTAAACGGCGGCCGTAACTATAACGGTCCTAAGGTAGCGAAATTCCTTGTCGGGTAAGTTCCGACCTGCATGAATGGCATAACGACTGGAGCGCTGTCTCGGGGAGAGACTCAGCGAACTTGTTGTTCCGGTGAAGAAGCCGGGTGCCCGCAACTAGACGGAAAGACCCTGTGCACCTTCACTACAACTTGACATTGGGTGTTGGGCGAGTATGTGTAGGATAGGTGGGAGGCTTTGAAGCGGGAGCGCTAGCTTTCGTGGAGCCAACCTTGAAATACCACCCTTGCTTTTCTGACATTCTAACTTGACCCTGTCATCCAGGGTAAGGACATTGTCTGGTGGGTAGTTTGACTGGGGCGGTCGCCTCCCAAAAGGTAACGGAGGCGCCCAAAGGTTCCCTCAGGCTGGTCGGCAATCAGCCATCGAGTGTAAAGGCAAAAGGGAGCTTGACTGCGAGAGCGACAGCTCAAGCAGGGACGAAAGTCGGGCTTAGTGATCCGGTGGTTCTGCGTGGAAGGGCCATCGCTCAACGGATAAAAGGTACGCCGGGGATAACAGGCTGATTTCCCCCAAGAGTTCACATCGACGGGGAAGTTTGGCACCTCGATGTCGACTCATCGCATCCTGGGGCTGAAGCAGGTCCCAAGGGTCGGGCTGTTCGCCCGTTAAAGCGGTACGAGAGTTGGGTTCAGAACGTCGTGAGACAGTTCGGTCCCTATCTGTTGTGGGCGGAGGTGATTTGAGAGGGCCTGTCTCTAGTACGAGAGGACTGAGATGGACGGACCGCTAGTGTGCCGGTTGTCGCGCCAGCGGCAGTGCCGGGTAGCTATGTCCGGTTTAGATAACCGCTGAAAGCATCTAAGCGGGAAGCTAGCCTCAAGATAAGATCACACGGAGGGTAACCTCCCTAAAGGCCACTTATAGACTATGAGTTTGATAGGCTGGGTGTGGAAGGGCTGTAAGGCCTGAAGCTAACCAGTACTAATCGGCCGTGAGACTTAACAACATTTGTTCTTGATAGACATGGTCTGAAAAACTGTAAGGCGTAAAAGGTAAATCGTGAGAACATCAATTACGATTTATGCCTAACGCTTTACAAACAAGAAATTCTCGGTGACCATACCGGAGGGGTCCCACCCGTTCCCATTTCGAACACGGAAGTTAAGCCCTCCAGGGCCGATGATACTGCACCCGTAAGGGTGTGGGAAAGTAGGTCGTTGCCGAGTTATTTTTAAGAAAAAGCTCAGGGATATTCATTATCTCTGAGCTTTTTCTTTTTTGTGGGCTAAGGTTTTATTGTGATGGCTGAGAATATGCTGCATGAGGGCGATGGAGGGCGCTATAGAGGGATTCAAAAGTTGGAATAGCATCGGGGATTTTGCCTCGTATGAGTTCATTTCTGACAGAACTTAAGGGGCTTACTATGGATACGGTTCCCCCATGAGAATTCAAAAATTCTTGCGCAAAGAGCAAAAGATTCAAAACTTTGGGGTCCAAATAAAAGATGGGGGATAAATTTAAAACAATATTTCTTAATCCCTGTACTTGGAGTTGTTCAAGCGTTTGAATAAAGTGGTTGGTGTCTTCTTCATCAAATCGCCCAAAACATTCAAGAATAGTGGATTCGTTTCTTTGGCGTTGTTCACAATGCATTCTGTTTTCCAGAGTAAAAATTAAATAATATGACTATAATATTTTTCGGTTCATAGTTGAACAAAATTAATGAAATTTGAATTTTTTATGTCGTTCTTTTAATCATTCTGAAGTGGCTAGCCGACTTCTGGGAGGAGGAATTCAGTGAAAACAACAAAATCCCGCGCCAATTTCAAAATCGCCCAATTAGCCATTCCTGGTGGCGTGAATAGTCCCGTTAGAGCATTTCGCTCGGTAGGTGGTGATCCCCTTTTTATCAAAAAGGCAAAAGGTGCCACAGTAGAAGATGTCGATGGCAACACCTTTATCGATTATGTCCTCTCGTGGGGACCGATGATCTTGGGCCATGCTAATCCCGGTGTCCTGAAAGCGATCATCAAAGCAGCCCAGCAAGGTACCAGTTATGGGGCACCCTGCCAAGCCGAAACAGACTTGGCAAATGTAATCATTCAAGCGGTCCCATCCATTGAGCAGGTCCGCCTGGTCAATTCAGGAACGGAAGCCGTGATGAGTGCCATTCGTTTGGCCAGAGCCTACACCAAAAGAGATAAGATTTTGAAATTTGATGGATGTTACCATGGCCATGCGGATCACTTATTAGTCAAAGCTGGTTCGGGAATTGCCACTCTGGGAATTCCTGACACTCCAGGGGTTCCAAAAGATTTTGCGCGCCACACGCTGACGGCACCTTTTAATGACATCGTCGCAACAGAAAAACTCATTCACAAACATGCCAAGGACTTAGCGGCGATCATTGTCGAGCCGGTAGCAGGAAATATGGGGGTGATACCTCCGACAGATGAATTCCTTCCTTGGTTGCGAATGATTACCCAAAAGTATGAAATCGTTTTAATTTTTGATGAGGTCATCACTGGGTTTCGAGTACATTTCGGAGGGGCCCAGGCGCTGTACAAGGTCCTACCGGATCTTACGTGCTTAGGAAAAATAATCGGTGGAGGATTGCCCATTGGCGCCTACGGAGGGCGTAAAGACATCATGCAGATGATTGCACCGGCAGGACCAGTCTATCAGGCCGGCACGTTATCAGGAAATCCGGTTGCAGTAGCAGCAGGACTAGAAACCTTACGACAGTTGAAAAAACCAGGGGTGTATAAAGAATTAGAAAAAAAATCAAAAACCCTAGCTGAAGGCTTAGGCGAATCGGCAAAAGCCGCGAAGATTCCCTACTATCAGACCCGTGTCGGTTCGATGCTCGGAGGATTTTTCACAGAAGGACCCGTCACCGATTATACGAGTGCAAAGAAATCCAATACAGTCCAATACGGAAAATTTTTCCATGGCATGCTCAAAAAAGGAGTGTATCTAGCTCCCTCGCAGTTTGAAGCCATGTTGCTATCTACAACCCATTCTGATTCCATGATTAAGCAAACGATTTCCGCCGCTCGAAATGTTTTCAAGATCCTTTGAGCTTAATAAGTTTTCATGGCATCCTGCCATGCATTCTGGGGAAAGCTGGCAATTATCATATAGTTAGGTTCAGATTTTCCTGATTTATTTTTGTCAAAAAGCCTATCTTCAAGCCACAGCCAAATTCCTGCTGTTCAATAACCCAGTAAAGTTCCCCGCCCAAAGGGCGGGCTTCCTAAAAACCTAAAAAGCTATTGCTTCCGTTTGCTCCGGGCTGCCATTCATCCCAATGCAAAGCTTGGGGTTTTCCTGACAGGTCTAGTAAAGTTTCTTCTGGTTCCCCAAAGGTTAACAGTTATTTGCTACTCGTTTGCTTGGTCAAATATTCTGTGGCCCCTTGTAGTTTTTCTCCTAGATTGGGTACCCTTTTTAGGATTTCTTAAAAGTCCAGTATAAAGTTTAGGGGCAATTATATTTTTTTGAGGGCCCTTATATATTTGAAGAATCTTGAGGAAACACTTTCTAGCTAGTTTTATTGCCCCATTTTCAAAAAGGAGAATTAATTATGAACCCCCCCTATCTATTTTTTGTCATTGTAGCTATTGGTCTTTTGGGCTCGTCAGATGTGGTGGAAGGAGGATTTTTGGATAAACTCGGAGAAGCTATGGATCGAGTTGCCGATAAGGTTGTTGAAAAGACCGAAACTCGATTAAACGAGTCTTCTGACAAAGCTATAGATTCAACATTTAACAATACTGACGAAGTTGTAGACTGTGCCCTAACCGACAAAGAATGCGTTCAAGAAAATACCACCTCCAGTACTCCTTCAGAAATATCTATGAAATGTGTTGTCACTGACACAAAATGCCTAAAGGAAGCGAAGGATCAAGGAAAGCAGGTGGAGCTTATAGAAGCACCGGTGATTAAGGCGACATCTAGTTCAAATTCGATGAAATGTTTAATGACAGACGTCGAATGCCTTAAGGAGGCAAAAGCATCAGGAAAGCAAGTGGAAATTGTTGATGAATCGGAACTGGATGTTTTTCGTTGTCAGGTTAGTAATGTGGAGTGCTTTAAGAAAGCGAAGGCTTTTGGGAAAAACGTAGAAATAATTGATTGAGTCGAGATTCAGCAAGATTTGGTTTCCAATGTACATTAAGATAACACTCAGAGAAGCCTAATCTTCATCGTCTTCTTCGTCCTCGGCATCCATGGCCGCCTGCCGCATTTGTTCTTCCATCGCGTTATGAATCAGCATACGCATGAACATTGAAATGACTGAGCCTTTTTCCAGGGTACCTCCTGGAGGTACAGCAATTTTCCCTTCATCGACCATTTTATCCAACCATTTTTTTTGATCTGGTGCGACATGAACCTTAATTTCAATTAACGGCACTTTGCCAAACATATCCATAAAGGCGGTCTCCTGTGATTCATGTAGAATGAAAAGATTAGATCTAAGAGCTTCTCGATAACACCATGTGCTCTTTTGGTTTGTCAATGAAAGAAGGTCGTAGGCTCCTCTCCAGAAGATATGACGGGAGTGAGGGAAAGTAAATTGCTGGGGAAATTTATTCTAAGCCTAGGACGTTTCCCATGGAATACAGACCAGGGGGTTGTTGAGCGACCCATTCAGCCGCGCGGAGAGCGCCACGGGCAAAGGTGTCACGGGTATGGGCGCGATGTGTAATTTCAATCCGTTCACCCGGACCGCCGAACAGAATCGTATGATCGCCGACAATATCTCCAGCTCGGATGGTTTGCATGCCGATTTCACGGGTTTTGCGTTCGCCGGTGATGCCATGTCGCGCATACACTCCAACTTCTTGTAAATCCCATTCCATTCCTGCGGCCAATGCTTCCGCCAATTTGAGCGCCGTTCCACTTGGTGCGTCTTTTTTCTTGTTGTGGTGGGCTTCAATGACTTCGATATTGTAGGTCTCACCAAGAGATTTAGCGATTTTGCCAATCGTATTTACCAGAACATTGATGCCAACACTCATGTTGGGTGAAAACACGCAAGGAACCTTCATGGCTAAGGTTTTGAGTTGGGCGAGCTCTTTCTCGGAAAACCCTGTCGTCCCAATCACCATAGCTTTTGAAGTGTTGACGACTTGCTCAAGATGAGCCAAACATGAGGCTGGTCCGGTGAAGTCAATGACCACGTCACTGTGAGCCAGACACGTGTGAAGCTTGTCGCTGAGTAGAATTCCTACTTTTCCGATTTGCGCGATTTCCCCGGCGTCTTTTCCAAGGGCAGGGTGCCCCTTCATCTCTATGGCGCCGGTTAACGACAATCCCACAGTTTCCTGCGTGAGAGCGACGAGCCGCATGCCCATTCGACCTGCCGCACCAGCAATGATGGTTCGTACCATGAAGGAGGCCCTTACAAAACCCCAGCCTGTTGCAAGGCTTCTCGAAGTGTTGGTCGGAATGCCTCGGCGAGAGGCGTGAGCGGGAGTCGCACTTCCTCTGACATTTTTCCCATCATGGCCAGGGCGGCTTTCACGGGGATGGGGTTGGTCTCCAAGAAGAGGGCGCTGAACAGGGGCGTTAATTTGAAATGAAGGGTTCTGGCTTCCTCATAGTTCCCTTTTAATGCGGCCGAGACCATGTGGGCCATGTCAGTTGGGGCTATATTGGCGGTGACCGTAATGACGCCTTTCCCACCAAGGGCCATCATGGGAAGTGTCAATGGATCATCACCGGATAGGATCAGAAAGTCTTGTTTGGAATGATGAATAATGTCTGAAACTTGTTGAAGTGATCCACTGCCTTCTTTAATGCCAATAATGTTGGGAACCTTCGATAGTCGGGCAGTGGTGGCTGGCAGCATATTCACGCTGGTGCGTCCGGGAATGTTGTAGAGAATTTGTGGCAGATCGACGGCTTTTGCTACGGCTTCGAAATGCCGGAAGAGCCCTTCTTGTGTGGGCTTATTGTAATACGGGGTAATCAGAAGAGCGCCATCTGCTCCTACCGATTTAGCATGCTTGGTAAACAGGATGGCTTCATCGGTGGAGTTAGACCCTGTGCCAGCAATAACCGGTATCCGTTTATTCACGACTTCGACGGTAACGGCGACGACGCGTTCATGCTCTTCTGATGTCAGTGTGGCGGACTCACCAGTCGTTCCACAAGGCACAATGCCGTGAGTTCCGTGAGCAATTTGAAATTCAATGAGGTCAGCCATGGCCTTTTCATCGAACTTCCCCTTGGTAAATGGCGTGACGATAGCGACTAATGATCCAGAAAACATGATTTCAGAAAATCCTTAGGAAAATATGTTGGGAATTGATTCTCCACGAATCAAATCTTCGTAGGTTTCTCGTTCTCGAATCACCATCATCTTGTCGTCTTTGATGAGCACTTCTGGTGTTTTAGGTCTGGAGTTGTAATTGGAGGCCATCGTAAATCCATAGGCTCCAGCACTCATGACTGCCAATAAGTCTCCTGATTGCGGCTGTGGCATTTTTCGGTCTTTGGCTAAGAAATCACCTGATTCACAAATGGGCCCCACGACGTCCACGGTATTGACAGGAGCTGATTCATTTTTGAGGACGGGCTGAATGTCATGATGTGCATCATACAAGCTCGGGCGAAGTAGATCATTCATCGCTGCGTCGACGATTACAAAATGCTTATTCGCGCCCTCTTTATTGTAGAGCACTTTCGTGACCAAGATTCCGGCATTGCCGACAATCGATCGCCCTGGCTCCATGATAATGTGACACGAGGTAGTTTGGAGTAATGGAGAAATGGCTGCAGCCAGATCCGCAGGGTGTGGCGGGGTTTCGTCCGAATAGGTGATTCCGAGACCTCCACCAATATTCATATAGCGAATATCGATTCCTTGAGCTTTCAATGACTGGATGAGATGTAAGACTTTTTTAATGGCGTCGACAAATGGCGCCACTTGGGTGAGTTGTGAGCCGATATGGCAGTGCACCCCGACGACCTCAATGTGGGAAAGTTGGCTGGCAAGTGCAAACTCATTCAGGGCCTGATCCGCGGCAATACCAAATTTGCTTTTTTTCAATCCCGTGGAAATGTAGGGATGGGTTTGCGGGTCGATATCTGGATTGATGCGCAGCGCCACACGTGCCCGCAGTCCAATACTTTTGGCGACCTCATTGATTTGTTGGAGCTCACCAGCAGATTCGACATTGAACATGAGAATGTCAGACTCCAAGGCATAACGGATTTCTTCAGGAGATTTTCCTACCCCGGCAAAGACCATCTTGTTCGAGGGCACTTCGGCCTTTAGCGCCCGAAACAATTCTCCGCCAGACACGATATCCACTCCACTGCCTTCTTTGGCCAAGAGCTTCAAGATGGCAATGTTGGAGTTGGCCTTCATGGCATAGGCGATGATATGGGGAATGTCCTGAAAGGCGCCATCGAAGGCATGGAAATGACGGTGGATCGTGCGATGGCTATAGATATAGCACGGTGTGCCTACTTGCTCGACAATGTGTTGAATGGAGACTTCTTCACAAAAAAGTTCTCCTCCTTTGTAGTGGAAGTCATGCATGGCTCGGGCTCTCTTCAAAGATGTCCCAATCAACAAGGGCCATTTCATTTATGGTTGTTTGGAACGCTTCTTTTAATTTTCGATAGCGTAAATTGGCATGAGGAGTAATAGCTTTCAGGATTTCCCCATCTAACAACGTTTGAATCGCTTTAGGCGTGGCATGCTTGAGATGTTCAAAGTTGACGACGATGTCCATTTTGGCATCCTGGGCAGCTTGTTTAATACGCGTCAAGAGTTCTCGGGCGTTCAGATGGTCTAACGTTCCTTCCAACTCAATGAACAAGGCCGCAAAGGCATCGTGCCGACGGGCTTTGACATTTAAACACAGGTCCTGCTTTTTTGCCGGTTGGGATGCCTGTGGGAACAGGGCATTTGGAATCAATTGCTGGGTTTCAAATGTGGGAAGTCTCGCCTCGAGATTTTTGAGGACGCTCGCGATGGGCGATAATCGACCTTGTGGCGTTGATCTCCGAATGAGTTTCCGAAATTCCCAATTCATTTCGAGTCGAGGAATAAGCCGTTGGCTGGTATGGGCCACCCGTTTCCAGATACAAGGCCAGGAATAAAATTCATGGTTGGCCCAAAAAAATCCTTCCTGTAGTTGTTCCGGTGTCATGCGTTTGGGTGTGTAGACCACATGCTTGCCGTCATACTTTGACCAATCTCGATCAAAGATCCGTCCTTCCCGTTCATACCGTTCAAATAGGGCGGTACCTGGAAGCGGGGTCAGCACATTGAAATAGGCCAGTTCCAATTTATTGCGTGTGAGAAAATTAATGGCCGTCTCAAATACCGATTCGTCATCGTTGTCAAAGCCAAACACGATACCTGGGTTCACCATGATGCCATGATCGTGAAACATTTTAATTTGATCTTCAAATTTGCGTACTTGATTAAACCCTTTGTTTGTTTCGCCTAAGGAATCTACTGAGAGCGACTCGAGCCCCACAAAGACTGAGACGCATCCGCTGTCGGCGGCCAATTTCACCATGTCAGGATCGTCTCCCAGGAACATCGTGGATTGGCAGCCCCATTTAATGTTGAGAGATTTCAAGGCTTCCCACAGTTCGCGGCAATAGGCACGGTGGCTATTATGTAAATCATCGACAAAAGCGACAATAGACCCTTCTTCCAACCCGACCCAAATTTTCAACGACGTTGAAATCGCATTTAAGAGAGAGCCCTGTGTCATGCGTTCAACGATATCTGAACGAAGCCATTCTTTGGCATGTTTCAATTCTGCGATCACCTCTGGAACCGGACGGCGGCGTGTCGTTTTCCCATTAAACGGCGATACGCTGCAGAACTCGCAATCAAAATGACACCCCCGAGTCGTAAAGCTGCATAATCTTGTCATGTACGAATCGGGGCTGAGTAATTCGATCCGTGGGGGTTTATAGTCACTCAAGTCTGGGAATTGATCCATACGATAGATACGCTTCAAGGCCCCTGCTTCGACATCTGCAACCACTTGTGGCCAGAGGTCTTCAGCTTCTCCACAGACAATCGCATCGCAATGTTGCAGGGCTTCATCGGGACAATAGGTGGGGTGGACGCCTCCGAGCACCACTTTTTTCCCACGGGCGCGAAATTCATCCGCAATTTCGTAGGCGCGTGGGGCGTAGCAGGTCATCACGGATAAGCCGACTAAGTCACAGGGCGTCTCAAAATTAATGTCGGCGGTTGCTTCGTCCACCAGTTCGATATCCCATGTTGATGGAGTGTAGGCGGCAATGACTGGCAACGAGAGCTTGGGAAACCAAATAGATCGGCGTTCACTCGCCGTCATATGGTACGGATTATTGCGTGGGTAAGGATCTAATAAGAGGAGCTTGGGGCGTGTCACATTGGGGGATTCTGTTATAGGCATGAATTTAATTCTCCAAAACGAAGTGGTATCAAATAAAAAGAAGGTAATTCTAACGTGAATGCTGCCCCGTGAACAAACATTTGTCACCCGTTTGGGGTCTCATCGCGTTCCAATCGGATAGAAAGTCGGCAGTTCTACCCTTTCTTGCTCAACCGGAGTGGTTTCATCTT
>Ga0224506_10001558_pt1 | contig 16239 bp, 12 predicted proteins | sample SF_Jan12_sed_USG_2_FD_169108 | JGI IMG/M metagenome (GOLD analysis project Ga0224506, IMG submission 169108) | Sediment microbial communities from San Francisco Bay, California, United States - SF_Jan12_sed_USGS_8_1 | ecosystem: Environmental > Aquatic > Marine > Sediment | place: USA... | reverse complement strand
CTATCCAGCTAAAAAGATATTTCTCTATACGATTAGTAATGGAACACATCCACTTCTTGATGGCTTTCTCTCATACTTATCCGAGAAATGGGATAATTTAACATTAGCTACAGATAAAAATGACTATACATATTATGAATCAGAATTTAAAAAAGACATTCAAGAAATCTTAGGTTCATTTGTTAGTTTTTGATAAAAACACACAGTAATATATTTTACTTCAAATAGAATTAATATTGGATTTGTTTCTAATGATTTTGTGAATGTTATAAATCTGGAAGAGTTAAAAAAAATTAGCCCGTTTAAATGGCATAATAAGATACCTCCTAATGGAATATCCTTGGGTGTAGCAGATGTTGATTTTCAGGGTCCAGATGGAATCATTGATTATATTACTCAAAATTTGAAAGAATCACATTGTTATTATCAAAATCAATCAGGAATGCCGATAGGAATTCAGGCAGCGAAAAAATATTTGATCGGTAAAAATATTGATGTAAATGATTCAAATATCCAAATTATCCCAGGTACTATGATTGGAATTTATGCTGCCATGAAATTTATATCACAATACAATGGGACAATTAGTATGATTGGTCCAATATATGAACCAATTCATAAACATGCAGCTCAATGTGGTAATAGAATAAATTGGATTCCAATAATAAATGGTACATTTGATGAAGAGGCATTAAAATTATCAATTTCAGATAACACTAAGATGATAAGTATTTGTAGTCCTACAAATCCGATTGGACATGTATATAATATGAATCAGTTAAAGGTTATTAGAGATTTATGTGTTGATTATAATTTAATTTGTTTTTCAGATGAGTTATATGAGCCATTAACATATAACCAGGAGAATATACCAATTGCAAGTCTTGATGGGATGACGGAAAGGGTAATATCACTATACGGATTCTCAAAAGCATATGGGCTTGCTGGATTCAGGTCGGGATTTATGTTTCTTGGTGATATTATTACTGAAAAAATAAAAGACATCATTAATTTACAATTAGTCAGTCCTTCACCGATTGCGTCTATAGTATGTGATTATGCGTTAAACGATTTGAGAGCGAAAGAATGGCGACGGAAATTCAAGCAAAAAATGAAAGAAAACACATCGTTTGCGGCTCAATTATTCAGAAAAAATGGGATTAATTGTAATATACCCGATTCTTGCTTTTTTGTATTTCCAAACATCGAAACCGATGATATTGTATTCTCGGAGGAACTTTTATTACATAAAGGAGTACAGGTGATTCCCGGTAGTTCATTTGGTCCAATGGGTCAAAACCATCTAAGAATTAATTGTGCAACATCAACAGAAATATTAGAAGAAGGACTATCAAGAATTATTGATCACTTGAATTTATAATTATGTAATTATTTCTCCCTATTCAAATACAATAAAATATACTATTATTTAATTTACAATATCAATTGAAGTAAATGTTTTGTTGTTGAATTTATCCGATATTTTGTGTTCATTTTAAGCATTCATACGAGCAAGTTTATCAAGGGTACAAATAACTCTTATTTAGATGGGAGAAAATATCCTTGAAGACCAAGTAGAAATTGATAATCCATCCGACTTATCACAAAATGAGGCTAGAGTACTCCACAGCCTAATTAAATGGCCAGATTTGACAGATCAAGGGATTCATAGTCAAATCCATATGAAAAAATCAACTTTTAGTTCTATAAAGGCAAGACTAAAAGAAAATGATTACTTTCAAAAAATATATGTCCCTAATTTTCCTTTAATCGGTTTTGAGGTGATGGAAATCATGCATGGTCATTTAAATCGGTTTACTTCTTTATCAGAAAGGATGCGAGTTGCAGGAGATGTAATTAAGTCATTTGTTGAAGATTTTTATGTAGTCTCTGAATCAAATAAAGCATTTAATTTATCCATATCAGAAAATTTAACCGAGTATTTCAAGAATCAAGAGAGGTTTTACAAGATATACAGTGAAAATAAATTTTTAACTAGAGAAGGTATGAAAAGTCAACTTTATCCTTTTAGAATTTCGAGAGTTAGATCTTTTTTGGATTTTGATTCTCTTATCGCGAAAATGTTTGGCTTTGCATCTGAAGTAACCTCTTATAATTTAGAAATGCCAACCGGAAATTTCGAGGTAGTTAAACTATCCAAAGCAGAAAAGAAAGTTTTACTTGGTTTAATCAAATACCCTGAAGAGTCAGACACATTAATAGCAGATGAAGTAGGTGTCTCTAGAAATACAGTTGCCAATGCAAAAAAAAGATTTTTAGACGAAAATATTTGCTTTCCAAAGGTAATCCCCAATTTAAGTAAACTTGGACTTAAATTGTTGGTGTTGTCATACAGAAAATTCAATCCAAAAACAACAATGGAGCACAGAAAAGAAGCCTCTGATCTTGTTAGGAAGCACCTATCACCCTTTTTCTACGTCTCTAAGAATTTGGATGGTTTTATAATATCAGCCCATACTAGTTATGAAGAATACAACCGATCAATGGATGAAGTGGTAAGATACTATCTACAGCATGATTATATTGAAGATGAGCCAATTACTTATAATATATCTATCCCTGATATGACAGTTATTAAAAATATAGAATTTTTACCTTTACTTGAAAAATATCTTGAATTCTCTTTATCTAATAAGTAACTAACGTTTAAACCAACCTTCAATCTGACGTTTGTTTATTCTTAACACTGTTGGACGCCCATGTGCACAAACCCATTTTTCTTTACATTTGAGTAGGTTATTCAGTACTTCGTTTAATTTATCATCTGAAACAGGGTAACCGGATCTAATTGATCCATGACATGCCAGCCTTGCAACTATTTTATACTCAACTCGATTAAAAGGGCTATCTATGTGAATTAATTCCCCATCCACACCCTTCAATGAAGATACCATCTCATCAATTAAATTTTTAAGTGTTTCAGGACTTACCTCTTGGTCATAATAGACAGGTACTGAATGAATAAATATAGCCTCAGATGATGCTTGTGATACTCTTAATCCAAATTTCTCCATTGATACTTTATTTTCCATAATAAGAGCGACATCAAGAGGTAAACAAGATATTTTAATTGGAGCAAGCAGGCTTTGATAGGCAACATTTCGTACATTACCCGCACTAAAAAGTTCAAACTTCACTCTTTCATCAGCTGCATGTACATCAACCAGCCAAAGTTCATTTTGGAAATAGATTAATCCAAATTTATTCATGATGTGACCAAGTACAATAAAGTGTATTTTGTTTTGATGTGTTTTATTATTTGTTAAATTGGTGGTTTTTACGGTTTTAGATGAAAATTCCTCTGATAAGGAGGAATAATTTGATGGTTGTCGTGAGATCTTTTCTACAACTAAATTATCATCTAAGGATTTTTTTTTATGTTTTCCAATTTTGAATCTGGTAAATTATTTAATTCTGCTGCTTCTTGAAGAATTTTTTCGACAATAGGTGCAATTTCAACAATTAATGGATCATCTGCTTTAAATCGAATTTCAGATTTTTGAGGATGAATATTGAAATCAACACCATCTAGTGGACCAGTTATATCTAATAAAATTATTGGATATTGTGATCTTAGCAGTTGAGAACCATATCCTTTTTCAATTGATGTTTGAAGTTCTTGATGCCTCACCGGTCTACCATTAACACATAAATATTGAAGCGATCTATCCTTTTTTGTAATTATAGGTTTAGAAATATAACCTTGTAAAGTCCAATCACCGATTTTTGAATTTAGTGGTACAAGTGCATTTGCAGTTTCTGCACCAAGAACATCATAAATACTGGCGAGCATATTTTCACGAGCAGGAGATTCAATGATTTTTTTCTGTCTAAAATCTTCTTTTCTTTCACTCAAAGTAAAATGGATTTGTGGATAGAGCAATACAAAATGAGTAAATAATTCAATTATTCGTTTTTTCTCTGTTGCAGCTTTTTTTAGAAATTTTCTTCTTGCAGGGATATTAAAAAATAATCCTCTTATCTCAGTATAGGTACCAGTTGGACATCGATGTTGGCTGAGAGATTCTCGTTTTCCAGCCTCAATGATAATCTTCTGACCAGACCCACCTGGCGAATTGGAACTACATTCCACTCGTGAAACTGCAGCAATTGATGCTAAAGCCTCACCTCTAAAACCCAAACTATTTACATTATGTATATCACCTTCAGGTATTTTACTTGTGTAATGTAGTTCAAAAGCAAGTTCGAGTTCATCTTTTGTCATTCCATGACCGTTATCTTGAACAGATAAGTAGTCAATACCACCATTTTCTATTACAACATCAATCTTTGTAGCCCCAGCATCAATTGAGTTTTCCAAAAGTTCTTTGATAATATTTAAAGGTCTTTCTACAACTTCGCCAGCAGCGATTTGTTTAATCAATTCATCGGAAAGTTTAATAATTTTACTCATTACTGGTCATCTCTTTTAATTCAGCCAACAAATCAAGCGCTTGTCTCGGAGTAATGTCCTCAATATTAATAGAGTTTATCTTATGTATTAAATTTGAGTTAGGTTTCTCATAATATTGATATATATTTTGATTTTGATTGTCATTACGCAATTTATTTATGCCTCCTTCAAACCAATTCATTAAAGAGGTTTGTCCCTCAGCAACCATTATTAATTCAGAAAGTTTTTGACGCCGAATTCCTTCAGGATTAACTTCTGAAGAGTTATTTTCTAAGATCTCAAGTATATATCTAGCTCTTTCAATTACACTGCTTGGTATACCTGCTAGTTTTGCCACTTCAACACCAAAACTCTTATCGGAAGACCCTTCCATTAATTTATGATTAAATACAGGTTTTGCATTTTCAAAACCGATAATAAATTGGTAATTTTTCACACCTACAAGTAATCCCTCTAATTCAGATAGTTGATGATAATGGGTAGCAATCATTGTTTTTGGAGAATTAGGATGATTATGTAAATATTCAGTTATACTCCAAGCAATTGCCAATCCATCATAGGTACTTGTACCTCTACCTATCTCATCAGCAATAATTAGTGATCTTTCCGTAAAGTTATTTACCAGATTTGCAGCATCAACCATCTCTAACATAAATGTAGATTGTCCAGCAACTAAATTATCACTTGCTCCAATTCTAGTGAATATTCTATCAATAATCCCGAGCTCCATTTCCTTAGCAGGGATATAACTACCCATCTGTGCCATAATTACAATTAATGCAGTAGCCCTAAGTAGAGAGCTTTTTCCTGAGAAATTTGGTCCAGTTATTATTAAAATTCTTTCTCTATCATGATTAAAAACAATATTGTTTGATTGATAAGGTGTGTCAATAATACTTTCAATAACAGGATGTCTACCTTCTATTATCTTCAGAGATAAATCTTGTTTAAAGTGAGGCTTACAATAATTACGACGTTCTGCTAAATATGAAAATGAACAGAGATTATCTAGACTTGCAATTGAATTGGAGGTTAATTGTAAAATATTACTAAATTTTGAGAGTTGATCTAGAATATCCTGATAAATGGTATTTTCTAGATCACTTACCAAAATTTCAGCCTCAAGTATATCTTCCTCCCAATGTTTCAGTTCTTCTGTAAAATACCTTGATGCATTAATCATTGCCTGTTTTTTTATGTAATATTCAGGAATTTTGTCAAAATCCTTCTTTGATATTTCAAGAAAATAACCATACACATTATTTTGTTTAATTTTCAATGATGAAATTCCTGTTTTTTGTTTTTCATTATCGATATATTTTTGTTGCCATTTATCTCCTTCTTCCAATAATGTAGTTATTCGATCTAATTCAGCATTAAATCCCTTTCGAATAACCTTTCCATCACCAATATTATTTGAAGGATTCGCGTTTATTGTTTTGATAACAAGTTCTACAATATCAGTACATGGATCTAATTTTGCAATGACATCCTTAGGAAAGATATTCTGATATTCGTTTAACATTTGAAGTATATCTGGAATTACTTGTAATGATGTGGATAACTTTACCAATTCATCAGGACGGGCGCTCTTTAATGAAATTCGGGTTATCAAACGTTCTACATCTGCAATTTCAGATAAACTAGCTCTACAATTATGTAAGATCATTGGATGTTCTAGGAAAAAAGTTACAGATTCCTGTCTCTTTGCAATTTTATGTAGATCTGTTAGAGGATTTGCCATCCAATGTCGAAGTAAACGACCACCCATTGGAGTTACTGTTTCATCCATTAATTCTAGTAAAGAAGCAAATGATGTTTGATCCTGAGTATTATTGAATAATTCTAAACTCTTTATTGCTGTAGCATCAAGCAACATCGTATCTTGTATATCGAGAGATTTGATGGTAGAAAAATGTGGGAAGTTAGTAAATTGAGTTTCTTGCAGATATTTTAACAATGCTCCTGCAACACCAACACTCAAAGATTTATCCTCAAAACCAAATCCTTTTACTGTCTTGACATTGAATTGATCAAAAATAATTTTTTGTGCAGCTTGCGGATCAAACCAAAACTCAGGAATGGGAGTTAATTGTTCATCATTATTGAAGTAGAGATGAAATTCCTTTGATAAATCCGCGATATCTTGTTGATGAAGTATTTCGACAGGAGAGTACTTAGAGTATGCACGTTTTAATTCAACCATTTCCGAAGGTAGAAATTCACCAACTCTGAAATCACCAGTAGATAAATCACAAACAGCAAATCCAATCACATTTACTTTTGATGTTTTTTGTCTATAAATTGCACTAATATAGTTGTTTTCGGAAGGAGATAACATTGACTCTTCTGTAATAGTACCTTTGGTTATGATACGTGTTAAACCTCTTTTAACTGTACCTTTTGCTTTTTTGGCATCCTCTAATTGATCAATAATTGCAACTTTATGACCGAATTTTACTAGTCGAGCAACATAGGTTTCCAATGATCGTACTGGAACACCAGCCATTGGATATGTGGTATTACTAATTTTCCTTCGAGTTAGTTGAATATCAAGAATTTTGGAGGCTCTTTCTGCGTCATCAAAAAATAATTCATAAAAATCTCCAACTCTACAGAACAAAATCTCATTCGATAATGTCTTCTTGATTTCATACCATTGCTTCATCATTGGAGTAGATTGGGCTATTTCTATGTTAATATTATTCAACTAAACACCGATACACTTAGTTAATTGATCTTTATCAGTAAACATTATTAAGAATATGTTATCTAAGTAGATCAGAATATGGATTTAATCAAATGGAAGGTCAATTATAGATTAAAACCAATCATCTAATGCTAGCTGAGTTTTTATCACTGCTTCTCTTTCTAAGAATTCTATTGTCAACCCCGATAACTTATTGAAATCCATTGCGTAATAATATCTTCCCTTTTGAGTAACGACTATAGAACCTTTAATTGATACGATAATCCCTCCGAATTCATTATCCGGTTTAACATCGATTATTTCAAAAGGACGATTTGTTTCTAATTCACCATAATTTATTGTTAAATCAACTAATTTACCACCTAACTGAGATATAGATGGGTTATTAGACTGAAATTCAGAAATTATTGAATTCATTTCCGTAATTTTGTATAGAAATTCATTATTTATATCATCAAATTTTGGAGGAATATAATTTCTAAGTTTGGTATTACCACGTACCTGCATTTTTAATGATAATTCATCACTAAGTAGTTTTTCTAACCGCCTTGCTTCAAGACCAGAACCTTTGGCAATAGCCACAGAATAGTCCGAACCTTGCTCTAACCACCTTCGCTGTAAATTTGTAGATACACCGACTTTCAGTGATCCTCCAACGTGAGTTAGATATACATATGTATTTGGAGGAGTGCATATTTCCTTTGCTTTATCAGATGAAGGATTACAAAAGATCCCTTGGCAACGCATACGACACTGAAAAAAACTATTTTTTGAACACAAGAAACATTGATTAATTGATCCCTCAACAATATTATCCATAGTTGCAGATTCATCAAATTGTTTTTGATGTGATAAACAGGTAATCCATTTTCCAGATGAAATTTCAGTACCAATGCAATATTGTGAATTAGTTATTTTAAAATTAATTTCATCTCCAATTTTTATCGGAAGTTCTGAAAATCGATCTAAACCAATAGGTGTTAATTGTAGGACTGGATGTACTGGCTTTTGTTTCCAAAATAATCTTACAAAAATTAATTCATTCATGAGTCAATCCAACATTTGTACCTGTTCTTTTGCTTCATCCCATGTTAGTTTATGCAATTGAGCTCCATTATATAGTACAGAATGAGCAGCAATTAAACTACCAATTTTACAAGCATACTCTAAATCATGGCCTTTTGATAATGCGGCTAACATACCACCTCTATATGAATCACCAGCACCAGTTGTCTCAATTGTTACATTCAGATCTCCTTTCACTCCAAAAGCCCGAATTTCCTTAATTTCCGCTTTAGATATTATAGAAGAACCATCAACTCCCTTTGTAACAATGATATATTCAACATTATATTTTTCAATTATTGTTGAGGGAACTAGACCAAATGCAGATTTTACTTTTAAGAGTTCAACATTATTTAAAATTAAAACATTAGAATAATTAAGACATTTTTCAAATGTGGCTAAGTCATAATGATTCACCATTTGTCCTGGATCAAAGAAAATCATTGCATTATTATTGACTCCAGTAAAATTTTGCATATGTCGTAGTGTTGATTTAGGAGTTCCTGGAGAAAATATTGCAAAATCACAAGACTGAATTTCAGCATCAGATAATGTATCTTGTAGCTCGATATCACCCATATGTTTAAATGCATTAGGTTGCCAAATTATTATTTGCTCCTTAATATCATCAGATATTTGAAGTGATCTTGCAGTATCCATATTAAAAATTACAGTTTTATCGGTCATCCCCATTGAAATTAATTGTTTTCCCATTGAATCAATAAAATCATTTCCTACAGCAGAAAATAAAAATCCTTTATTTGGGTTTAGTAGTGTATATGAATATGCAATATTGGAACCTGTGCCTCCGTAAATGATTTGTGTATCAGAAGAAACAACAAACGTCATATTCAAATTTTTGATTTTTCCACCTTCTAGAGGGATTTCTTCCCGTATAGTTGGTTGGACGATGAATACGTGATCAAAAGCGACTGAACCAACAATTAGACAATTATGACTCATATTTGTTTACTATTTTACAATATAAATAATTTAGTTGATAGTGTTCGTGTAATTATGGAAATAAATCAGTATGATTGTTTTGAGTCTTGAGCATATGAAGGAGTTAAACCTTCAATTACAAGTATTGCAATAGATGCAGCCTTTTTTATTTCATTATCTTCACTCTCATTATTTACAATATCGTTTAGTATTTGTAATGCAGATCTATTTCTCATATTCCCCAAAGATTCAATAGCGGTTCTTCTAACCATAAGATCTTTATCATGTTTTGCAACATCGATCAAGGGTTCAATTATACTTTCATGTGCGATCCAAGTTAATGACTGAATTGCAGAAACTCTTGTCCATGGATAGGTATCTTCCTTCAGACATTTTACCAAATGGGGAATGACAGTAATATCTCGGATTCTCCCCAGTTTTAAAGCAGCTCCTTTTCTCGTCTCTGGATGACCATATTTCAAATCATCCAATATATCCTTTATTTCAGTCTTTGAGGTCATCGTTTACTATATCCATTAGGGATTTCCTAAAATTTAAGTTTATTTAGTTTTGTGATACTTAGATTCATATATTTTATGAAATAATTGTGTAAACGATCTGTGGCAATTCATATAACACCTTATTGCCATCAACAATCTAGGTTCTAATTATTTTATTAAGCGTGTCTCAATCACTTAGTTTAAGTTTAATCATCCATAGAAAAAATTGGGTACGTTAGTATCCATGATCGATCATGAAAAATCCTTTAGTAGAATTAGTTGAGGGAAACCAAGAAAAAATATTTGCCTTGTTTGAACAATCAGGAGGTAGATTGAATTTTGAGGAAAGAAAAGGAGAGAAGGGAGAATTCCTAGAAGTCAAAGTGTTAAATGAACAAGCTAGATTAGCAGGGATTTTATGGTTTTTCGGTCCAAGAAGGGCATATATTGAAGATATTCGATTGATGGTTAAAAGAAAGGAGAACCAGAAAGTAGCTATGGTCTTACTTGCTGGTGATGGAACTACTTCTGCAGGTAAAAAAGAACTAAGAGACGTAGGAATTAAGATAATAAAGGATATTGACTTAACAGAAATAGAAGTTAAGAAGAAAAAGAAAAAGAAGGTAGCTAAAAAGAAAGAAGTTGAATTCACAGACAGTGAAGATGTCAGTTTAGCAAATGTACCAGATACACCTTTGATTAAAAATGCAAAAATACTCATAGAAAGAAGAGAACCAGAATTTATTAATATAAAAGAAATCAAAGGTGCAGAAGATGAAACACATGAATTTCGTGCATATTCCACAACCAATGATATTTTGGCGATTTATAGGACTGTTAACCATGATTCAATTGGAGTCTCTGCAATTCGTGATTTTGCAACAGCTGTTGAAGAATATGAAAATATTTCATTAGCGCTTGTAGGACTTGATAAATTCACACCATCTGCAAAAAAAGAGGCTACAGAAAAGGGAATTAATTTAATTTCTATTGCTGAAGAAATAGAATCTAGAGGATCTGAAGAGCAACAACAACTAAGTGAAAGACTCAAGGACGGAGCAATTGACATTATTAATCAAAGAGGATATAAAGTAATGAGTAATACTGGAGCTAAATTTTCAAAATTATTTGCAGGAAGTGAGAGTTTAGGAACATATTTGGTTGCTCAAAATGATAATAAAGATGTTTTATTAGTTCTAATACCTTCGGAAGAGGTTGTTCGTGTAGCAACTGTTAGAGACTTTGCCCTCCAAATTGAATCGCTAAAAATTAAGGAAGGAATGTTAATTGCTTTGAAAAGATTTACTTACACAGCAGAAAGGGAGGCTAGAGATCTTAATATAATTGCATTGAAGAAAAATCATCCTGTTTTTAATATCTTTTCACACTTTTTAGTCCCTGATCATGAATTAATGACCCCTGAAGAAATTAATGAAATGTTAATTACTCATAACGCAAAGATAAATCAACTACCAAGAATTTATGATGATGATCCTGGTGTTGTTGCGGTTAACGGTAAAGTTGGTGAAGTGATAAGAATTATTAGAGCAGAAGGAAGTTTAAACTTCAGATTAATCGTCCCAAGGCCTGAAAGCGGTATGACTGAAAGCACTGCAATGGTTGAATTACAAGAAATGACCAAAAAACAACGTATGAAAAAGAAGAAAGCCCCTACAAAGCAAATAGATGATGACATTGATGATGATGATGACGTCAACGACGATGCAGATATCAATGACGATGATGATTAATTTTTTCACACTAAATACAGTAAATATCAGTTGATTTTTCAAAGTATAAAATTTATTACAATTTATGAGATTTAATTCTCGCAGATCTGAAGTTTATGCAATGAATGGAATGGTTGCAGCAAGCCAACCATTAGCAGCTCAAATAGGTTTGAGAATTTTACAGGCAGGAGGCAATGCAGCTGATGCAGCTGTTGCTACCGCAGCAGCATTAAATGTAACTGAGCCTACGTCAACTGGAATTGGCGGAGATTGCTTTGCATTATTTTTTGATGGAAAAACAAAAAAAGTATCGGGTATAAATGGTAGTGGAAGAGCACCTGATGGATTAAATATAGGCAAATTAAATGAAATAGGTATTGTAGATAAAATTCCTTTCACTGGAGTTCATAGTATCACAGTACCAGGTGCAGCTGCTGGATGGATTGATACAATTGACAGACATGGAACAATGGCTTTGAAAGATATATTGCAACCCGCAATTGATCTCGCAGAAAATGGTTTTCCAGTTGCACCAATCACAGCAAGATCATGGAAGATTGGTGAGACGAGATTAAAATCAGGACCAAATGCGAATGAAATGTTATTAAATGGAGAAGCACCTAAAATAAACCAAGTTATGAGAAATCCAACTTTAGCAATTACATTCAAAGAACTAATTCAACACGGAAAGGCTGGATTTTATGAGGGAAGAATTGCAGAATCAATAGTAGATCTAATTACAAGTATGGGAGGATTTATGGAATTGGACGATCTTAAGAAACATACTTCTACCTTTGACACACCAATTACCACTAACTACAAAGGAGTTGATGTATATGAAATTCCTCCAAGTGGGCAAGGTATAACTGCCTTAATTGGATTAAATATTCTAGAAGAATTCAATTTGTCGGAATTTAATCCATTTTCATCTGAATATCTACATATTTTGATTGAAGCAATGCGACTTGCATTTGCAGATGCCAATTGGTATGTTGCAGACCCTGCTATGACCAATGTACCAATAAAAGAATTATTATCGAAAGATTATGCCACAAAAAGACGAAGTTTGATTGATTTATCAAAAGCATCGATAGATGTGCAAAAAGGAAGTCCAACAGCATCATCAGATACGGTTTATTTTTCTGTTGTAGATGGCGATGGTAATGCTTGTAGTTTTATTAATTCCAATTATGCTGGTTTTGGTACAGGATTAATACCCAAAGGTTGTGGCTTTACCTTACAAAATAGAGGTGCTGGATTTTCATTGAATCCAAATCATCCAAATTCACTACAACCGGGTAAAAGACCCTACCACACAATTATTCCAGGAATGGCAATAAAGGATAGTGAACTGTTTGCTTCTTTTGGAGTAATGGGAGGATATATGCAACCACAAGGTCATGTTCAGGTAATGCTTAACATGATAGATCATGGAATGAATACACAAGAAGCATTAGATCACCCTAGATTTTGCATTTTAGACGGAAACCATAATGGTTCAATTGCGATAGAAGATGGCTATTCATTTGAAACAATTAGCAAACTATCCCAAATGAGGCATGTTATTACACCGGTATCTGGTTTTGGAAGGGGGGTATTCGGTCGAGGTCAAATTATTAAACGAAACCCTGAAAATGGAATCTTAGAAGGTGGTTCTGACCCTCGTGCAGATGGATTAGTAGCAGCTTGGTAAAATATTAAAATACAGTTAATAATATTAAATGCTGAAATCTGGCAAATCAATTTCCTTATCCTTATCATCACCTTTATCCTTCTTTTCATCATCTGATTCTAAGACTTTTCCCCCAATACTACCGGGATTTAATGCGTCTTCTTTCTTCTCGTCTTCTGGTTGAGCATCTGCCATTTTCCTTCTTCTTGCTAGGAGTGCTTTCAACTCTCCCATTTGTGATTGAGGTGGTTCCCCTCCACCACCACCAGGAGGTGGTCTAGCAGGAGGTTTATCATCCTTTGGAGGAGCTTTACTTAATCCCTTCAAAGCATCTGCGATACCGCCCAAACCACCTGCAGAACCACCTGGCCCACCAGGACTAGCAGGACCACTTAAACTGGGCCCTGCAGGTTTTGGAGCACTACTTAAATTTGGTCCACCACTGGGGGGAGTTGCACTTAGACTAGGTGCACCAAGACTTGGGCCTGCAGGTTTTGGACCTCCACCTAGACTAGGTGCACCAAGACTTGGGCCTGCAGGTTTTGGACCTCCGCCTAGACTAGGTCCACCTGGAGATGGTCCGGATGTAGGAGTGCTACTTGGACCACCTGAAGTGGTTGTAGGTTTTGATCCACCAATAGCAGGTCCACCTCCACCACCACCGAATGCACCATATAGATCTTTTAATGAAATAATGGTCTTGACTGCTTGTGTTGGAGTTAAGCCAGAATTTCTAATGATATCCATTTCTTCCTTATCTAGTTGAATAGTTATTGTTAATTGATCCTCAGAGCCGATTGTACCTGCCTGTTTTCGATCTTTTTGTAATTCCTCAAATTCGGGTAAGGAGGATAATTTATCAATTGAATCTACCCCTTGAGATGCAAGAACATCGGATATTAGATTTAGTGCCGATTCAGGTCGTTTATACCCACCAAATCTTGTAACTGCAGTTAAATCTCGAGTTACCCAGTAATGTTGTAAAAGTGCACGTTTCCGAAAATCCATCGCAGTCCATCTATCTTTTTTCGTTTTATCCTTCTGAATTCGATTTAACCATGTACTTATTGATGTTTCACTCATTCTTTTTCTAGTGGTTTTTGTTATAAAATAGGCTTGAGAAGGTGATAGTTGTCTTCGTCTCCATCTTTCATATATTTTTAAGAAATTAATGGTTCTTCGAGGTAATATTAATACACGATATACATCCTCTCTTTTATCATGTATACTTACTTTTCTTGATTCTAAATCGATATCTGCAACATTTAAATTAACAATTTCAAGTATTTGTGACCCAGTTGCATAGAGAAATTCCAATATCGCTCGATCTCGAATATGACTTGTTCGTCTAATGAGGGATTCTAGATCAGAAAATAACATTATTTTTTTTCCAATCATTTTGTGGCTTGTTGATGCCACACTTGTTGTCTTTGTTGGTGCGTCTTCTTCTAATTCCTTCAGAACATTTTCTGCTCGACCTAGAGGTTGCAATTCTTCTTGTTCTTTTCCTTCTTGCTCTCGCTCAATTTTTGTCAATTGAACAACTGGATTTTCTCTTTCAAATTCACCTGCATCAATAAGAACACGATAAAATGTAGAAACAATACTTCTAGCTGATTTATTGGTGTTTTCCAATAGAAATTTCTTCATATCTTCAAAGTCAGCATCCCATAGACTTTTCTTATGAATTAATAGAAAATCCTTAAACTCATCAACTATTTTTAGGTAACGATCTCGAGTACTTGGCGCAAGTCGGTTGAACATCTTGAAAACATCAATTGCTTCTTGATTTTTTGTCTCGTTCTTTTTTCCTCGAGAAAAGGGTCTTCGTGCCATTATATTTCCCTCTAAATAGTATCAATCATTGGAAATCCTAGTTCATATGCGGCTTCTTGTATTGCATCAGTTATTAATGCCTCCTTCCATCCAGGTGCTTGTTTTGCTTGATTATCTAGATAGTCTTTCAATGTTCGATCTACTTCAATTTGCTGTATAACTGTATTAAGGTCAACAACTTTACCTTGCTGTTGTAATAACCGTTTTACTCTTCGGTAAACTTCTTCTTCTTTATCTACCTCTAATATATCACTTAGGTCAATTTTACCATCTTCTTCATCACCATCTGAAGCACCACCTTTTCTTCGTTTTCGTAATTGAGATGGTTTAGTTGATCCCATTGATTGCTGAGTATCAATTAATCTACCAATTAAAGAATTAAAAGTATCTTGGAGAGTGGCGAGACGTATTTCCATTCTTCGCTCTAGATTCACCAGTGAATTTACAATTAAATCCATTAGTTGATCTTCCTCATCTTCTTCCTCACTTTCATCTTTTTTGTAGAGAAAGTCTTCTATTAAGGTTGTTACTAGCGATGTTAAAGAGGTATTTTCCTTCTTTGCATGTTCAATCAAATCATTTTTCAAGTCAGTATCAACTCTGACATGAATAAATGCATGTGAATCTTCTTCTTCGATCAGTTTTTTATCGGATGTATTAGAAGACATTTCTACAATTTATACTACTCACCTTAGAATTTAAAAGTATTATTTGTTGAAAGCACGATTAGTGTTAAGCAATATGAAATCTAATGATCGATTTACTGAAGAAGAGTTTATATGGTTATAGACAGTTATAAGAATACGTAATACATAACCTAGTTGAGGAAAGAATTATGTTTGGAAAAAAAAATAAAACCATATTTGATTATGTTATGAGCTGGGAACCGAAACATCAAATTGAAGACTTAATACGACCCACATACCTTGAAAATACCGCGTCAGTGGATCATCGAGAATTAGAAAAAGATGTGCATGAGTATTGGGATTTACTACATCCTATGATTCAGGATTTTATCAATTCATATGCACTTACTTATCAAAAGATGTCAAAAGAAATGTCTGAATTTAGAGAGCAACTTGACGGATACAGAAGAAAACTAACATTAGAGCAACAAAATGTACAAGATTTAAGTGATGAATTGCGAGAAGTAAAAGCAACATTACATGAAGAAGCCGTCATGCGTCGAGATCTGGATGAAAGATTAAAAGATGAAAGTACCGCTCTTCAAGCAAGATTTGATGATGAAAAACGAGCACTAGAGATTATTGCAAATACTAAACTTGGAGATGGTTTATCTATGGAAAAAGTCATGTCCGAACTGAGGAAAAATACTGCAAGTTCTGATG
>Ga0224506_10001557_pt1 | contig 16250 bp, 14 predicted proteins | sample SF_Jan12_sed_USG_2_FD_169108 | JGI IMG/M metagenome (GOLD analysis project Ga0224506, IMG submission 169108) | Sediment microbial communities from San Francisco Bay, California, United States - SF_Jan12_sed_USGS_8_1 | ecosystem: Environmental > Aquatic > Marine > Sediment | place: USA... | reverse complement strand
TGTAAAAAGCCCATCTGCAAATTTCCCTGACAGCCCTGTTAAACCCGCTTTAGATTGAAGGTCAGTAATTGTATGTATCGTTATTTTATTCAGCGCATTTGTTTTGAAGGCATTATCCAGTGAAGCAATCTGATGCTGGGAGCCAATTACGTGTAAATGCACTATTTCGTTAGCATCAATCAATCTTTGATTACGTAAAAAAGTAACTGTCCTCTCAACCTCGGGCGCTGCGTATTCCCCTATACTGCTAGAGTCTTTTTCATCCAGATTAATTACCGACTGCCGACTAGATAACATTTTCCCGTCCCTGAAAAATGTCTGTCGTAAATTACTACTGACCTGTTGACTAACCAGCAAAACTGCACTGTGCTTCTCATTTAAGAGCGGCAACAGGTTTTTACTTATCAACGGCAAAGTCCATATACCTGTTAATGGAATATGACATTCTTCGATGATGTCTTTCCAGACATCAACCAATGCTGGATTTGTTACGCCACCTATCAGAACTTTATTATCCTTACGGCCCGATTTATCTCGACCTATTACCTCTGAGTAAACATATTTCCCACTGGAACGATAATAACGATCAAGCAGTCTATCTGTAACTGCCTGCTTATCTTTACCATAAACATGAGGAGCTGTTTCAATTCTGAAATCTTCCTCAATCACATCAACTAATAATCTGGATGGAGATCTTGCAGATGTTTTTAGGTATTCCCTAAATTTGTCCAGTCCTTCCAAATCTGGCTCAAATGAGCAGGCACCGTAAAATCTCTTACGGTCCCAGTGAAAAACCGTTAGCCGATGCCCTGAAAAATAAAAAACTCTATTCACTATTTTTACTCATCCCTACATCAAAGTTTAATGTTTGCAACCGCATCGTAAACCGGTCCGAGTACGGACAACATAATCCAGCCCATCATCACACCCAATATTATCGTTAACGCCGGCATCATTGTCGGTTCGATTTTATCAACCAACTCCCTTACTTCGCGATTATAAAAATAACTTACATTGATCAAAGCATCATCCATGGCACCCGTATCTTCGCCAATTTTTATCATACGAACAATCATTGATGGAAACACACCTGTTGCCTCGAAACTTTCACTTATTTGCATACCTTCTGAAATACGCTGTCTCGCTGATCTGATTGCCTCCTCAAGCATTATATTATTCATAATGCCTTCAGATATTTTCAAAGCATTCAGCACAGTTATTCCAGACCCATACATCATTGCAAAATAATTGGCGAATCGTGCCAGTTTTATTTTCATCATTAGAGGTCCAAACAACCATAGTTTCAGCTTAAATCTATCAATAAAATACCGGACGTTCGGATTATTCTTTGCGGCAAGCTTGAACACACCATAGATCACAAATGGTGCCATTAGCATCACATACCAGTAGTTTACAAAAGCAGATGAAACTGAGATCAGCACCTTTGTATGTGTTGGTATGTCTCCGCCCATATTTTTTATAAATGGCAAAAGCTGTGGCATTAAATAAATCATCAAAAAAGTTATCACACTTAATACCACGACGATCACAATAGCAGGATATATCATTATCTTCCTACTGTGCGCAGCCAGCTCATCCTGCCAGCGAAGCGTCTCTGCCATTTCTTTTAATACTTTTGCTAATAAGCCCGTTTCCTCACCAACACGTACAAGCGTGATATAAACGTCATCAAAAATATGTTCATGCTCCGCCAGAGCCAGTGACATGGTCTTACCACCTTCGATATCATCAATGATAGTTTGCAGTACATCGGTAAAGTGGCTGTAATCTAAACTATCTCGTATATCACGCAGACAATCGAGTAATGGCACGCCAGCTTTTAATAGCTGCTCAATATGAAAAGTAAAATTAATCAGCTCCCTTCTAGTAATCGATTTTCTTCCAAATATTGAGCCAGCAGCTTTTGCTCGCTCGTCATAACTCAGCAAATCAAAACCCATGCTGTTTAAACGCTTTTCCAGCTCCATAGGGTTACTGGCAATCATGCTGTCACTACGAACCTTGCCAACCTGATCAATAGTTTTGAATTTATAATCGGGCATATTATTTCAGTCGTTGCGTCATATCGATTACACGTGATACTTCCTGCAATGAAGTCAGCCCTTCCATGACAACCCTTATCGCATCATCAGCCAGTGTTTTATAACCTGAACGTAGAGCGCAATTCTTTAATTCACCCAACGTTGCTCTTTTTGCAATCAACTCATCCAGTTCAGCGCCAATCGTTAAAGCCTCTATAACTGAAATTCGACCCTTATAACCAGTGTTGTCACAATGCTCGCAACCAGCTGGCTCATAAATTCTAACCGGCTCATTTACCTTTAATAATTTACTGTCTACCACATCTGACATTGTTTCTTTTTTACAATGCTTACACAGTACACGTATTAAACGTTGACTGATTATGCCAATAATATTTCCTGTCATAATATCGGGCAGCACACCTATATCCAGTAATCGCGGTATAGCACCAATTGCCGAATTAGTATGCAACGTGGTCAATACCTGGTGACCGGTCATTGCTGCTCTAAATGCCATTTCAGCAGTATCCTCATCACGCACCTCACCAACCAGGATAATATCGGGGTCCTGGCGCATCATGGAGCGAATACCATTGGCAAAATCCATTCTTGCAACTTCGTTGATTGATGTTTGCCGAATCATATCGACAGGGTATTCCACCGGATCCTCCAGCGTCATAATATTGACTTCTTCAGACTTCACATAATTCAACATTGAATATAGCGTCGTTGTCTTACCACTACCCGTTGGACCCGTCACCAGGATTATTCCCTCGGGACGTGCCATCATCATTTTTAAGGAATTTAATGTATCGGAATGCAGGCCAAGTTCTTCGAGTGGCACGATGCCTTTCGCTCTATCTAGTACACGAAGAACAATATTTTCACCGTGCGTTGTTGGCTGAGCAGAAACACGAAAATCGACTCGATGACCTTGTACCTGCAAACTCAAACGTCCATCTTGTGGAATTCTTGTCTCCGCAATATTCATTCCAGACATGACCTTAAGACGCACAACAATAGCCGACCAATAATCTTTATGCAGACTTCGTATCTGTCTTAACACGCCGTCTATGCGATAACGTAATCGCAAAAAACCTTCTTCTGGTTCAAAATGAATATCAGATGAATCGCGTTTCACTGCATCGGCTAAAATCGCATCAACCAATCTAACTAATGGCTGACTGTACTCATCTTTAACCGTATCGAGACTTTGGTAATCTATTTCACCTGTCTCAATCTCATGCAGAATGCCATCAACAGATAGTTCATATCCATAGAACTGATCTATCGCTCTCTTGATTTCACCCTCACCTGAAACGTAAGGTGTAATTTCAACTTTTCGACCGACCAGCGCATGTACCCGGTCAAGCACCTGTAAATCTGATGCATTTTTCATTGCCAGTCGTAGGTGCTGTGTTTCCGGGTTGTAACTAATGGGAACAACCACATGACGCTCAGCAATATCTTTTGGAACCAACTGAAGCGCCAGAGAATCTGGCACGACTGAGTTTAGATCTATACTGCTGATACCAAGAACCTGTCCGAGCACATCTCTCATCACAGATTCTGAGACAAAGCCCAGTGAAACTAGAATCTCACCAATCAGGCGGCCAGTTTTCTTTTGCTCGGTTAATGCAATCTCTATCTGATCAGCGCTAGCAAGACCCTTTTCAACGAGTTGCTCACCAAATAATTTTCTCTGTTTTTTATCTATTGAATCCATTATGACTACTTATCCGAAATCCGTTCTATACGTTTCTCAACTTCAGACTTTGAAAAACTTATATTTTTATTGTTCGCGTAGACCAGGCTTTCTTTATAAAATCTAAGCGCTTGATTACTTTTCCCTAACTGATCAAGACTGACTGCCAAATTATAAATATAATCAGCGTTGTCACTATTTCCTTGCCAGGCTTTAAAATATTCAGCTTGAGCTTCAGGCCACTTACCTTTCGTAGCGTAATAATTCCCCAATGCAAAATTCAGGTGTGTAGCGGTGGGTTGCTGTTGCAACATAAATTTGAGCTTACTTTCATCTTGTGAACTAGCAGATAATTTATCGAGATTGGTCATTGCTGATACTGCCACCTGATCACGTGGATCAAGCTTTATTAACAACTGATAGCTGGCTTTCGCCTTTTCATAATCTGCTAATTTAACTGCAACAGCAGCCATACCAAGCAGCGCATCACGATTTCTCGCCTCTCGCTTTAACACCTTTTCATAAGCACCGCTGGCCGTTGAATAGTCCGCCTTGTTATAAGCTAACCATGCCTCTCTGAGCAAAGAATTTATTGGATCTTCTGCATTTGTTTTTTTAATTGAAAATTCACGCCTAACCTCCGACACTTTTACTGAAGGTTTGTCAGCCCTGACGAAAGACTTTTGGACAACTGCTTGTTTCTGCTTTACATTATTCTGTGACGCTTGAATCACCTCCGCTGATTTTGGTGATTCAATAGCTAATGCAGCCTGACCTGATTCAGACACCTCCATTTGTACAGAGCGCATCGCTAATTTATGCTTACGCTCCAGCGAATCAACTTCTTCTAACATTCCAAGGTAATAATAAGTACCTGTCATTATTAAAATTATTACTGCGACAGATAACAAGCCACCCCAAATGGCTCTCTGAGTTTGGTAGTATTTTTTGTTGGTTTTGTGAATCAACAACTGTAGCGCTTCGTCAGAAACTGTGAAGTTGGTCGCAGCATTTCTCTCTAATCCGGGCAATGCAGAATCTACCGGTTTAGCCAGTTCAGGTACTGAATCGGGTAACTCTAATTCTTCCTTCTCTTCAGATGTGCCATCTATGGTCAACTCTAACTCTTTCAAGTCATCTTTATTGACACTTTCAAGCTGCTCAGATGGAGCTTGAACTATTAGTTCATCTGCAACTACTTCTGGCTCAGATAACTGAGCGCCATTTTCCGTCACAGTCTCTTCTGCCTGACGAGCTTTCTGCTTGTCTTGCTCTGCCTTTTTTAATGCATCTAATAACAGGCTCATGGCAATCCCAAATTACTCAGTCTGCTCAGGGGTAGCAACTACATCGCCCTGTAAATATTTCTGATACTCTTTTAAATCACCAGTCAGGCTAGCATCATGCACAACAACGGGGCGTATAAAGATGACCAGCTCAGATTTAACATGCTCGTCATCCTGGAATGAAAATAATGCACCAATAAAAGGAATGCTCGATAGTATGGGAACGCCGCTTTGTTTTTTATTAATTTGATCTTGCATCAGCCCACCAATCACAGCGGTGTCGCCATTATTCACTTTTAACACTGATTCGATTTCACGGACTTGTATAATTGGTACCTCATTTACAATCCCTTCTTGTGCCAGCGCTGGGTTAGGATCAGTTGCCCTGCCGATAATACGTGAAATAGTTGGACGTACGTGCAGCGTTACCACATCATTTTCATCAACATAAGGCATTACCGACATAACAAAACCAACCGGTACAGTATGGATATTGGTCGTGATTGTTCCTGGACTAAGAACGCCATCAACTATGGTTCCTTTTTCAACGTCTATCAAAAAATACACTTCACTATCAACCACTTTCAACATCGCGGTTTGATTATTGATAGCCATCACTTTAGGGCTGGACAAAACTTTTACATCACCAAATGTTTCTAGTGCTTTGAGTGTGGCAGTTGTATTATCACCTGAGCTATTGCTATTGTTACCGGTCAACTGGAAGAATGGCGTTGCACCCAGATTACCCGCCAACAAACTCTGACTTACACTATCAATGTTACCCAGGCCATCAACTTTCATCATTGACCAATCAATACCTGCCTGATAATGATCGCTCAGCGTAACTTCGGCAATCGTCGCTTCAATCATTACCTGACGCTGCGCGCTGCCAACCACACGATCCAGAAATCCCTGAACTTGGCGATGCTGACGGAAAGTTGCCCGAATTCCGACAATACCCGTTTCACGATTTACAATAATGTTCTGGCTACCGCCAGCCTTATCCGCCTTTGCCTCTTCACCAATGATCCCGGCAAAATTGACTATCAATGTTTTCCAGAATTCATTATCTGAAACATTTTCAACTTCTGATCTGGAACTGTTGCCGCCACCAGATGAACCTTCCTTTGTTCCGGTCGAACTTATTTCTGTTGAGACCTCTACACTGCCTTTACTCAGGCGAGCCATATTCAGATAATTTACATTGTACAAATGCAAATAAGGCTTATCGACGCGGATGTGTAAAGTATCGTCTTCCAGCGTGTAATTAATTGCTGCCTGACGGGTTAGACGTTCCAGAATTTGTGGCAAGGTCTGATCGATGGCATTCATCGTTACCTTACCGGATATTTCATTGTCGATATCGAGGTTTAATTTGGCATCTCTGGCCATAGAGAACAGTAACTCACGCACTGGCACCTGGTTGACGACCACGGTATAAGTTTCGAGATTCGGCCTCAACTCAGGCTCTGGCAAGACTGGTGCTTCAATGACTGGCTTCGGTATATCCTCGGATGATGCAGCAACATCACCATCTAAATGCCCTTCTGAAATAACGGGAGGATTGCTCGCGCCACATGCAGCTAGTAGTAGCAATAACCCTGAAACTAGACCATTCTTAATTTTTGTTCTCATTTACTCACCCATATTTTATTTACTGAGACTTTTTCCCTAAGCCTGCTTTCTCAACACTTATTTTTTTACTAATAAATCTTTACGTATGGCACTGAGCCGTCTTAGAAATGGCTGGCTATTCTTCAGCCCCACTGGCAAATTACGTAGTCTTTCCTGTGCTTCCTGACGATAGGCAAAATCACCATAAAGCACACTATACATATCGACTTCATCTATCACTATCTCATAGATGTATACCTGTTCAAAATCAAGTATTTCTGGAAGCTCCTGTAAGAACCCCTCTACCCCGGCAGCGTCCACAAGACGTGTTACGAACAATTGTATACTGTAACGACTATCTGCCACCCTATCTAGCCAGCGTTCTGTTGCCTTTAGCCGCATGTCTAACGGGCTATTTATTTCTGTATTAATGGCAACTTCTTCTTTTATAGCACGAACTGGTGGGGTAACTGCCATAGCTCCGATTTCTGCCTGTCCAATCTGCCCAGCTGGATTATTGCCCTCTGGCTGAGCAATCAACATGCCCAACCAAACGGCCAACAGTAAAGCGACTAAAACTGACGAGGTGACCAACCATAAACGCAGATCGTGCTTCTTTCTAAAATCACTATCAACCGCGCCCGCGCGAACATGCTTTATCGTCACTTCATGTCCGCCCTCAGAAAACGAGGCCATTAACGCCTTATCTGCCAGAATGTTGATTCGGCGCGTTAACCCACCTGAATATTTCTTGATGGCATTGGCCGTTTTCTGATTAAAAACATCCGGCCCACGGTAACCTACGCTACGTAAACGAAAATTAAGATATTCGAGCGTATCTTTGGGAGGAAAAGGGTCGAGATAAAAACTATGAGTGATTCGCTCTTTCAATTGACGAATATGCACCTGTGCCAGCTTCTCGTCCAATTCAGGCTGACCAAATAAAACCATTTGTAATAATTTGCTGTGCTCGGTTTCTAAATTACTCAGCAACCGTATTTCTTCCAGTGTATCTATGGGCATGCTTTGCGCTTCCTCAACAAACAACACGACCTGTTGATTATCGGCATGTTTTTTCAGCAAATAGGCTTGCAGCTGCTGCATGACATCCAGCTTGTTACTCTCACTATCTACATTCAAACCTAACTCATGAGCAATAACATGCAATATGTTATCCGGTGACAAACTCGGGTTCGCAATATATACAACGTCAACCTTATCCTTCAGGCGAACCTCTAGCATCCTGCACAGCATAGTTTTGCCACTACCGACTTCACCAACCACCTTGATAATGCCTTCGCCGCTGGAAACTGCATACATCAATGCTTCCAATGCTGCTCCACGCTGACTACCCTCATAAAACAGACTGGTATCTGGCGTTATTTTGAAGGGAGGCCTTTCCAAGCCAAAATGTCCCTGATACATGGCTATAGTTTCCCTAACTTCTGAACGCGGCTGTATAGCGTTGTTCGATTTACCTGTAATGCATCCGCTGCTTTACTGACTTTATTATTATTTATCTCCAGTGCGATTCTGATACACCGACTTTCTACTTCACTCAATAACTCATCCAGTGAAAACTCACCCGATATTAATTTTTGCTTGATAAACTCATCACTCAGCACATGACTGGCCTCCGACAAGTCACTAGCAGACAACTGCGTCTCCAGCTCATTTTCCAGTATCGAACGAGTGATTTTCTCTCCTGGGAACTTCGTTCCCAATCGAATGACGATATTCCGCAATTCACGAACATTGCCGGGAAAGGCATAACTCTGCCACAGTTTCCGAGCATCATCATCAAGGGAAAATGGCATCACCGAATCGGCATAAGTAGATAAAAAATGATCAAGCAAAAGAAAACTATCGCCATTGCGCTCCCTCAATGGTGGCATATTCACATTAAGAATGCTCAAACGATGATAAAGATCTGCTCTGAAACGCCCCTCTGCTACTTCATCGCGCAATACTTTATTTGTGGCAGCAACAATGCGTGCCCGCGATGTCAACTGCTGGGTATCGCCAACACGATAAAATTCTCCACTCTCGATAACACGCAATAATTTGCCTTGTAGTGGCAGCGGTAATTCGCCAATCTCATCTAACAACAAAGTACCCTGACCAGCTTCGATAAAGAAACCTTTATGCCCCTGCACCGCCCCGGTAAAAGCGCCCTTACGATGCCCGAATAACTGCGCTTCCAGTAGCTCGGGTGCTATAGCTGCGCAATTGATAGCCATAAACGGCTCCAATCGACGCTGACTTTGCTCATGAACAGCTTTGGCGATCATCTCTTTACCGGTACCGGACTCTCCCTGAATCAATACGGGAAATGGTGAATCAGCAAACTGCTGAATTTGTTGCCGAATCACTTCTATAGGAGCACTTTCACCGATAATTGAATTATCTGTCTCGGTGGCACGTTGCTGTTCTACTTCGCGCAACCGCAAATGGTGCTGTAATCGTGTCAACAATAATTGAGGATCGGCAGGCTTGGCTATAAAATCTACTGCTCCAAGAGTCAGCGCGTGCTGGATATTAACGTCATTATCCTGGCCGGATAACACCAGTATTTTCATATCTCCTGACTGCGCCAACAATTCCCTGATCAAAGCAAAACCCTCATCGGGCTTATGAGGATAAGGCGGCAAACCTAAATCAATCAATGCAATGGCTGGACGCTCATCCATTTCTGCCAATAATTTAGCTGCCTTTGCTCTTGAATCGGCAACGACGACCTGATAATGCTTACCCAATAAAAAACCTAAGCTTTCTACAATCAGCGGATCATCATCAACAAGTAGCATTGTTGCTTGTTGTTTTTGTTTAAGCTCTGCTTCCATTTTTGAATTTAATTCCAATTTACTCATTTCTGCACATCTGATTTTATAAATTACTTGCGTTACTACTATAGCAAAAATAAATACTAAAAAACTCTGTAAAAAGAGCAAGTAAGATCAAACTTGATGCGATTAGCTTCAACTACCGATAAACTAGCCAACATGTTCAATATTGTCTTATATCAACCAGAAATTCCGCCGAATACAGGCAACATAATTCGATTATGTGCCAATACGGGCTGCCACTTACATCTTATCGAGCCACTAGGCTTCGATCTCGACGATAAAAAACTCCGTCGCGCCGGGCTGGATTACCATGAATGGGCGGATGTACAAAGCCACGCCTCACTCGAAGTATTGGTACCAAAATTAGCTGAAACCGGCTCAATCTATGCCATATCAACTCGCGGCAGAAAAAATTACAGCGATATAAGCTATTCCGCAGGAGACTCATTAGTATTCGGCCCTGAAACACGGGGCCTGCCACAGAACTATCTTGATAGCTTAGCTCAGGGGAATATACTTCGATTACCCATGCTGGAAAATAGTCGCAGCCTGAATTTATCTAATACAGCAGCAATCGTTGTGTACGAGGCTTTACGACAAACAGGCTTTAAGGGACTAGGCTAGCAATTAAAAGCACTAGTGTAGTTCAGCGGTGGGCTTCCTTTCTAACAAATGCTTCACCGCTTCCTGTGGAGAAAGATTTTCATATAAAACCTTATACACTTGTTCGATAATTGGCAGCTCTACCTGAAATTTTTTCGCTAAATTCATGGCTTCTCGCGCCGTCCTTACACCTTCTATCTCCTGACCAATTTCAACTCTTATCTCTTCTTTCGACAGGCCTTCTGCCAGCTTCAAGCCCATTCTGCGATTACGTGACTGGTTATCAGTACAGGTCAAAACCAGATCCCCCATGCCAGCCAATCCCATAAAGGTCTCCTGACTACCGCCCATGGTCACGCCCAGACGCATTAACTCAGCCAACCCACGCGTAATCAGCGCTGCTCTGGCATTGGCACCAAAACCCAAACCATCAGCAATTCCCGATGCAATTGCCAGGGCGTTTTTCAATGCACCACCTAATTCAACACCGATGACATCATTGCTGGTGTAAGCGCGAAAGTTACCGTGATGTAGACACTGACTAATGTCTTTCGCCAACACTTCAGATTCAGATGCAACCGTAATAGCCGTAGGCATACCCAACGCCACTTCTCGAGCAAAAGTAGGCCCGGAAATAACCGCTAGTCTTGAACATTGCGGTAATTCTTCCTGAAGCACCTGATGCAATAATTTACCCGTGCCTTCTTCGAGGCCCTTGCTAGCCCAGGTTACGGCGGTATCTTTATCAATCAGAGGAGAAGCTTTAGACAAAAAAGAACGAAAAGCGTAACTGGGAATTGCCAGCAAAATCCAGCTTGCCGATTGCAGCGCCTGCTCCAAATCAGCCTGCACTTTTAATTTCTCAGGAAAGACAATATCTGGAAGGAACTGCTGATTACAACGGTGCTGCTGCAGGCTCGCCATATGCTCTGGCTCGTTACCCCACAAAGTCACTTGCAATCCGGCACTGGCCATATGTATGGCCAGTGCCGTACCCCAGGAACCCGCACCTAAAACAGTAACCGGTCCGGTGCACTGCTGGTTATCAACTATCATTAACTAATGTGCCGTGTCCTGAGCCGCAGCCGCAGCCTGTTGCTGCTGCACTTGCTGCGTATATATCGCGTTAAAATTAATAGGCGTTAGTATCAATGGAGGAAATCCACCTTTATTAACAAAATCGGCCACTGCTTCTCTAGCAAACGGAAACAATGTTTCTGGACAGTACGCGCCCAGCATACCTTCAATATTTTCTTTTGGAAAACCCGACAAGGTAAACAAACCTGCTTGCTTTACTTCAACAAGAAAAGCCGTCTTGTTATTTTGCTTAGCCGTAATTGTAATATTTAAAACTACCTCATAGACATCCTGGCCAATCACTTGATTAGAACTATTTAGCTGAACATTAACCTCTGGTTTCCACTCACCATCAGCAAAAACGGTCGGCGCATTCGGTGATTCGAATGAAACATCTTTTAAATAAATTTTCTGAATAGCAAACTGTTGCTCAGCTGCTGCTTTATTTTCTTCTGTCATATTAATCCTGTTATGAAATACACTTTAAGTATATGTGCCAAATTAAATTTATTTTGTTGTTATTGGTAGCTTTGCTTCCAGCCATGCATTTATGCCACCAGCCACATTATGAACATTACTGAAGCCCGCCCGTGATAACACTCGACAGGCACTGCTTGATGTAGCGCCACTATTACAATAGGCAAGAATCGCCGCATCTTTATTTTGCGAAAGACTATCCAGCTTATCCTTAAGCGTTGATAGCGGCATATTGCGTGCACCTCTAATATGCCCTTTTCCAAATTCAGCACTGGTACGTACATCAATGATTAGCGCATCATCATTATTATTGATCAGGCGAATCGCATTCATGGGGTTAATATGTACCGATTGATTGGTCCGTGACTCGTACTCGGACTTAATTAGCATCACCAATACAGTGGCAAAGCCCATCCAGAGAAAAGGATGATTACCTACAAACTCAAACATCTGTTCCATATTCATAATATTGTCGCTTTCTTAGTCGCCCATTTTTTGTGCAGCAGAACAGAATACTTCCTGCATCATCCCAATCAAACGCAATGTTCTCGTATCTCCAACTCGATAAAAGACTTTGTTAGCCTCCTTTCGTGATGCCAGAATACCTTTGTCACGCAAAATAGCCAGATGCTGGGAGATATTGCTTTGCGAGGTACCCACTGCATCAACAATATCCTGTACACTGACTTCTTTATCCGCCAACGTGCAAAGTATTTTTAAACGAAGTGGATGCGACATCGCTTTAAGAGAACGTGAAGCACGGTTAATATCCTCTTCTCGAGTCATTAATAATGGGTCTTCCAAATTTACACTCATGCGTTTCCTTAACCTCTATGTTGATCTATAACTATATAATTAATAACCAATACAATAATACACATTTTTTATAAAAAAAGCACCGAACATATTAAATATAGAAAATAACCATTAAAATCACCATAGGCTCTGTTTTTTCCCTTTAAAAACATACTCACTACTGTCGCTATGCACATCAAAAAACTGCTTTTTTCACGCTTTATTTTACTGTTTTTCTTATTTTATCAACCAGTTACATCAAACGCAGATGAGCCCTCAGAAATCCCTGTCTATCACCAAAAACTAGACCGATTACAACAAAGCATTCTTAAAATTCAGGAGCATTTGAAGGACACTCGCAGCCATCGAGGCCACACCCTCACTGAACTTCAAAAACTAGAAGGTGACATCAGTGATAACGCCAAAATCCTAGTCAAAACCGAAAATAAAATAAACAAACTCAATACACACATTACGCAGCTGAAAAAGAATCTTGCTTTGCTCAATCAGCGATTACAAAAGCAAAAGTCTGTCCTTGCTGAACAGCTTCGAGCGGCTTATGCACTTGGCACACATCAAAATATGAAAATGCTGTTAAATCAACAGGATCCTTCTGAAATGGGGCGCATACAGGCTTATTTTGAATATCTAAATAGAGCACGTGAAAGTGAAATTAGACAATTTATTACCACCATAGAAAGCAAGCAAAAACAGGAACTGGATCTTTCACAAAGCCTTAGCTCTCAACAAACTAGTCTGCAAAACCGAAAAACCCAAAAACGCGCCCTACAAAAACAAAGACTCAAACGTAATCAACTACTCGCTCAGCTCAATGAAAAAATTAAAAATCAGGAACAAACCCTGACCGGACTTGAAACCAGCCGCAATAAAATTGAAGATCTATTACGCTCACTTGGTCAATTATTGGCCGACATCCCAGCAGCACCCAATCAAAACAAACCCTTCAAACAACAAAAAGGACTATTACCCTGGCCCGTTCAAGGACCATTTCTTGCCCGTTATGGCCAAAGCAGAAATAAGGGCGATCTTAAATGGAACGGCATACTCCTTGGCGCACCATACGGTACACCCGTACGCACCGTCAGTCATGGCCGAATCGCCTTTGCAGACTGGTTGCAAGGCTATGGTTTCATCATTATCGTCGATCATGGTGATGGCTATATGAGTCTTTATGGTCACAATGAATCACTGCTCAAACTTGCCGGTGACTGGGTTACCGCAGGCGAGGTAATCGCCACCACTGGAGACAGTGGCGGGCAACCGGATCCCGGACTCTATTTTGAGATTCGCTCCCGCGGCAAGCCCATTGACCCTTATCGATGGTGCTCACATAAAGCACGACATAATCTGTCCAGTTAGTCGCAATATTGCTACAATTCATACCACTCAATGGGAACCCAGCGATTAACATCCGCTCCAACAGTGTTATAGTCTGACCCAATGCATACACACTTTAGACATATTTTATCTCTACAAACCAATAACCGGCCCCTCATGCACGGAGTTTTTTAATGAGCAAACAATTTAAGACCGCGCTGCTATTAACACTAGGCATTCTAATAGGTGTTTCAGCTTCAATTACCGGCAGTGTATTCGCTACTAAGGAAGTCTCTAATGGACTGCCTCTTAATGAGTTACGCAACCTTTCAGATATTTTTTCACGCATTAAATCTGATTACGTTGAAAATGTTGAAGACAAAGTTTTACTAGAAAATGCCATCAAAGGCATGCTGTCAGGCCTGGACCCCCATTCAACCTACCTCAATCCAGATGAATACAAAGAATTAAAGATTGGCACCACCGGTCAATTTGGTGGTTTGGGTATTCAGGTAGGAATGGAAGATGGTTTTGTAAAAGTCATCTCACCTATTGATGATACCCCAGCCTTCAGAGCTGGCATCAAATCCGGTGACTTAGTAGTACGCCTTGATGATAAATCAGTAAAAGGTATGAGCTTAAATGATGCCGTTAAGATCATGCGCGGCAAACCCGGTAGCGATATCGAACTCACCATTGTACGCAAAGGCGAAGACAAACCACTGGTGATTGTAGTCACCCGTGCCATCATCAAAGTAGACAGTGTTAAAAATCGCATGCTTGAGCCAGGTTTTGGCTATGTACGCATCTCCAACTTCCAGTCAAAAACACCCAAGGATTTACTCAAGGCCATTAATTCACTGAAAAAAGAGTTTGGCAATGACCTCAAGGGCCTGGTGCTTGATCTACGCAATAACCCTGGCGGTGTACTAAATGCTGCCGCCGATGTTTCAGACATGTTCATCAATAAAGGCAAACTGGTTTACACAGAGGGTCGCATCGAAAATTCAAAATTTGAGTTCAATGCTAAACCCGGCGATGTAATGAATAACGCTCCTATTGTTGTCTTAATTAATGGCGGCTCTGCTTCTGCTTCTGAAATTGTGGCAGGCGCGCTACAGGATCACCATCGCGCTGTTGTTATGGGCAGCAAATCTTTCGGCAAAGGCTCTGTTCAAACCATTCAGGAATTACGTAGTGGCGGCGCCGTTAAAATCACCACGGCTCGTTACTTCACTCCCGCTGGTCGTTCCATACAGGGCGAAGGCATTACTCCTGATATTTTACTCGATGAACTCAAGGTCACAGAAGCTGACACTGACAAAATCTCTCGCTTAAAAGAATCTGACCTTGGTAACCACATCACTAATCCAAATAAAACTGATGAGGAAATCGAAAAGGAAAATCAGGCCGAGGAAGAGAACGGTAAAAACAAGAAGGTTCTGGCCACCGAAGACTATCAGCTACATGAAGCACTGACCTTGCTAAAGGGACTTGATATTCTTAGCCACAAATCCTTATAAGCTACCTGAATGCCCGGTTATATTCAAAAACATGCCGGGCATTTTTTAACTACTTTTTTATTACTTGTTTTTTGCCCAAGCTCGCAAGCAGGCAGAATCGCCAGCATCATTATTGATGACCTTGGCAATAACTATGAACATGGTCAAACCATCATCAACTTTCCGGCGGCAATCACACTAGCCATTCTGCCTCAAACCCAATTTGCTAGTCGACTAGCGACTCAGGCCCATCACAACAATAAAGAGGTAATGCTGCACCTGCCTTTACAATCAGTTGAATACCACAAATCCTCTCCCGGCACGCTCAAACTGCACATGACGCATAAGCAGTTCAAACAACACCTGAAAGAAAACATTGCATCTGTGCCTTATATAAGCGGCATCAATTCTCACATGGGCAGCCTTTTAACCCAACATCCAGGCCATATGGACTGGTTAATGGCAGAAGTATCTAATCTCGAGAATTTATACTTTATTGATAGCCTGACCAGCAATAAATCCGTCATCAGTGAGGCCGCCAATAACCATCAGGTACCTAATCTTACACGTGATGTTTTTCTTGATCCTGATTTCAAGCCCGAAACCATTCGCAAACAGTTTGATCGTTTTATCGAAATCACTAAAAAGAAAGGCTATGCCATTGCCATCGCGCATCCTCACCCGACAACGCTCTCTTTCCTAAAGCAAAATTTAAAAAAACTGGCTGAAAACGGTATTGAAATAGTCCCGGTATCAAAACTACTTGAATTACGAGGTAATGAAAGCCATGTCACGTGCACTGGTACCACTTGCTCAGGGTTGTGAAGAACTTGAAGCGATTACTATCACCGACTTGCTTGTTAGGGCGGGCGTCGATGTAACCACTGCTGGTCTTGATGAACAGACAGTTACCGCCTCCCGCGGTGCCCGTCTTGTTCCTGATGCCAATATCAATGCTGTTAAAG
>Ga0224506_10001556_pt1 | contig 16265 bp, 12 predicted proteins | sample SF_Jan12_sed_USG_2_FD_169108 | JGI IMG/M metagenome (GOLD analysis project Ga0224506, IMG submission 169108) | Sediment microbial communities from San Francisco Bay, California, United States - SF_Jan12_sed_USGS_8_1 | ecosystem: Environmental > Aquatic > Marine > Sediment | place: USA... | reverse complement strand
ATAGGGTCTGTGGTTGAAGTATAGATTGGAAAGTTGGTGGAGCCGTCTGTCACAGGAGAGAGGCCCGCTCTTTCAAAGAAAGGCTCATCTAGATCGGTAAAGCTTTCACCATCATCATATGTACCGTTATCATTGGCATCAACGAAGGCTTCTTCACCGGTGGTATAAACAACAATCGTGGCTCTGTAGCTGAGTGATGTCGATGTGGTTGAGCAGTCTACCTCGGTACAGTCGCGAGGCGCAAGGTCAGGATCTGATGTCGTCCAGGTCACGGTGCAGGAGCCATTTGCATTCGTCGTGCAGCTATCGGCAGAGAGAATGCCCCAGTCGGCTTCAATATGAACGAGCACGCCTTCAATAACCACATTGTCTCTGTCAGCCGCTGTCACGGTGATGTCTGAGGTTGATTCAATAAAAGAATTCGTATCAGGATCAAAAGCCGTTAATTGAGGCTCAGTAAAAAGCACAAAGAAATTTTTAGCCGAGACTATATTGGTGGCACTTGCTTGAGTCGTGTCGTCAACGGTACCAAAAGCCGGTTCGTCACCAATATCACCACAGGATACTTGCAGTAAGGCCGCGATAAGCGATGTTGTTAATAATAGCTTTCTTTTCATTCCTAACTCCTGTTTGCTACTGTTGGCAAACAAATGTTTTCATTTTGTCAGTGAGTGCGATTAATCATTAACCGCTGCAGCGGGCCGACAGCGGTTAAGGCGTTATTTACAGTTCCAGTGTGTCTTTTAATACTTTTGGTGTGACAAATATCAACAGCTCATTTTTCTCTTTTTCTTCAAGCGTGTGCCTGAATAATCCACCGATCAGAGGCAGATCGCCGAGGAAAGGCACTTTGTCTTCTTCATTTCGCACCACGGATTCATAAATACCACCCAGGACGACTGTTTCGCCGTTATTGACCAGTACCTGTGTGCTGACTTCGCGGGTATCGATACTTGGAATATTGGCAAAGATTTCACCCACTGAATCCTTGTTGATTTGCAGATCAAGGATAATGCGATCATCCGGTGTAATTTGCGGTGTGACTTTAATGGCCAGGACCGCTTTTTTAAACGATACCTGAGTTGCACCACTGGATGTGGCAGACAGGTAAGGCACTTCTACACCCTGTTCGATGAAGGCCTCTTTTCTGTCAGCGGTGATCACGCGAGGACTGGAGATGATTTCACCGGCGTTTTCTTCGTGCAGTGCCTACAGCTCCAGATCAACCAGACTGTTCTCGCCTAAAATCGCCAGTGAGAAAACACCACTTGGGTTAAGCACCGGCATGTTGACATTGAGGCGGTCAGGTACGCTGCCAATCGAGAATGGATCGTTAATCGCCTCTCCGTTAGCAAGATTAGTGAGCCCGCTGTTGACGACCGTGTCGGTGCCTGAAATGGTGCCGCTTGTTGTGGTCAGCGTATTGCCGCTGGAATCAATATTGTTCTGGCCAAAGCGGGTACCAAACTCTTCTTTGAATTTTTCGTTGGCGATAACAATGCGGGACTCAACCAGTACCTGTTTGACCGGTACATCCAGCCGGGTCAGTACGCGGCGAACTTCAGTGATAGAGCTTTCGGTGTCTTTGATCATGATCGAGTTGGTGCGTTCATCAATCAGCACGTAACCGCGTTTGGTAAGCAGGCTCTGCTCATCTTTAAACAGTTTTTCAAGTTCAGAAACTTTGGCAAAGTTAATGGTGAAAAACGCCGTTTGTAATGGCGCCAGTTCGGTCACGGCCTGCTGCGATTCGAGGTCTATTTTTTCCTGCGCGGTAATTTCTTCGCTGGGAGCGATTAACATGACCGTGCCGGTTTCGCGTTTAGCCAGACCTTTAGATTTTAAAATAATATCGAGCGCCTGGTCCCACGGTACATTTTTCAAACGCAAGGTCAGGTTGCCGGTAACGGTATCACTCACCACCACGTTAAGGTTGGTGAAATCTGCAATCAGCTGTAAAACAGCGCGGATCGGAATGTCCTGGAAATTAAGCGAAAGCCGCTCGCCGACATAACCAAACTTTTCTTTTTTCTTTTCTTCCAGCGCTTCTTTTGAAATCTGTTTAAGTTCAACCGTAACAATATTGTCTGACTGGTAAACCAGGTGCTCAAAATTGTTATTGATGGGTAAAATTTCTATCCGGGTGGCGCCATCTTGCTCAAAGCTGTCAATGGTTTTTGCCGGTGTTGCAAAATCGAGCACATCCAGGCGCTGACGTAATGCATCTGGCAACTGTGAATTGGGGAAGTTGATGACAATTTTGCCGAACTCTTCGGTCACATCCATTGGCAGGTTGGCATGGCTAAGGCTGATAACGACGCGGCCTTCACCGTGCTCGCCACGGCGGAAATCTATATTGCGAATACCGCGGCCGGTGGCTGATAAGCGCTGGGTATCTTCCGTGCTGCTGCTACCACTGCCGCTGCCATTGTCGTCGCCGGCATAGGCCATCGTGGCTTCAGTAGAACCCTGGGTATCGAGCGTGATATATACCTGGTTGCCTTCAGTCTGCACCTGATAAGGCACGATTTCAGTTAAATTTAAAATCACTCGTGTGCGGTTTTTTGCGGTAATGGCGGTCACCGACTGTGCAATGCCAACCCCGATCGGTTCAGTGCGTTTGGGTAATTTGCTGATGGTATTGGCAAAATCAAAAGCGATACGCGCCGGGTTATCGATTGTGAAGCTGAGAGGGGCTTTGACTTCACGGTCTATGCCCAGAATAATTTGTACCCGGTTGCCCGATAAGGTCGCATAGCGGACTGACTCGATAGATGCTATTGCGGCAGCTGTTGCTTGCTGGCTGGCAAACACAGCGAGAAGTAGAGCAGAGCCTAAAACGGTTTTTATGGTGGCGGATATATTTTTTTTGTTTATGAATGTGTTATTCATAATAAACTCCTGAAATTAGTCATTACCAAGGGCAAGTGATGCTTTTCGTTCGATGTAACCACCGAGCCCGTCGGCGACTATTTCTAAAAATTCAATTGAATTCTCAGTGATTAGAACTATTTGTCCTTCATTTTGCCCGGCGTAGTTACCGGGCAGAACCCTATGTACTACATTAGTAGGGTCTTTGATCAGCCCCCATTTGATGTTGTTTTGTTCCAGCAGACCGACCATGCGCAAGGTGTCGAGCGGAAAGCCTTCAAGCACTTCTTTGGGCCTGGATATATTGGGCTTGAGTGCGTTTGCACCAATTGCTTCATCAATATTTTGTGTGGCTTCTTGCTGAAACGGGTCTCTTAAATCGGACGCAGAATAAATAAAATTTTTATAAGGTTTAAACTGAGGTATCGGTTTGACAGTACCCTGGTGTTTTGATTTAACAGAACTGATGAAAGCGTTCAGATCATCGTGATCTTTTGAGCAGGCCGACAAAATTGGCAGGCTGACAGCCAGCAGAGCGATTATCTTGTTTCTGGAAGAGTGCGAAAAAATCATAATTTTCCACCCGAAGATTCTTCAAGATACTGGTAAGTGATGACGGTCAGATCCATCATCATTTTTACCGAATCCCTGTTGTTATCCTTGGTTTTTGTTTGCGGTGAAATAGTGATGTCTTGCAAGGTCACAATTCGCGGCAGCGCAGCAACGCCGCTGACAAAATTGGCAAACTGATGGTAGCGGCCACTGACTTTAAGTTTAATCGGGTATTCAGAGTAGAACTCTTTTGAGATCAGCTTGTCGGGTTTGAAGTATTCAATTTCAAGACCTGCTGCAATGCCGGTTTGTGAAATATCGGTCAATAGGGATTCAATTTCCGTTTTATCGGGCAGTTGTCTCAGTAAAGTACCAAATGATTTGCGCATATCTTCGAGCTGCTGAGTATATGCTTCGAGGTTGACGGCCGTTGCCTGTTTCTGGTCGTAGGATTTTCTCAGCGTCTGTTCTTCTTTTTTAAGGCGCTCAATCTGTGAATTTAATGTTGTAAATTTTAAAAAGTAGCCGGCAACTAATACCGCAAGAAAAATGGCGACAAGTGCCGCTACTTTGACAGGCTTGGGTGCCGAACCAATGTTTTTCAGATCATTGGCATCTAAATTGTTAATTTTGTCGATGATGTCGCCGACGTCGATATTATTCAGGTCAGAGAATTTCATGTCTAATTCTCCCCTGTTTTCTTATCGGGAGCTGATTGTTTTACTTTGATTACAAATTCAGCGTTTCTAAACGACTTGTTTTTTGTTTCGATGTATTCGAGCCGTGGGTTGGCCATCCATTCAGAAGCATCGATATTTCTCATATAAGCTGACACCCGGCCATTGGATTCGGCCAGACCTTTGATAATCAGCTCATCGCTTTTCTGCTGTAAAGAAATCAGGGTGATGCCATCGGGCACCGTGCGTACAATTTCATCAAAAATATGAACGACTTGGGGGCGCTTTTGCTGCAAGGACTGGATAATGTCCATTCTGGCCAGTAGTTTGCTCTTGGTGGTTTCAAGGTCTTTGATTTCTTTTAATTCGGTATCGAGCTTTGAAATTTCGGTTTTCAGAACATTGTTTCTGCGTTTCTGGTTTTCGAGGATGCCATTCATTTGTGTATAGATCAGGAAAAAAACGGTCGCACCAAAAAGCGCAGAAATGATCGCACTTTGAGAAAACTCTTTGGTCTGCTGTGCGCGTAATTCTTCGCGCCAGGGCAGTAGATTAATATGGGCCATCGTCAAAACTCCTTAGTGCCAGTCCACAGGCAATCATCATCGATGGGGCATCGTTATTTAACGCCGTTGGATTCACTTTTGATGCCATGCTCATATTGGAGAAAGGATTGGCGATAATGGTTTTTATACCCAGCTGTTCTTCAATGTGCTCATCAATGCCTGCAATGGACGCACAACCACCGGCCAGTACAATCAGGTCGACATTGTCATGGTGGCCCGCGGTATAGAAAAACTGCAGAAAACGACTGACCTGCTGCGCCATCGTTTCTTTAAACGGTTCAAGTACTTCAGGAATATAATTGTCCGGCAACCCGCCTTCTTTTTTAAGCCGTCCGGCTTCTTCATAAGACAGCGCGTAGCGCCTCATAATTTCTTCGGTTAACTGTTTGCCACCGAAAGCTTGTTCACGGGTATAAATCAGCGTGTTATTAATGATGACATTAAGGCTGGTCATGGTAGCGCCGATATCAATCACGGCAATGATGCTGTCACTGGTGATTTCAGGAATTTTTTCTACCACTAGCGGGGTTGATGTTTCGATGGTGTAAGCTTCGACGTCAACAATTTTAGCAATCAGATTGGCCATGTCTAAAGCGGCGGTACGAATTTCAATATTTTCACTGCGCGATGCGGCCAGCAGAATATCATTCATTTCTGGCGATTTTTCAGAAGGCCCTATGACCTGAAAATCGAGATTTATTTCGTCTAATGGATAGGGAATATACTGGTCAGCTTCCAGCTCTATCTGCTCTTCGAGTTCTTTATCCGTGAGTGCGGCGGGCATTTGAATGGACTTGGTAATAACCGCCGAGCCTGCCACCGCAACAGCGGCGTATTTGGCTTTGGTATTGGCACGTTTCATGGCTTTTTTAATGGCTTCTGCCACCGCTTCAGGGTCCTGGATGTTTTTTTCAACCACAGCATCAGCAGGCAAGGGCTCTACAGCCTGTGCCTCAATTTTGTATTGATCACCATTTTTGCTCAATTCCAGCAGTTTAATAGACGTAGAGCTGATGTCTATCCCTAGTAATGCTGTTTTTTTGCGTTTAAAAGAAAACACAAGCATCCCCTGTCCTAAGTTTATGTTATGCCAATAACATGAGAATTTGGATTAAATAGTAGCCGCAAGTTAAGAAAATTACTAGCCAATTCTTAAATTAATATCGCTTAAAGCCTGCTGAGGCACTATAATTTTCTGATATTTGGTTAATGTCAGGTTTTAAACGAGCGTTATGCGAGGCTATATTAAGTTATTCAAACTGGGTTCGGCTGTATTTTTGACAGGCTTGGTAATTGCTCTGCTGTCTGTTTTGGGTACTTATTTGTTTATTTCACCTTCTTTACCGTCAATAGAAGGATTAAGCGATGTAAAACTACAGGTTCCCTTGCGTATATACAGCCAGGATGGTGCGTTAATAGGTGAGTTTGGTGAAAAAAGGCGTTCGCCCAAAGAGCTGGCTGACATCCCGCTGCAGTTGAGGCAGGCTTTTCTTTCCGCTGAAGATGACCGTTTTTATGAGCACCCCGGCATCGACTATCAGGGTATTCTGCGGGCTGTCGGCCAACTGGTGAAAACCGGTAAAAGAGGCCAGGGAGGCAGTACAATAACCATGCAGCTGGCTCGAAATTTCTATCTGAGCCCGGAAAAAACCTATGTCAGAAAGATCAAAGAGCTGTTTTTATCGCTAAAAATAGAAAGCGAGCTTGAAAAAGACCAGATTCTTGAGCTTTATCTAAATAAAATCTATCTCGGAAACCGGGCCTATGGCGTTGCGGCGGCGGCTCAGGTTTATTACGGCAAACAGTTAGTTGACCTTGATCTTGCACAGATCGCGATGATAGCCGGTTTACCTAAAGCTCCATCCCGCTATAACCCGATCATTAATCCGGATCGCGCGGTGTTGCGGCGTAATTATGTTTTAAGGCGAATGGTTAAGCTGGGCTTTATCGATGAGGCTGATATGCGATGGGCAAGAGTTCAGCCGGTAACAGCCGGGTTGCATCAGTCACCAATCGATGTCAATGCTCCCTATATTGCTGAAATGGTCCGTGCCGAGCTGGTTAATCAATACGGCAATGACGCCTATACCAGTGGTTTGAAGGTGATCACCACGGTCGACAGTCGCTTGCAGACAGCCGCCAATAATGCACTGGTTAAGTCATTATTAGACTACGATGTCAGGCACGGTTATCGCGGGGTAGAAGGCCACTTTGATATTGTTTATCAGCCTCCGGAAACGGTTCAGCCAGTAATAGATGCGCACCAAAAAGCGACTTCTTTGGGTGGTGCTATTGTGCGCTTGCCAGAAACAGAAGGCTTTTTTGATGAGTTATTATTAGGCCCGGTTGCAGACGAGAGCATAGACATGATGCTTGGAGCGCCCGAAGTCAAAGTCTGGGAACAGGCTTATATGCAGGGACAGTCTGCCGAATGGGACAAACAGCTTAAACCTTTTATTGATGAAAACGGCCTGAAGGCGGCGTTAGTGCTTGAGGTTAATGAAAAAAGTGCAAAGGTTTACTTGCGCGGTGACCGCATCATTGCGCTGGACTGGGCGGGTATCGAATGGGCCAGACCCTATGAGAGCGTCAATAAACAAGGCGTTGCACCAACCAGGGTCAGCGATGTTTTTGTGGCCGGTGACATTATTCGTATTCGCCGAAACAAAGAAGGTCACTGGCAGCTGTCTCAGATACCGGAAGTCGAAGGCTCTTTACTGGCGATAAACCCAAATGATGGCGGCATTCGGGCGCTGATTGGCGGCTTTAACTTTACCCGCAGTAGTTTTAACCGGGTATTGCAGGCCAAGAGGCAGGCCGGTTCTTCGTTTAAACCGTTTATCTATTCAGCGGCGCTGGAAAAAAATTACACGGCCGCCTCAATCATCAATGACGCACCGGTGGTGTTTCACGATTCGGCTCTGGAAGGCATGTGGAAACCGGAAAACTACAGCGGTAAGTTTTATGGGCCGACACGGTTTCGCAAGGCCTTAATGAAATCGAGAAACCTGGTATCAATTCGTGTGTTGCGTTCAATAGGCGTGGGTTATGCCGCCCGGTATGCTGAAAAATTCGGTTTTGATCGTAAGAGCCTGCGTAAAGACCTGACACTGGCCTTGGGTAGTTGTGAACTGACACCGCTTGAACTGGGTACCGGTTTTTCTGTCATTGCCAATGGCGGTTACAAAGTCAAACCGTATTTTATAAAACGCATTCTCGATATCGATTTCCAGACGGTGTTTGAAGCGGACCCGGCCGTTGCCTGTGTAAGTTGTGCATTGTCACAGCAAACATCAGATCAGTTTATTTTTCAGCGCAGTGAAAATGCAGCAGAGCTGCCAACTGAAATTAAAATTGACGATGAACCAGATGAAATGGGGCGCTTACCCAAACAGGCTGAGCAGACGGTTGAAGGCCGCAATATATATTTAATGAATTCGATTCTCAGGGATGTGGTGCAAAAAGGAACGGCGCGACGCGCCAGAGTTCTGGGGCGTAAAGATCTGGCGGGTAAAACAGGCACAACCAATGACCAGCGTGATGCCTGGTTTAACGGCTTTATGCCAGATTTGGTAGCGACTACCTGGGTGGGCTTTGATCAGGTGAAATCACTGGGTGCGAGAGAAACGGGCTCTCGTGCAGCGCTGCCGATGTGGATTGATTTCATGAGTGAAGCGCTCAAAGGCGTGCCGGAAAAACAGCTACAAAGACCGGAAGGCTTGGTAGAAGTGAGGATTAACGCGGATACCGGAGAGCTTGCTGCGCCGGGCGATCCACGGGCTATTTTTGAAACCTACCGGACTGAAAGAGCGCCCAAAGCCGGTCAGGTAATGCCAACAGTGCCGACGGGCAATGACGAAATTCCCGAGCAGCTGTTTTAAAAAAGGGCAGTGCATACATCAGCTAAAAGAAGGGCATATTGATATGCCCTTCGAGCCATTCTTTATGACCTGTATATAATTTACTAATTGCAGTGCAGTGCCAAATCCTCCGGCTATTTTTCGGCTGCAAGTTGCAGCCGCGTATTGAGCCGGCTTAAAACACAAGCCAGACATTTGTCGTTGCGGCAATTTCGCTGACCTTTCGATTGTGTTTATTTAATCAGGCCCAGCTGGTGAGCTTTTATGGCAGCCTGAGCGCGCGATGATATATTCAGCTTTTCGTAAAGTCGTTTTATATGATCCATGATGGTATAAATACTAAGGTCTAATTCAATCGCTATCTGTTTGTTCGCTTGTCCCTGCGCGATTAACGCAAGTATCTGGCTTTGTCGGGGTGTTAGTTTTTTAATCTCGACGGCAGGCCTTAATTGTTGGATGTAATGCATCATCGAAAGTACCACAGAAGCTGATAAAGCAGGCTCACTGTTGTGTATGTGCTGCAGGCTGTTTTGAAAGTTGATGCGAGAGCCGTCGTTAATGATGTAGCCGTCTGCTCCTGACTGCAGTGCGCTGAAGATCTGCTGGTCCTGGCTGGTTTCAGACGAGACCACGCAAACGCTGGCCGGGTTGATTGTTTTTATGGCTTTCAGCAGGCTGATGCCAGCATCATCAACCAGTCTGGTTTTAATGATTGCAATGCTGAAGACGTTGCAGTCAATCAGCTGTCTGGCCTGTTCAGCAGATGATGATTTAAAAATCGTATGATGCGGGAATACTTCTTGCAGAATAGAAGCGATCCATTCCTGTGTAGTTAACTGGTCTTCAAGTAGTAAGATATTTTTGCTGTTCACTCTGCGCGCCCGTATGACAGAGTTTCTACTAAAAATAATTAAAGAGTGTACAGCAGTGACACTGAAATTATTTAGTCATAGACTCTGAAGCATTGTTGTTGATCCGGGCGTTAACGTGTTTTTCCGCTTTGATGCCCAGCACTGATCCTAATTCTTCTAATGTGTGAATTATGAATTCCTGGCCATCATCGGCTTTATGTATGCGCGCCACGACATTGTCAAGTTCGTTTGAATAGACACGTATCACATAGTTTTTCATGTTAGGGCTTCCTGCTAAATCAAATCACACAAAAAGCATATCAATGAGGTCTTGCAGTTTGCTTGCAGTTAAGCGTTTGTGTTTTTTTTGTATTTATTTCAATGATATAGAGCCGCGTAAAAAGAGGACTTAGTGCGCGAACCGGTTTGGGGTGGTTAACTCGATAGCAGTGCTGTGGTTGTGGGGCAGGGCTCAATTTGAAGATAAGACTGCAATGTTCGACGGCACTGCTCATAGGTGGTGGTGGCAAGATCACGGCGGCCTTGCTCAAGGTAGATTTGAATTAGGAGCTGGTAAAGTGTCTCTGATAGGGCTTCCACTTTAATCGCCTGGTGGCAAAGTTCAATGGCCTGCTGTGGTTGAGATACAATGAGGCTTTTTATCTGCTCTGTAATGGCATTCAAATACTGGCTGCGTAAATATTCTCGCCTTGTTAATACATCAAAGTCATCTTCAGCACTTAAGTATTCGCCTTTATAAAGTTGCAGGGCTTGTTGCATAGTGACGTCAGATTGTTCTGCATGATTTGAAAGTAATGCCGTAAAGGCCTTGTCATCAGACCAGACGTATTTAGGGTTAAGTCGAAGCTTTTCGCTTTCCCGTAACAGGGCCTCGTCAGCACCGAGTAACTGCCGTAGACGGTGTAAATGGGTATGCAGTGAACTTTGTTGTTTGTCTGCTGAGAGCTCGGGGTATAGCTCATCATACAAAGTGGTAATGCTTACCTCGCCGGCATGTTTAATAATGCTTTTAAGTAGCTGCACAGGTTTTGCATCACGGCGTGTTTCGGCAAAGATGTCACGACCATCGACCAGAACATTAAATTGACCCAGTGTGTGTATCTTAATCGGCCAGGGCCATTGTGTAAGGCTAAGCGAAGGTGCTGGCAGATAATCAATATGCTTAGCGATCCAGCTTTTCATTAAATCGGTTTCAATATTATGTCTGAATGAAAACTGCGCCACCTGGGAGATAAACGTAGGGTACCAGTTACTAAAGCGACTGAGTTTATGCTCATTAATATGTTTAATGGCTTTACTAAGAGCGGTATGTGCTTGATCAGGTTCTCCATTCTTGTCTGCTAATAAGGCTTCCAGCATCAGTGCATGAGCGAATACCCCGTGGTTAGGAAAACCATCGACTTGTTTGAGGGTCTGTCGATTGAACTCAGTGCATTTCTCATAATCGCCATCTAAAAATAACAGCTCGGCGTGCATGTCGTCTAACACAATGCGCCAGGCAAACAGGTTGCCTTCACCAATCGCCTGTTTTGAAAGCTCCAGATTTTTAAGTGCTTGCTCGTAATCGTCTTGCCACAAATAATATTGTGACTGCAGATAATAATAATTACTCAGATAGTTTCTATCTCCTCTACAAAGAGGGTAGAGTTTATCCAGGCACTCTTTTACAGAATCGAATCGGCCCATAAACAACTCAAACTTTGCTTCTGCAATCAGTAAAAATGAATCAAGTGCTACGATTTCGCTTTCCTTGGCGAATTTAATAAGAGAGAGTGTAAGCTCGTGTCCCTTTTCGATATCCATGACATGCAGCCATGAAAAAATTATACTGAAATGACTGGCAATAAAGATAAAAGGCGGCAAGTGATCCTTACTTATAAAAGGCAGGATGAAGTCGATTGTTTTGACGATTTTTTCAGAATTGGCTTCGTTGAAATAAATCAGCAACAGTGCAAGCGTGAGTTCAGCTGTTTGTGCCGGATCAGCGTTGAGTTCAATCTCCTGTTCACAGCGACTAATCCAGTAGTTCATTTGTGGTCTGTCATAATCAGTGATGAAATAGGCTGTCATTAATATACTGATCAGGTCTTTTTGAGAGAGCTTGTCAGGTATTGGGTGCTGTGCTTGCAAGGCACTGAATTTTTCAAGCAACGAAGTAAGTTGTTTAAAGCAGTGAAGCGTGTTGTTAATCTGCTTGATTGCGGATAGCAAGGCTTCATAGGCAGCGGTTATGTTGTTTTCTGCGACAAAAAGATCGGATGCTCTGACAAAATGTTCAATCGCAGATTCCGGGTTGCCCATTGAAAAAAGCGTGGCATTGATAAAACAGAGTTGGGCATTGGTGTTCTTAGTGTGGTCCGGTATTTTAGCTAAAGCCTGACTAAGTTGTGCAAACTGTCCGCTAGCGATTATCGCACTCGATTGTTGGCAAATAAGAGCGATGGCTTTATCGTCATGACCGGCATTATAGTAAAGTGAAATGGCGCTGAAATAATTTTCATCTTGCTCAAGCAATTCGGCTGTCTGTAATAAAATATTGTTTACTTCGTTTCCAGGGAACTGTTTAACAAATTCTTGTTGTAAAAATTCCTGAAACAGCGGGTGGAAAATAAACTGATCACCCTCGTAGGGTGTTATAAACTGGTTCTTAGAGCTCATCTCGTTTATCAGTGTCATCACTTCGCTGTCATTGCCCAGTGTTAATGCTGATGATTGTGATATATAAGGAAGATACGAAAGTTTTAACAGGCAATGTTGATGCTCGACAGACTGTTTATTGAGGATTTCCTCAGCAAAATACGCAAAGCTGGATGCCGAAAGCGCCTTATCCTGATCGACTGAATAATCGCGTTGTAATTGACCTAGTAGTAAACCAGCTATCCAGCCATTAGCGCGTTTATGAAGCTGCAGTAGTGTTTTTTTGTCAACAGTATCTTGTCCTAGCAAGCTAGCCAGACTACACCATTCATCCTCATCAAAACGCAATGATTTTTCATTGATGTGACTCATTTTCTGACTTGCCTGCAGGCCGATTAAAGAGTTTGGCGGTTCTTGCCGGCTAATGATTATAATGCTCTGGCCGCTGTGTAAGCATTCAATCATGACGGGGAGAAGCGTGTAAAAAATACTGTCGTCATCAAGTAAGTGCAGGTTGTCAAAAACAATAACGCCATCTGACTTTAGAATAGTGGCCAGTGAATCTGTAAACTGGCGGGTAAAGTTAGTCAGCCCCGGCATGTGTTCTGCAGACAGTGAAGGTAATGTCTTTTTGCTTTTAGGTGAGAGTTTTTTAGCTGCCATTTTAAGATAATGAAAAATGGTAGCTGGATCGGAATCGCCGTCGTCAATTTGATACCAGATGTTGCGCTTATTGTATTGTTTAAGATAACTATTAATTAATGTTGTCTTGCCTGAGCCACCGGCTGCCGATATCCAGATTAATGGTGAGAAAGATTGCTGTTGCTTAAGCTCAGATAGCAGATTCTCACGTAAGAGAACCTGACGAGTTTGTGGTTGAGTAATTTTTGAAGGGTACGGCTGGGCTGGCATAAAGAGGCTCTATTTTATCAACAGTTATCGTGGCTATTTTTGAATAAATCAAGTCTAATATTCTAGCAGGTGTTACGTTGTGGTTCAGTGTTAATTAATCATTCCTGGGTCGCTGATCTAGCAGGCCTAGCTCCTGTGCTTTGATAGCTGCTTCAGCGCGTGATGAAATATTGAGTTTTAAATACAGGCGTTTTATATGATCCATGATAGTGTAGACGCTCAAACCCAGCTCAGCTGCGATTTCTTTATTTTGCATGCCCTGTGAAATCAGCATTAAGATGTGGCTCTGCTTTTTTGTTAAGCTGTGCTCGGTACGTGCAGCGGGTAACTTTTGAAAATACGATACCATCATGCGTGCAACCTGGGCAGAAAGCGGCGGCTCTCCATTGTTAATGGCGAGCAGGGTAGAGGCATATTTTTCGCGGGATTCGCTCTTGATAATATAGCCATCGGCGCCGCCCTGCAGCGCAGTAAATATATTGTCGTGATCATTAAATATGGTCGACATGACGCAAAGCGTATCGGCTGAGGATTGTTTAATGGCGCGTAAAATATCCAGTCCAGAGCCGTCTGGCAGGTTGATATCGAGTATCGCAATCGTAAAATTGTAAGCCTGAATTAATTTCTTTGCCTGTTGGCATGAGTCAGCCGTGATAATTTCATCAGCTGGAAAAAGCTCTTTAACGATATCAATAATCCATGCCTGTATATCCGGCTGGTCTTCAAGTAATAGTATCTGATGAGTAGGCACGATTTTATTCCGCTTTGCTTAAAAAGGATAATTTGAAACAGATATTGTCGGTATTGTTTGAAAAATGACTGTACCAGCTAATGCTGCCATTAAGTGCTTTGCTCCTGCGGCTTAAATTATTCAGACCCACACCATTTTTCCATGCGGATATGTCACTGCTTGAATGGTCGGTGCAGAATTTTATATTGGCGATGCTTTTATGCAGGTAGCTGGATATGGTAATGTTTTTAGCAGAGCCGTGACGCAATTCATTCGACATTAACTCGTTTAGTACCCGTTTAATATGTAACACGGCATCGGGCTTAAGCGGTACCGCTGTGATGCTTTTTTCCAGATTCCAATTAATCGTTTTGCCTTTTTCACTGGCGCGTTCGGAGAGGCCGGCTCTTTCGTTGGCAAGCAGATCAGAGAGCGGCATGGAATGCTCGTGTTGTATAGAATAAACGATGTCGCGTAATGTGTTCATGCTGTCCCGGGCAAGCTCAATCATTGGCGGGTGTTTGAGGTTATGAATCAGCGTCATTAACTTGGGCCCAAGTTCATCGTGCAAATCGCCCATTATGCGGTCTCTTTCTTCGCTGGCGCCTTGCTGTCTGCTGACGATGGTTGCATGATAGTTTTCAATTAATGATCTGATTGCTATAGCTGTAGCGATGTCATCACCGTTGAACAGGCGTTCACCGTTCCCGGCAAGGTTAAGTACCAGTGTCCTGTCATCAGCAATGGCTGGCAGCTCTAATGATAGCCCGGAGTTTTTTATTTCAGCTTGTAGGCTTATGTGTTCGCTAAGCTGGGTGTCTTTTGCACTGAAAATATCTTTTAAAATGTTTAACAGTGAACTATCGATCTCCGATTGGCTTTTAACCGAGGTAATAGCCGTTAATATTTGAGGCAGATAATTCGAAATGCCTGTGTCTGTTTTAATTGAAAAATAGGCCAGTATTTTCTGTCTTAGCGGGAAATAAATCCAGCCAATGATAAACAATGAAGCAATAGTTGCTGTTTGAGTTTCAAGTTTTAACAGGCTCACAAAAGCAAGGTCTAAACCTACCACGAAGAGACCGGCAAAAAACCAGCTCCAGATACTGAACCACCAGCGGTCAATGTTAAATATCTTATAGCGATAAATGCCAATAGCTATGCCGATAAATATAATATATGAAAAAAATAAAACCGGCGTGATGCCAACCAGGGGTTGCTGATCAAGGGATTGAGGAAATATATTCAACGCAATATTTAATCCGGCACCCAGTAACATGGCTAAAAAAAGCCACCTGAATTGAGCCATCTCTATGGCCATGCCGCGCGCTTTTTTCCATTGTAAAGCGGCAAACAAAAGAGATATGAGAAACAGCAGATTAAACTGCATCAGGTAACTGTAATCAGGCATATTAAATGACTGCGAAATCAGATTCAGCCAGTATAAAGTCGGCAGTGCAAATATCAGGAAAATTATTTTTTTACTGACAAGCCGGTTGGGGTAGTAAAGTAATAATCCAGCAAGAAAATAGGCGAAATAAAGAGCGCTGAGCCGCTGCATCGGGTGGCTAATCGTAAACACATCAGGGTTTATTACCAGCTCTCGAAAGAAGGTGGTCTGGCCGATGATAATCAGTGAACAAAAAGAAAGGGCTGACAGGGTTAATACCTGGATGCTGATCATGTTTTTCTTTAAGATCGCGATCATAACGTGAAAAACAACAGCAAGAGCGGCAAAAACAATAATCACTAAGTGATCAAATGCCAGGCTGGAAGTGGCCCTGGCTGGAGCGGGTTCAATCGGGTAAGTATTGTTGTTTTTGTCTTTGAGCCAGACTGTTTTGGCGGATAAAACCTCATAGAGTTTTTTGTTTTTTTCAACAAAGCGATTATAAGTCGAGTGGTTTTTAGTGTCAGATGGTTCGGCTTTAAGCAGTGAGTTGTCTAAGGTAACGGCATCACTCGAGTTAGCAATTTCGACAATCGTGATGCCGGCTTTTAGTATGTTGTAGGAAGGGCCGGAATCGTCTACATATTTTATTAATAAACCGCTATTGTCTGCTGTTGCAGCGAGGCTGACACCAAGCCACGGTGTCGCAAGCGTCAGCCACAGAAAATACGTGGTGACTGAAAAGCTGAAGACCGCAGTAGCGATAATGGTTTTCTTTGGGGTCATAAAAAATTGTACTTTAGCCTGTATTTTTTAAAAATATTCGTGTTCTTTTATAAACCTGGCTACATCAGTAATGTTTTTTCATTATCAAAAAAGATAGTAGCTGAAAAATAATAGTTTTTGATTTGCTACTGCCTGCAGTAGGGTAATTAAATAGAATAAGAGGTGGCCCTGCTGTCGTTACATAATCGGCTCATCACATTTTAAAATCGCTCTAAGCGATAACTGTGTCACATGTTTTTAATCAAGGCGTATGCCAGTGGTTTAAATACACTGTCTTAGCATAGGTTTTTATTTTCAATATTTACAATGACTTAGCAATAAAGTGATTGTATTTGTAGCGCCCAAAAACCTATAAACCACTGCAATGAGGTGATTACCTTACAACATTAGCATTGTTACAATTCTGTGACAA
>Ga0224506_10001555_pt1 | contig 16279 bp, 17 predicted proteins | sample SF_Jan12_sed_USG_2_FD_169108 | JGI IMG/M metagenome (GOLD analysis project Ga0224506, IMG submission 169108) | Sediment microbial communities from San Francisco Bay, California, United States - SF_Jan12_sed_USGS_8_1 | ecosystem: Environmental > Aquatic > Marine > Sediment | place: USA... | reverse complement strand
CCTTGCGCCCACAAACCATTTGCTCTAGGGAACTCACTAGGGTCATCAATTACTTTATCATATCCGCGGGAAGATATTATTCCCCCGAATTCCCACATGGTAGCCCAGAAATCGGATATACTGCCAATTGACCATTCGTATAGTTGGAAATAGGAGTCAATTTCAAGACCGTATTTCCTATTAACAAATTCGATGAAACGGGTCATATTCGCCTGTTCTATGCGTTCTTTAGAAGGTTTCCACAGTAATTTTCCCATGACAGGTATTTCCTTAAATTATGTTTTCTTTTTTATGTTTTTTGAGTCTTTTACTCTTTTGGTTTTATGCTATGAATCTAGGCAGTGTTTCATAGGAGACTAGTTTGGCTTTTGCTTTTATTCCGATCATGAACTTGATGCTGTTGAAAAATCTCATGAGCCTGTCAACCATCTTGAGATTTTCGTTTCTTTCTCTGTCTCTAATCTAATGCCCATCGGCTCAAAAGTTTGGTTCAAGGCGGTTAACAAGTTTCGTACATAATCCTTTACATTTATCTCAGCAAGGCTTTTCACAAACTCTGCTGGCTTTACTGTGAACGTCTTTCCATCATATGCGAATGGTTTAACTTTGATGAAGGAAACAGTGTCCCATCTCTTCAATCTTTTACCTGCTTCCATGAGTTGTAGTGCACATTGGTATTGTTGAGCCACTGTCTTCGTGTCTGCCGTCTTTTCGTTAGGGTCGAAGTAGAGCCGCACAGTATAAACTAAATCCTCCAGCTCCGCCCGCCTATTTCTTAAATCGCCAACAGCTCTCTTGGCAATTTCCCTGATTACTTTCTTGGCTTGTCCATATTCTTCTTGGTTTTTTACTGAGGAAAGCGCTTTGATGCATTGCTGAAAGACGGCATTTATGAATTTTGGCTCGTTGGACTTTATTGGAGTGACTCCCTTAATGTCCGGTGTGCCGTCGGGCATTATACCAAAATAAGCTTTTTTCGCCTTTGGCAAAACACATAGATTATAGCGCTTCTCAACGGCCAAGTCCAGTCTAAACCTTTCTTTCACGGTTTTAATTAGCCATTCCACATTTTCGTTTGAAGCTTTGTCCAAAAATATGGAATCAGTGTCGCCGTAAAGCGGTCTTAGACCTTTTGTTTCAGCCATCTTCCATGTTTCTTTAAGCACATAGCGACTGTAACCAGTTATTGCATCTGCAAGTGGTGGACAGGCTACTCCGTGGATTCTTACTGTGACGTCATAGCTGGAAACGGTAATCAACTTCAGTAGTTTTGACGCGACGTTTGCCTTTTTTCTCTCCTCTTCAGGCAAGGAATTGTCTTTTGAAGCTGGCTTGAACAGTTTGATTCGTAGTTCCTTCAGAGCTCCAACGAGTATGGAATAGAAGCCTCTGCGTCTAGTGCAAACATGATGATCAACGTCTGGTATCTTGTTGCCCTTACATTCTGAGTGTTGACAGTCAACGGTTTCATATGATAGGTTGAAGCTGTCAATGCAGCTTGGATATAGACTTTCGAAATCACACACGACAGTGTTGAAATAGACTCCTGGTGTCGGCGCAACGGTCAATGCACCTACCACTCTATGTGTTGGCCTTCCCCTTCTCAATTCATCAGATGTGGGGATGAGAATATTGTTCTTTCGCAGATAAGTGTAAATCATAGATTTTATCCATTCACTTACACGTTTGCTACTGAACGCTTCAGTTAGTGGGATGTTGGCTATTCTGGAAAGCATCCAAGCAGCGTAGACCTTTTCCTGGTCATCCTCTTTGACTCCGAAAAATTCGGGATCCAATTTTGGAATTGGCTGGAGAAGCAGGTTGAGCCACTGAAAGATCTGAGCATGTTTCAACGGATCCTTCTCTTTCACTTCTTTGAAGTTTTCTTCAAGCTTTTCTTTCACTTTGAACGGCACGTCCAAGAGAGGTTGCGAGCCGCTTTCAGAGTGCAATGTTCCAAAAACTATACCTCTATCGTAAACATAGGATTTTAGAAAGTCCACTTCGCTCTCTAATGGTTTGCGAAATTTTCCAGCTGCTTTAGCGGCTATCCTACGATTTGGCCAAGAAATCTTTTCCAAGCTTTTTGTTTCATTGGTTAACAAGTCAATTTTTTTCGCCGTTTCTGATTGACCGCTGAAATAATTGATGACTCCTTTCTCTTCCTCTGTTAGTGGTTGAGCGGAAAGAAAATAGGGTTGGAATTTGTCATCAATTACCTCTTGTATTTCTCCATTATTGTCTAGAAATTTGAGTTTTATTGCGTTTGTTTCTGTCAGTGCTACATCAAGAAGGTATAACTCGGTCAAAATTTTATGCTCCACCTAAGCTCATCTGTTTTTCTATGTCAGATGACTCTTGTTGGCTTATGCTTTTTGGATAATTGTAGATCGGACCGCTTGGCTTCTCATTATAGTAGGGGCGGTTACAGTTCGGACATCCAGAGGTGAGAAATGGTGTTCCAGATTGGACAATTTCTGTTAGAATTTTTTTTTCAACACCAAAATCGCTTATGCAGTTTCTTTCGTCAAAATGCATGTCTTCGTACTTTCCGATTCCACTTAAGATTAGGTACCTTGCAATTTGAATTCGCCTATACTTCTGAATTTGTGGCTGGGCATTTCTTTCCAGCGCTGTTCCCGAAATCGGCGTAAAAGCAAAGAGAGCTGGCAAGACTCCCATATTCACGCATTTTTGAATAGCATTAACCATGTCCCTCTCGGTTTCACCTAACCCAACAATTAAATGTGTGCTGGCTTTACCCTCTCCAAACACACTGACGGCCTCATTCAACATCTTGAACTGGTTTTCCCATCTATAAGGACCTCCAGCAGACATCCCCTTAACATTGTCAAACAACTCAGATGTTGCAGCGTCTAAGGGTATGCCAATTCTATCCACCCCAGCCTTAGCCAACTGCCCTATGTTTTGGCCGTTTAGAGGTTGACATGAAATTGAAATAGGAACCTTGATGCTCTGGTTAATTGCTTTAACAATAGCTAATAGGTGCGTGAAAACTTCGGGATAGTTCAGGGCTTGGATGCAGACACGTTTTATCTTGCCGTCTTTGATTGCTTTCTCTATTCCTTTGAGAACTTTTTCAGTTGTGAAGGCAGGCCACGAAATCCTTGAAAGCATGTCCGCCCTGCCGCTGCTTTCTCTAGCCTGAGGGCAAAAGCCACAGTTTGCATTGCACTTGTCTTTTCTGTATGTCATTAGATAAGCGGTTGTGGGTGCAGCGTCAAGTTTTCCTTTCAAAAGTTCAAGTACGATGGCAGAGCCTAAGGAAGCACGAATTTTTCTTGGCAGTTCTTTCGGAATGGTCAACTCCGCACACTCTGCGTATACGCATTAAATTAGGCTAGATTGGACTTAATATCTGTTACAATAAGTGTGCTTTCATACTAAAGATTTGAAATTCACAATTTTGTCCGTGCAAAACCGATGTTTTACAGGAGTGATACATAATAAACAACGTGAATCAAATCATGTGTTTGATGAGCCGAATCGTTTTAAAGGGACACCTAACACCGTTGAACATGGTGAAAAATCGCAAAACCCAGCGATTAAGAAGATGCCAGCAAAAAGCGGACCGAAACCACGTGAATTCCCGAATGATAAAGCTACAAATGAATGGCTAAATGCCCAATGTTTTCATGAAGTCGCGAGATAGAGCGAAACAGCGGGTAAGTGGGTGTTGCAAATGCATAGTAAAAGAGGGGCAAAAGCAAAAAAGTGAAACGCATTTTACGTCCCCCGCTCACCCGCCATACTTCTTTCAAACCAAAGCAGCGCAGAAAATCGCCACTTTCAAGCATTACCATTCTTACAATGCCATGACCTAAGAAGAACGTTATTCTCTACCTAGAACAAAGTATCAAGACAAAGTATCAACCGTTTTCGAACTGCCACGGGCAGGCAGACGCTTTCCTGAGATTCCAGCAAGATTTATCGTGACACGCGCGCAAGTGTGCACTACAATTCTTCAGTTTAGCGGGGAAGCGGGTCTCGAAAACGCACAGTAATTTTTTTACTTTCACTTTTTTTCAACTCGCATTTCGCACACCCTCCCACCCGCTAAAACAGCGGAAAAAATCGCTATTTTTCAAACAATGCCTTGACCTAGGAAGGACGTTATTTGAAATCAACGCGCACGCGATAGACTGATTCGAAGCACGATTCCTGTGCGGTTTGGCGTTATCGGCTTTGTGGGGAACGAGGGCAGTGAAGCGAAAAGCGCGCACTCCACTTAAAAAAAGTATGAAAAGAAAGTATCCTCTCGCACCGAACTGCCTTTGGCAAGTGAAGTTTTTTCAAGGTTCCGTCAAGATTTATCGAGACTGAATGGCTATTGTGCACTACACCATGGACGTTTAACATCGAACCTTTTTCCTATTTTAGACCTCCAGTTTTTTTGAGATTGTGGTTTCTGAGACCTTTTTTGTTGCTTTCATGGACAGAGTTAAATAAAAGTACATCCATATATATCCTCTTGGTTATATCCGTGAATAGAATATCTTATTACATTGCAGTGACTGCTGTTGTTGCATTCGTCGTCGGTCTATCAGTGCTAGCTCCTCCTCCTGATTTTCAAAAACCCAAGCCAATGACGAGAATAATAGACTTCGGCGATTGGCAGCTGAGATTTGAAACAGAGCAGGATGTATATAAACCCGGCCAGCTCGTTCGGGTCAGAATATTCCAGAAAAACCTCAGCAATAGAACAATAAACGAGTATCGTACCCGTTTCGGGTGGAAGGTGCATAATTCTGCGGGTCACCATTTATGGACCTACGGGTCCCCGATCTTCATCATGCTCCAGCGGGCTCCTCCACGGATCAAACCCATGGAAGAAGCCGAATTAACGTTTCATGGCTTCTCATGGAATCAGAAAAATTATGAAGGAGAACAGGTATCACCTGGCCTATACACCATACAATATACAGACCTCTGGGAACCTAAGAACAGCGTGGAATTAATAATTCGAATTCAAGCTCTCGATGTGCTCAACACGAGGTTGTAGTCTTGCCATTTTGCCTCATCAGTTTCCTCAAGCCACGATCTTGCACATTGACTACCGTGTTTTTACCGTCTCGCCCTCCGCACCTTTGTCTATAATCGTCTTGTTGAAGTGCATGGGTCAATATGCTTGGCGTTGCTTCGAGTTTTTACGATTTCCCGCTGTTTTACCGTCTGTTTTGTCGAAGCGACCTTGAACCCTGCCTTTAAACGCCACGAGCAGGACAGACAGAAATCGAACATGTTAAGGAGGTGGAAAATTGAACAACCCAACTGAAAAGGAGGTTGTCAAAGCTAAAATTGAGAATGGTGAAGTGAAAGTTAAGGGGCGCGAAGAACGCAGAAAATTCATTGTTCACGGTCGAGAATACTGGCTTACGAAGAGACAAATGCTCAAGGAATTCGCAGACCACTCACCTGAAGAGCAGGTAGAAATGTGGGAGTCAGCAGAGCGAGGTAAAACAGCGAAGAAAACCGCTAGGCATGTCGTACCTAAAACAACTGCTGAATGCCGGACAGGTACAATAGACGAGGAGAAAGTTCTTGCATGGATGAAAGAGAAAGGTGGCAAAGAAATCAGCTCTACTGCTATACGAGACGCTTTCGGATTCAAAAACCGTGCTGCTGCCAGGCGAGTGATGAGAGCGTTGCAGAAAGCAGGCAAAGTGCGAATAACTGAAACAAGCAACGGCAAACGTAAGCAATACGCATACAAGCTGGTGACTTAGCGGCACTCGCTTCGACTTTTTGGATAACAGAGAAGAATGAGGCAAGAGAACGGAGGTGAAAGACCTATGAAGAAATTTGTCATCAGACCAGTAAATACTCGGAATATGAACGAGAAATTCACAAATGATTTATCAAAGCAAGATGAACCGAGAATAAAGGGCGTGTGTGAAGTGCGTAGGTCAAAACTTGAATTGTATGAGGCTGTTCTTGAAGTTTTGGTGAAGGAGCCTTTAGTTGTAGATGACATTGCGTATCAAATAAACATAGATTGCACAGCTCTAGGTCGCTACCTAGGCTTTCTAATAAAAAACGACCTCGTCGAGGAAAGATCCTCGAATGAGGAAACGCTGTATGCCATAACAGAAAGGGGCATAGCCGTACTTAAAACTCTTAACTTCCAGAAGTACCTTGAGAAGGTCATGAACTCTGTCATGGCTTTGGATGATGCGTTACAAACGGTCTCTGTAATTTCGAAGCGCAATAGCGAGCAGAAAAAGAAAAGCGAATAGCCTAGCTAACTCCATTCATCTAAACGCTACTTCGACTTAGTGAAAACGAAAACTATTAAACAATTACTGCAGCATTCCATAGAGAGGGCAATGAAACAAATTCTACCCGAAACTGTTTGGCAAACGAACGAAACAGAACTTCTAAACATCTTAGACAAGAACCAAACCCTTGCTAGACCCAGAAGAATACATTTTTACACTCCAAGCTTCATGTATTACAAAACAAGTTATTACCGTTCTTCACCGAAGGATTTTCCAACAATATCCGTGACGGGCAGAAGCTGTGCATTAAAATGCAAACACTGCGGCGGAAAAGTTCTAGAGACGATGTATCCCGCTGTCACTCCTAAAGAACTGTTCGGAACATGTGCCCAGTTCAAACAGAATGGAGCAATAGGCTGCCTAATAAGTGGCGGCTGTCTTCCTGACGGGTCGGTGCCACTGGAAAAATTCGTAGATGCCATTGCAAAAGTTAAACGTGAATTAAGCTTGACAGTTTTTGTCCATACAGGCATAATTGATTTGGACACCGCTAAGAGACTCAAGAAAGCTGGCGTTGATTCCGCATTAATAGACATAATTGGCTCAGACGAAACCATAAAAGAGATTTATAATCTGAATGTGACAGTTGAGGATTACGAAAATTCACTAGGAGCACTGCACGAGGCGGGCATAGTCTTCGTGCCTCACGTGATTGTTGGACTTCATTATGGAAAACTGAAAGGCGAATTAAATGCGTTGGAAAAGATAGCCAAATACAAGCCTTCAGCATTGGTCATAATTGCGTTTATGCCCATTCATGGAACAGAAATGGACGCATTCAAACCGCCAAGACCGATAGACATAGCAAAAGTTATAGCGGCTGCGCGGCTAATGTTTCCCCGAACGCCATTGGTTTTGGGTTGCATGCGACCAAAGGGCAGACACCGCACTGAGTCAGACATTTTAGCCATAAAAGCTGGGGTAGATGCTATAGCATTTCCAGCAGAACAAGCCATAAAATTCGCTGAAAAACAAGGGTATGAAACAGCTTTTTCATCGTTTTGCTGCTCACAGATCTATCATGACTTAAAAGGCTTAGCCGCTTCTGAAAATTGAGCCCCTCAGTGTGCCTAGCATTTCATTTTTTAGCTTTGAATATTGAGCACTTAATCTTTTTGCATCTTTTCTCGTCATGCCTTGACTGATTAGCTGTATCTCAAAGGCTCTTCTTGTTTTGCGCACTTTCCAGCCCAAAGTAAGCCACAAAACGGAAAGACTGAGTAAAAGGCGAATTAAAAAAACGCTTGACAATATAACGCCGCGAATTTTCATTTCGTTTCACTTACGAAAGCATCGAAAAGAGCAAGTTAATCTTCGTCTTCTTCTTTTTCTTCTTCGCCGTATTTTTCTGCAAGTTTTTGCTTGATTTTTTTCGAGATCTCTTCGCCTATGTCTTTGTCTTTTGCGCCTACAACTATCCCTTTCTTGCCAACATTTTTAAGAAGATCGCCGAGGTTTGTGAATACTGATATGTAATTTTCAGTCATTTTAACCGCTGTTTCTTCCGGCATACCTGCTTCTTTCAATTGCTTGTAGAAGGCGGCTGCTGCTTTGCCCATGTGCTTTCCAGCTTCTTCGGAGAAAACGCTTGAAATTATCCCCTTTATCAAAGTCGGAATTTCTTTTGAGACTACGCCCAGGACTTCTTTTAATTCTTCTACGTCTTCTTTCTTCTTCCTTTCCTTTTCTTCACTCATTGTGCTGTCACCTCTATTTACTCTCATTTTGTCGCAATTAACACTTTTGGAGCTTATTCATAAGTTCAATTGCTTGACCCTTCTGGGCTTCAGCTTCCAGCAAAATCATCTTCGATTCTTTCTCAATGTTAGCATTTCCGGCTAGTTTGGTCTCATTTTGAAGCGCCAGCAGTTCTTTCTCAGATTTTGTTCTAAATCCTAAAAGCGTACTTAGAAGGTCGCCTATGGTCCTTTCAACGGGGGTTCCCATTCTTTTATTTTCTTTCATTTTCTTCACCTCTACAAATACGTAAAGGTCTGGGTAATGGGTTTATTTATTATGGGAAAAAGTGGTCAGATTTCTGGTCATTCTATAAGTTCGTAAGTATTTTCATAAACCTTAGAGCGTCTGACAACGCTTTCTTTTTCTAGACGTTTAATTCTTTCTCTTATGACTCTTCTTGATGCTTTTCCGCGCATCGTTCGAACTTGACGTGTTACTGCTGATATGTTTAGTCTTTCTTGCAATGCGAGAGCTTGAACAATGCATCTGGAGATGTCGTCTTGAGCAACCCATTTTTTCCTCAGGTGTTTTTCAGCGGTTTTGAGTCTTGCAGCAACCTTTAATGGTTCACCATACAAGCCTACGCCAACACGAGTCATACGCAAGTAGGGAGCCAGTTCCGAATATTCTGGATTGTTCATTATGAAAGTTTCCAGAGTCTCAAGTCTGTTAATTATTAAATCAAGCTTTCTGCTTAATTCTTTCATGCTTGACCTGTCTTCGTTAGGTTTCTTGTTACCGGTTTTCTTCGCCATCTTTCTCATGTTATTATAGCCTTGTTGTATTGATAAAATTGTTTATGGTTCTTCGAACTGCTTCGAAGTAGTATAGGTGAGCTGAGTTTTTCACGAAAAAGACGTTCGGGAATGCTACTTGTTTTGACGTCAAGCTTGTTTGAGCATTTTGAATGCTAAGACTATAGCCCACATTGACGTTGAAAGTGCGGAAACTGCTTCTGGAATGGCAACGCCTGTGACAAATCTCGTCGTAAATTGCGCAATCCACACGGTTACTGCGATCGTTGCCGCGAGAAAGGTGAACACCCCCATTTTCAGTCTAGCCATGAGCAAGAAGGCTACGCCAATAACGATCATTGCCACCGAAGAAAGAGCGAAAAACGCCGCTGAAGCGTAATAGTGCATAGGCCTAGCATTTTCAGGAAAGACACCTATGGCAATCAAGGCTAAAGACGCTGAGAGAAAGACAAGCGCGCCAGTTCTGCCAAGAAATTTTTCGTACAGAAAGATGAATACTCCAGATGCAAAAGTTAGGGCTAAAATTCCACCAATGATTAGTCCAGAATTAAATAAAATGCCAGTTGCGCCTTCTTGTATGCCTAAATCACTTAATGCGTTCTCAATCCAGCTGAACTGCGGAGAATAGGTTATTGCGAGTAGAATGAATGTGAAAGCAATTAAAGGCGCAATAATGCCGCAAATTCCAGCTATTCTGAGCCAAACAGTGCTACGCGAGTTCATGGAGACACTCTTCTCTTTAAGGATGATTTGGATTATTCTGGTTTTTGCCTTAAAAAATATAATGACCAAAAACATGCTAATTGAATCTCGTAACGCACAGTTTTCTAAGTCAAGTTTTTATTTGTGGTCTCTTTTATCGTTGACATTCTGAGAAATAATTTGGCGAGTAGAGTGTATGGAAAAGCCTCTTTGGATGATTTGCACAACGCACATGTTCATTGAAGTGTATCTTCTGATGCAAGTCGCCTTAATTCCAGTCGTTATTCGAGAATTTCAATTGAACCTCCTCGAAGCATCCTTGGTAGCTACTGTCCCAAGCCTCATAACGCTGTTGATGAATATCCCTTCTGGGTTTTTGGCAGACCGCTTCAACGCTGGCCAACTCCTGTTTGCCAGTATGCTGATAGAAGGACTTTCAACCTTCCTCATTAGCCAGACAAACAATTTTTGGACGCTGGTGCTGGGAGTGTCCTTATTGAAGATTTCCTCTCCCATGTACCACATTTCTGGATTGAGTCAACTCAGCCGACTAGCCAAGCCAGAGGAGATAAGCCGATCAATAGGCTTTCACAATGCTCTTGGAAACTTGGGTTCAGCTATGGGTCTCATCACGCTTTCAGTTTTCTTGTCATCAATGGGTTGGAGACTAACCTACCTATTCTGGGCTATCCCAATTCTATGCTGGGGATTTATAGTCTTGAAGTATTCGCATTTCAAAACTAAGCCCAAAGCCAAAACAGAACATAAGGAAAATAAACGTAAATTCGCGCGGTTGTCCCTAATCTTTTCCACTAGTTTTCTAATTCTGCTGATTGTAATAGGCGTTAGAGAATTAGGAGCAACGGGAAGCTCAACCTTTATGACTACGTACTTCGTGGATACTCGAGGTCTTTCTGAAGCTACTGCTAGCCTAGTTTTCAGTTTAGGACCCTTCATAGGAATAATTGGATCGATTGGCGGCGGCTACCTAGGGGAAAGAATAGGCGCAAAAAAGGCGCTCGCTTGGGCTATTTTGTGCAGTTCGATTTCGCTTTTCATGCTGTCGTTAGCTTCACAGCTTTACCTTATCATATTAATCTACCTATTCTATTCATTCTTTGGCAGTGCTATTTGGTCACCAATGAATACCATAGTGGCAAGAGTGACGCCAGAAACAGAGAGAGGAATGAGTTACAGTCTTTACTTTTTTACAGAAGGGCTACTAGCTTCTTTCACCCCCACAATAGCAGCTGGAGTCATAGAATTAACCGACATTTGGTTTATTTTTCCCTTCAGCGTAGCCTTTCAAATCACAAGCATCATCATACTCAGATTTCTTCCGCTCCCCAAACAACGATGATACATTTTTAAACCATTCCAGCAGATAAAGCATCATTCAGTTATGGACCGGGCTGTGCGAATATGGACTTTAAGAGAAGACTCGCAGGTTTACAGAAGAAAATGGAGGAGAACGGTCTTGGTCTAGTTGTCTATGGCTCTTGTCAGAACTTCCAGTATCTGACTGGGCTTTTGCTCGATTGGCGACGTGGAATTGATCTTGGAAATGAAGCAAACAATGTTTTTGTGTCTAGGAAAGGAGCCCCGATTTTGACGTTGGCTGAAGCCCATTCTGCCCAAACTACCCAAACTTGGATTATGGATGTCAGAATTTTGAAGAACGAGGCCGATTATGGAGAACTGGTTGAGAAAGTCATCTCTGAAATGGACTTGAAGGGAAGTAAGATCGGATTAGGAGACCATTTATGGGGATCGACAATAGTAAAAATTGCAAGAGCATTAAAGGGCGCCGATTTCTGTAACGCTGAGGTGTTAATGGGCCATTTGCGGATAATCAAGGAACGTGAGGAAGTTGAGCGGCTCAGAAAAGTTGCTCAGCTAACGGACAAGGTGATGGAAGCGGTAATCCCGAAAATTCGGAAAGGTGTCACGCAGCGTGAATTGGAGCTTGAAGTTGAGTTTTATGGAAGGCGGTTCGGAGCATCAGACATATCTTTCAGTCCTACGGCTGGATTCGTCAAATCTGGCTCTGAAGTCTCACCCAACCCATTCACGTATCCAAAGGATAAAGGATTAGTGTCTGGGACCTCAATTGCTTTTGACATAGGTTTCGTTATGGATGGCTACTGCTCAGATTTTGGGAGAAGCTTCTATTTTGGACCTGCCAATCTTGAAGTGAAGAGAGGATATAAAGCGTTGCAACGAGCGGTTCTTGAGACTGTGGATAAAATGTATGACGCTAGTTTGCGAGTTTGCGACCTCTTCCCAACTGTAGAGAAGACATTGGATAGATTGGGATTTGGCGATTACTTGCGTGCACGCTTGCCTACGAGAAATCTCGGGCATAGTATCGGTGTGGAGGTGAATGAACCTCCGTGGCTGAGTCCCGCGTATAACGAAATCCTTCGCGAAGGCATGGTCGTTGCTTTAGAGCCTAAACTGTGGCATACTGGTGAATATTATCTTCGCGTAGAAGACATTGTTCTAGTTGGTTTGCGAAGTGCAGAATTTCTGACGAACTTTGACAGAGAACTCTTTCAACTGTGAACTAGCGTTTTTCTCCTCTCATGAAGAAGAATGTCTTGTAGTGGTTGAACCCCACTTTCTCGTATGCTCGGATGGCTGGTGGATTGTCGCGTAATACATATATCATCGCGATAGGGGATTTTTCCAATATTTGCTTAGTTAGCTCTGACACTATGGATGTTGCATAGCCCTTGTTTCTGTGAGCTTCGTCGGTAGCTGCTACGCCTATGAGGCCTCCCCACTCCGTTAAACGTGCATTGCCTATCGAAACAAGTTTTCCGTTAGTCTTTGTTCCAAGCCAGATTACGCCAACGTTGATGCCTTCAATGATGCTCTGAGCGGTTACTTTTCCCCAAAATTCTGGATCAGCCTTCGTCATTATTGTGGCTATGTGCTCAGCATCTGACGCGTTCAGCCTGATTAATGGATGTACAATGTTAGGCTTTTCTTCTCCTTTGTGAAGAATCATGAGCATCATTTCATGTGCTACTGTTGGCTTGTATTTTTCAAGGATGTATGGTTTGTGCTGTTCCAGTGCTTGGAGTTCAACCGTTTTCAAATCTAGCTTTTTCAGAAGAGTACGTATGGCTTTGTTGCCTCCTCTGAATTGGACTATGTATTGCCTATAGACTAGCATCATTCCGTCGATTCGGTTTTCTTCTAAAGCCAATAATATTTGCGTCTGGTCTCTGTTATATTTCCAGTCAAAGGCGAAGAAGTAGTAGTAAGGAATATCTTGAATTACGTACTTCCAGAATATGGGTTCGTAGGCTGGCCCGAGAGAAACTATCTTCATCCAACATTTCCCATCAGCAAGAGCCGGATTATCCTTATATTTTTTTCTAATGACCTTTTAACATCAACGTGATATGTCACTTGGAACAAAGACTCTGAGTCTCTGCAGCGACATCATTTTCTCTTTATAACCAACTTTGGCCTCTTGTATGGCTTGCTTGAGTATCTGAATCGATTCGTCCATAGCTCTACGATTCACTGGGTAGGGCACGCCATCTTTTCCTCCATACGCAAAGGAATATTTCACTGGGTCGTTCCAGCTCGGTTTCTCGCCGTATATAAGCTCTGCAACAAGGGCTAGACCTCTAACAGTGGCTGGACCAATTCCCCTGAACCCTAATAATTCTTCGTAGCTTCTGGGTTGAAACTCGTAGACTTCTTGTAAGGTCTTCCAGTTTATGCCTCTTGGCATTGATAAGACATCCATTGGATACTCTTTCCATACAGCATCGGCGACTTTTGGCAACCATTCCTGAAGCGACTTCTGATATTTTGGTCTAACAGACATGATCCACCGCATGGTCTTTTTCGGCGATTCTTTAGCTATGTCCACTGAGATTTTTCTGCAGTTCTCGCTTTCTTTGGCAGTCATATTCAAGGCAATCTCACGTTTTACATCGCCGACTATGGCATTGTGTGGTTCATCAACGAAGTTATCGACATTTTCCGAAAGCCAATGATAACGCCTAGCGGTGCGATCCTGCGGACACATACCTTGCTGGATTACCGCCCACTTTCCATCTTCAGCCACAAAAAACGTGTGATGATAAAGCTGATAACCAGCCTGAATAGCTGCATTGTCAACCTTAGCACTCATCTTACTAGCATAACGCAAAGCCTCAGTTCTACCATCTGAAAAGCCGAATTTTTCACCGACATTTTGAATCTCCAAGGGCGCCTGCATCGAAGCCTTGCCTTTGCCACCGCAGACAGCAATGCCATGTTCTTCTGGAACAGCAGCGTGTTTCAAGACTCCTGTAACCACTGTGGTTACGCCTGATGAGTGCCAATCATAGCCTAAGACGCAGCCTAAAGCCTGAAACCAAAACGGGTCAGAAATTCGCCTAAGAAAATCATCCGCACCATACTCATCAACAATGACAGTCACCATTTCTTTGGCAAGTTTCTGCATGCGAACAATTAGCCATCGTGGCGCCTTACCATAATGAAGCGGAAGCCTAGCAAAGCCTGTTCTACGCACAACAGCACCTTTCCACAATAATTGTAACTATAAACAGTTTAAACCATTTAGCCTTTCAATTTACCAACATCTTAAGCAAATGACCTTCACGGTCGATTTCTCCACGGCGAATCCGCGTTGTAGAGATTGGAAAACAATTCTCGGCAGGCACCATTTCCACAATTATGATCTTGAGAGGTTTCAAACCTTTTTTCTCTCGCTGTTTGTTAATCTCTTGAGCCATGTACTCAGTCTCTCGGCTCACAACCAACGCGTTTAAACATCCATGAGATAACGTAATTCCATACGGATCATCTAGAGTAATAATTTCAGCACGTTCAAGGAAACCATTTTGCCTCAAAAACTCTTTCAACTCTGCAAGCCTCTTCTCATAACATTCAATAAAATGGTTTTTTTGTCTTCTCAACTTCTCCGCAAACTTATCCGAACTTAATCCGACAAGAACCTTTTCGCCAACCTCAAAGGCTTTCATAAGCAGGATCCTATGCCCTTTGTGGAACTCGTCGAATGTTCCACCAACAGCCACTGCTTTGAACTTTTTATTCATTAGCCCTCACATTTAACGCAGATTAAATATCTATAAGACTATTTTGGTCTGATTTTTTCATTTACTACATCCAAAATCTTCTTTGCAACTTCTCGTTTGGACGCCAAAGGAACATGAGTGACTTTTTTCTCTTTATCTATAATTAAAACCTCGTTTGTTTCGGTTCCAAATCCCGCCCCTTTCTTGCCTATGTCATTGACAACAACTAAGTCAGCCTGTGCTTCCAACAGTCTTTTGTATGCACTTTCAATCAATTTCTTTTTCGGCAACTTGTATTCAGCGCGAAATGCCACAAGAAATGTATTAGGACTAACTTTTTTCACCTGATCGATAATTTTCTTGGTCGGCTTAAGTTTTACGTTAAGCGAACTTGTCTTGTGTGTTGAAATCTTGTATGGGTAGGGTTTTTTAGGTGTCCAATCTGCTGCTGCAGCTACGGCTATCAGTACATTGTGTTTTTTTGATTTTAATTCGGTGTAGACTGCTTCACGCATTTGCTCCGTTGTCTCAACATAAATTGTACTGGCTTCTGATGGAGGAGCAACTGATCCTGATCCATAAACAACTGTCACGTCCGCACCACGTTTTACAGCCTCTTCAGCTATTGCAATGCCCATTTTTCCAGAACTTCTGTTCGTAATAACCCTGATAGGATCTATGTGTTCCATCGTTGGGCCTGCAGTAACCAGCAGGTGAAATCCAGAGAAATCTTGTCCAACTGAAAGTTTACGGATGACTGCGTCAACAATTTCGCTTGTTTCAGCAATTTTGGCTTTTCCTTCTTCAATTCGGGGACCAACAAACTCAACGCCTAGAGTTTCTAGCTTCTTAATATTCTCGGTCAATATTGGGTGGTTATACATTGACCCATGCATTGCCGGAACAATAACTATAGGAATTTGGGAGCCGAAAGCTGTTGAAACCACAGATGTCACTGTTGTATCATCTATTCCACACGAAATCTTGCTTATAGTGTTCGCCGTGGCAGGAGCAACAAGAACCAAGTCAGCCCTTCCTGGATGTTCTCCAGCCAATGCTACATGTTCAATCTTCCCCGTTAACTCAGTTATGGCAGAGTTTCCAGTCGCCCATTCCATAAGATCCGGATGAATGATTTTTTGGGCCATCGAAGACATTACAACGAAAACTTCCGCGCCATGTCGCATCAATGTTCTAGCAATTTCTGGACTTTGAATCGCTGCAACACTGCCTGTCACACATAGAACTATATGGCTGCCTTTCAATTCTTTGCCTTTAGTTCCAACTATATCCTTGGATGGATGAGTCGTCAACAATATCCCTCCGTTTTTAACCTCCAGATCTATTGATAATATCATTTAAATCTTGTAGGAATTTCTCGGTGAGCAGTCCTCTAAGAGCAGTTTTTTGCGCTACACCCTTTGTTTGCAATTTCACGACTCCTTCCAATTAATGGTACGTATGTTCCTCATCTGGATATGTGCTTGCGGAGACTTCTTCAACGAATTTGGCTACAGCATCTTTTATTGTTTTGTTAAGATTAGTGTACGTCTTTACATATTTTGGTTTGAAAGTTTCGTCGAGACCTAGCATGTCATTTATCACTAAAACCTGTCCATCACAGTATTTTCCGGCACCTATGCCAATTGTTGGAGTCTTTACACTTTCCGTTATTCTCTTCGCCAAGCTTTCGGGCATACATTCAAGCACTATGGAA
>Ga0224506_10001554_pt1 | contig 16282 bp, 14 predicted proteins | sample SF_Jan12_sed_USG_2_FD_169108 | JGI IMG/M metagenome (GOLD analysis project Ga0224506, IMG submission 169108) | Sediment microbial communities from San Francisco Bay, California, United States - SF_Jan12_sed_USGS_8_1 | ecosystem: Environmental > Aquatic > Marine > Sediment | place: USA... | reverse complement strand
TTCCCGGAATATTTCAGCGAACTCTTCTTCCAATTCAGCAGGAAAATCTTCGCGTTGCCTCAATGCAACCAAAGCGGATATGCCCGCAGTGGCTATTGCCGGGTGTTCTGCAGAAAAGGTTTCAGTTACAAGAAATTCATATTCAAGGATTACCTTCCCAATGACCTGTAAAAGGCCTGCTTTCTGAAGGGGTGATTTTGAGGATCCATAACTTGATTTAAGTATGCTGATAAGTTGTTGATCGGGAACGGGTACAGCCAGAAGGATTGAATACAAACTGTTTTGTGCTCTTGCATTTAAAGCGTCAATGTCTAGCGATTGTATCTTTTTCCGAAGCACATCACTTTGCATGGTTTCGAGTGTTTCAGCGGCGGCAATAGCCACATTCACCTGTTCATCATGCAATAGCCTGATCAGGGTGTCCATCGCGGTGGATGCATCGGGAAAATGCCCCAGACTGCGTGCAGCCTCAATGCGTACCCTGGAGTCTTCATCGGTAGCCTGAGCGATGAGCATATTCAGGGCATCCTCTTTTTGGCTTTTTGCCAGTGCCCTTGCCAGTTGTGCCCGTACATGTGGGGAAGGTTCATTGGTGAGGTGATGACCAATGGCATTCAGGTATTTATCGATTTCAATCTCTCTTGTTCTGCCTAGAAAGTGTGCAGCTCCAAGTCGTGCACTATAGGAAACTTCGGGACTTAGCAGCCCAATGGCCACTTGTACAGACAAGTCATCGTGCACATTTCTAATCCCCGCGCGGTAAATCCCCCAGATAAACCCTTCCCATTCCGCACTACTTTGAAAGTCCATCCGATTAAATGCCGATAATTGCGTTTGGCTTATACCTTTGCCGATGGCTTCCAGTATAGTTTTGCGTACGAAGAGGGAATCTTCTATTTTCAGGATGTCCAGTAAAGTGGATGTGGCAACAGAATCATAAAGTTGGCCTAACGCATAGGCAGCGGCCTCACGGACTTCCACAAACTCATCCTGCAACAGCAGAGCTATCAGGGGCTCGCGTGCGCCTGAATCCTGTACAGTACCGAAAGACCGGGCGGCATACTCCCTGTACTTTGGATTGGGGTGTTTTAAGTATTTATAGAGGCTGTCGGCTGCTCGTTTGTCTGCGAAATCATAAATTCGAATGATTTCAGGATCGTCAAAAATATTTATTCCATCCTCAATGGGTAGCGCTTCGGGCTTGCAGCAAAAAAGGGCCAGTGTGATAACACTGCTTATGAACCACCGATCCATCGTTTAAATAGTCAGTTTGGGGAGTTGTTCAGCCGCATCTACAATTTCCATAAACTCAATATCGGCTTTTTTAAACGAATAAAGTAAAAAACGAACCTCTTTGATATGTACATTGCCATCTACCTCTGCAATTTTATATAACCAGGCAAAGGCCCTTTTTTTCTGTGCCAAAGAACAGCGGGAGATCAGGTCAATGCCTTTGGAATAGATGCTTCGTTCTGTTTCATTTTCAATATTCTCCATAAAATCATTATAGATGTTTTCAGGCACTTCTTCTAATTCCCTGATTTTATGTAAGGCTTTTATTTCCCTTTTATCGATGATATTATCAGCACTAATGATAAGATAAATCAGATAAAGGAGGCCTTCGTGGTAAGTATTATTAGCAGACATAAGACTAAATTTGACACACTAAAAGCAAGAATCAGTGGTTAAAGATAGGAATTTATACGAGATCTTTTGTGCTACAAGGGATATTTAATCCTCCACATCAATCCCCATTTGTTTCATCAATTGACTGGCGTTGAAGGAATGGCAGATGCCCGATGATAATTTATAGTCAAAAATGAGTCGATCGCCTTCAAACCCAGCGTTAAAACTAAAGTTTTCCACATCCTTGTTACCGGCATTTTCTTTCCCCAGTTCAAGGTCATGGGTAGAAATCAAACCCATGGCATGTGATCTGGAAAGTTGCCTGATGAGGGCCATGGCCCCACGGTGACGGTCATTGGAGTTGGTGCCTTTCAACACCTCGTCGAGGGCATATAGCACCGGAGTGCTGCTTTTATTGATTAAATCAAGCAATTGCCTGATCCGCTGAAGTTCGGCATAAAAGGAAGACACGTTCTCTTCCAGCCGATCGCGGTTGCGCATACTCGTAAACAGTTGAAACTGAGATACTTCAAACTGACGGGCACATACCGGAGCCCCGCAAAATGCCAGCGCAAGGTTTACCCCCACCGTGCGTTGAAAGGTGCTCTTTCCAGACATGTTTGATCCGGTAATCAGTGCTACTTTACCTTTGTCTGACAAGTGAAAGTCATTGTCAACCCGGGATTCAACAGGAATGAGGGGATGCCCCATGTTTATGGTGTGTAAAGTAAATTTGTGATCGACCAATAAAGGAAATTGATAGTTGGGTTGTGCGAAGGAAAAGCCGGCCAGGCTGTTGAGTGCGTCTTGCTTGCTTACTTCGTGAAACCATTTTTTGACCTCCTGTCCATGGGCTTTTTTCCAACGGTCAAGCAGATGAAGAAGGACAATGTCGAGGAGCAAGACCATGTCAAAGAAATAGTAAAAGGCATTGGAACGGGCATTAATATAATCCAGACAGCGATCGAGCCGTTTAAGAATAATAGGGGCTTCCTGTCCCCCACCGGTAAAGTGGGCCCTGACCTGCTTGTTCCAGGGCGATACTGTTTTTTCTGTTCTGATCAGCTCGATCAGAGCGCTATAGGTTTTTAATGCTTTGGAGCCTTCGTAAGTGAGGTCAGCCGTTTCTTTCGCTGTCCTAAAGACCTTGCGCAGGGCAAAAACATTTACGATAATAAAAAAAGCAGGTATATGAAAAGTAAAGGAACCTGTAAAGGCAAGAATTATACTTATCAGGGTAACAGGAATGGAGACCAGGGCAAAGGTTAGCATTCGTTTGGGAAGTTGCAGGTCTTTTCTTTCAATCCATTGCAGCAGGTCGCGTATATGGTCACCTTCATCTTCAAAATGCATGCCTGTAGCCCGAAACTGTTGTAGCCATTCCGGCTTTTTGCGGAGTTCTTTTACCGCTTCCTGACGGGAGGTGGCTTCCTGAATGGAAGCCGGGGCCTTTAACCAGTCGGCCAGAATTTTTTCTCCTTCAGGAGTGACACAGCGGTTGATCAGTTGAAACAGCGAATGCTCTCCGAAAATATCAAGATCAGCGGTGTATTCATGGCGTTCATCCATAAATTGATTGCCGTTTTTCTGTCCTTTCAATTCGAGTGTTTGCTTTTTTTGTTCTATGAAATTAATGTCAGCTAAAAATAATGCGTGGTTTTTCTGATATTTTATTTTGTTATGTCGGTTGACCAGAAAGCCAAAAAACAGGGGGAATGCCATCACAGTAATGGCTAATCCCCAGCCATTACGTTCATTTGCAAAAAAGACAAGAAGTAGAATGAAAATAATGGTGATAGCAATGCGCAGGGTACTGAGTCGGATGAATTTTTGATGGTGTTTTTCGCTAGCTGTTTTATATTGTGTGTATCGGTCTTTAAAATAGGAAGTATTCATCATAGGGGTTAGGATAATAATTGATATGCCAGCAAGGCAGACAAATAAGCCACGCCAGTCATATATGCCAATTGTATAAACGGCCATTTCCATCCCCGGGTTTCCCTGTACACGATAGCGAGGGTACTCATACACTGCATGGCAAAGGCGTAAAAGAGCATGAGGGATACGCCTACTGCCAGGGTAAACCTAGGCCCACCGGTTTCACTATTTACTTCTTTTGCCATTCGAGTCCTTACCGTCAGCTCGTCATCTGTTCCGCCAATACTGTATATAGTGGCCATCGTACCAACAAAGACTTCTCTTGCAGCGAAAGAACTGATCAGGGCTATTCCAATTTTCCAATCGTATCCTAATGGTTTGATGGCCGGTTCAATGGCCTTTCCAAATATGCCTGCAAAAGAGTGTTCCAGTTTATAAGCTGCTATTAAATTTTCTGTTTCCGTTTCATTCATACCCTGTTGAGCGGCTAACTGTGTAGCGTTTTCTTCTGCCACTTTCATGTCATCTGCCGGCCCATAGCTGGCAGTAATCCACAATATAATTGAAATGGCCAGAATGATTTTTCCTGCTTCGAAAACAAAAGTTTTGGTTTTCTCATAGATGGTAAATACTACATTCTGCCAGCGAGGCAATTTATAAGAAGGCATTTCCATCACTAAATAGCTGGGTTCTTCCGTTTTTACCATTAATTTAATCACCACAGCCACAACCAGTGCCACCACAAAACCGAGTGTATAAAGGCCAAAAAGAATTATGCCCTGCAAGTTAAATACGCCCAATACTGACGTGGCGGGTATTACCAATGCAATGAGTATCGTATATACGGGTAATCGTGCCGAACAGCTCATAAGTGGAGTGACCATGATGGTAATGATGCGATCTCTTTTGCTGCCAATAGTGCGTGCTGCCATGATGGCCGGCACAGCACAGGCAACACCAGATATCAGGGGAACCACGCTTTTTCCGTTCAGACCGAATTTGCGCATGAGCTTATCCATGAGGAATACGACCCGTGACATATATCCCGTTTCCTCCAGAATAGAGATAAAGGCGAACAAAAGAGCGATCTGAGGTATAAAAATAACAATACCGGCCAGGCCTGGGATAATTCCTTCCGATATCAGGCCGTTGAGGGGCCCCTGGGGTAACCAGCCGGATACCTTAACGGCTGTGACTGAAAAAACATGGTCAATAAAATCCATCGGCATTTCTGCCCATTTAAAGACTGACTGGAAGATTAAAAACAAGACACCTACGAATAAGGTATAGCCCCACACTTTATGTGTCAATACCTTATCGAGGCGAGCCGTTATTTGGGTCGGTTCATTACCCAATGCGGCAATACTACCTTCCAGCACACCATCAAGAAAATGATAACGTGCCAAAGTTTCTGTTCTCCGGATTTTCTCCTTGTCTAATCCGGCAAAGGCCCCGTTTTTGTTGTTTAACGCCTCTTGTAGCTGGAGGTAAGTATTGACAGATGTTGCTGATAAAGAAGTATTGTCTCCAAAAACTTCTTTAATATGTTCTTCGGGTTTAAAGAATAAATCGACTTTTTTTTGCTCAAAAGTTTTAATTTCCTGTTTGAGCTCATCGATACCATCTCCATTCCTTGCGTTCATTGATATCAGAGGAACTTTTAATTCATCCTTCAACTTTTTAACATCAATGGTTTTACCTTTTTTATTGACAAGGTCCATCATATTAAGGGCCAGGATAACGGGCATGCCCAGATCATGCACCTGGCTAAAAAGGAGTAGGTTTCTTTTCAGGTTGGTGGCGTCTGCAATAACAACGACAAGATCAGGGTGGTTTGGATTTTCTTTGTTGCCAAGCACTTCCATGACAACAGCTTCTTCTTCTGATTTTGGATAAATACTATAGGTTCCGGGAAGATCGATGATACTACATACCGGCCCCTCATTTATTTTCATGGATCCTATTTTTTTATCAACAGTGACCCCGGGAAAATTGCCTATTTTTTGGTTAAGACCAGTCAGGTGATTAAAAAGGGAAGATTTACCCGAATTGGGGTTTCCCACTAAAGCAATTTTTATTTCAGAAATCAACTTCATTTAGTTCACTGTTATGGAAGCAGCTTCTGAAACCCGAAGAGAGAGGTCATAGCCGGAAACGCTTATACATATAGGATCACCCAGGGGGGCTTTATAATTGAAGCGAACCGGGTGACCTGGAATGCACCCCATTTCCAATAATTTTAAAGACAATCCTTCATCTGTAAAACCGGTGATTACTTTTACATCACCAGGCTCCATTTCCGCTACATTGCTCATTACCTTTATTTAGACTAATTATAAACAACGCGAATGTATGGTTCATTTTCACATAAAGCAAGAACTCTGATAAAAATCATCTTTTTGGATGCAATATAAACCTATTTTCATGGATTAAGGGATGTTCAATTATAATCCGGGTAAAGGGTCATTTGGTCAGGGCAGATGTTGGCGTGTTTAAAAAACAAACAGTCGCAACAAGGCGACTGTTTGTTCATGAAAAAAACCACTTTTACTATTAAAATCTAATAACACTAACGTCTCTGCGGCAATATTGTTTTGACTTTTGACAAATTTCATGTTTTAGAAAGACTGACTGAAATATGAAAAATATATTTTTACCTTTGCATCGTTTTTAGAAATTGGCCTTATTTCAAAGTGTTTTACAATTAAATTAATAATTAGGTAATGAAAAAATTAGGTGTTGTTTTGGCCCTGTTTATTGTAATAAATGTTTCTGCCCAGGAAAAACCCTGGGGAGTCGGCCTGCGTATGGGGTCTCTGAATGGGATCACGGTAAAGAAATACAATAATAATTCGGATTTGGAATTTTCTATAGGAACCAGTTATTATAATATTTACAATAATTTCCACAATAATCTTTGGAGTGAATGGTTATTTGAAAATTCACTTGTGTATACTGATATTGAATTTCTGGATTATCGGGGTTCAGCGCCTGTTGGTGCACAGTTTCGGATGTTATTTCACAAAAATCTGGAAAAAATTGGAGATGAGAAAGTCTCCGGATTGAAGTGGTATTATGGAATTGGCGGGCAGTTTGTGAAGCAGACACACCAATTTTCCTATCGCTATAAATTAACGACCAAAGACTGGATTTATGTGGTCTCGGATAAGAGCAGTGAAATAAATTTTGGTATTGACGGAATTATTGGATTGGAATATACTTTTAAAGAGGTTCCGGTATCCTTGTTTTTAGACGGCAACCTCTTCATGGAAATTTTTGATGATTTTCAACCTTGGGGTCAGGCGGGTTTTGGCGGAAGATATAGGTTTTAAAAGCCGTAAATAATGAAATACAGGTTGCTACCATCCCGTCATTTGATTGTTTTACTTGCAGTTGCTGCTCTGGTTTTTTCATCCGGTTGCTCAACTTTAAGTGTAATTTTAAGTGGTACGGTTGGTACGCCACCGCCTTCAGAAAGGCCTCCGGCGCCGCGATCCACCGGAGGTCATCCTTCCTACCGTTCACTGCACATCCCTCCCGGGCATTTACCTCCTCCGGGAAGTTGTAAAATATGGGAACCCGGTGGCCCTCCTGGTCATCAGGGGCCTCCAATGGATTGCCGGGAAGCATTTAGAAAAGTCCCACCCGGATATTGGGTTCTGGAGCGGCTAAACAGCGACGAAACCCTCTTGCATGTGCATGAGGCCCATCCTAAAAGGCCGGGTATTATTGTAGAGGTGGAAATATACTCACTTCAATAATTAATCTTCCAGAATACGTACTTCCACACGGCGGTTTAAACGTGCAGCCTCTGCATCATTTGTGCGGGAGAGCGGTTGACTTCCTCCAAAGGCCTTCGTCTTAATCCGGTTTTTACTTAACCCCTTACTAACAAGGTATTCCTGGGTTGCTTCTACGCGGTCTTTGGAGAGTTTCATGTTTAGTTTATCATCACCGCGAAAATCTGTATGTCCTTCCAACTGAATAACCATGGTGGGATTTTCCCTCAGCATTTGCACGAGCTTGTCCAGTTCTTCGTACGATGAGGCGGTAATGGTGCTTTCACCCTGCGGGAAGATCAATGTCTCCAGGCGCATAATTTGGCCTTTCGCATTTGGGGTCATTTCGATTTCTTCAACGATCCTGCCGGCGCCGATGAAATTTTTATAATCGATCGTAACGCTGGAGGGTAGGTATCCGGGCGCTTCCACCCTTACCCGATAGACTTCTTCCGCCAACATTTCAAAGGTACATGAAGGCGTATTTCTTATTCCTATTTTACTACCATAAGGCTGACTCTCATATTTTATTACGGCTTCTGTCAGGATTTCTTTGGTTTCACGGTCAATTGCAATGGCCTCAACGATAAGGGTGTCAAGGGATGCCGACCATCCCCAATGTCCCAGCGCAGACATAAAAAACAATAGTAATAAAGCTCTCATTTTATTATTTCTTTTTTATTGTAAACTCTACTCTTCTGTTTTTACTTCTCCCTTCACGGGTGTCATTTTTTTCTATTGGTTTATGTTCTCCATAATAAACCACAGACATCCGTTCCCCATCTACGCCTTTATTGCTCAAATACTGTACCACTGATTCCGCCCTGCGCTTTGAAAGTCCCATATTGTATGTTTCAGGGCCAGTATTGTCGGTATGTCCTGCCACCTCTATTTCCATCGTTATCTGTTCTTTCAACAGGATCGAAATGCGGTTGAGTTCGGCAAAAGAGTCCTCTTTGAGGACGGCCTGGTCAAAATCAAAAAACACATTATTGAGAACAACAACTTCTTCTGTTGCGATAGGCACCAATAACAAGTCGGTTTGGTCAAATTCAAAAGCATTGCCTTCATATTCGCGTAAATCGATATTCTGGCTTTCAGGAATAAATCCCTCAGCTACGGCATGGATGCCATATCTTTCGCCAATGGGGAGGACTATTTCATATTCTCCGGTAGAAGGGTTGGAAGTAATCATGCCCAGTTCCTTTCCGTCAGAGAGTCTTTCATAGGTGATTCTGGCCTCAATGGGTTGTCCGGTTCGGCTATTGGTTAGTCTTCCTTTTACAATTATGACAGGTTCAGGACGCTGAAAGACGGGCAGTTCAATGCGAAAGATATCCGTATCGTCTTCATTAACACCCCTGGAATAGTAGGCATAATCTGAAGAGGCAGGTATATTGAAAAACACATCTTCAAATTCCGAATTGATTTGCGGTCCCATATTTTGCGGTTCAGACCAGTTGGTCCAGGTGTCATCCAGGCGCTTGGCGACATAGATATCATGGCCGCCGTATCCGCTGAAACCATTGGAAGAAAAGTACAGTGTTTGATCATCGGCAGCCAGAAAAGGTGCAGACTCTTCATTGGCTGTATTTATTACATCACCCAAATTGAGGGGCTCTGTCCACGTACTATCCTCTTGCATAAAGCTGACATATATGTCCCTGTCGCCATAGGAGTCTTCCCGTTCTACCGACATCAGCAGAGTTATCCGGCTGTTGGCCAGGTAAAAATTAGCTTTTTCAGACATGTTATAATCATTGAGAATATCCAAAGCAATGGGCTTTGACCACTCTCCCCCGGCACTACTCGTCATGGAAACGCCTGCTTCCATTCCACCATTTTCAAGGTACTTATTGCCCACCAGCATGATGGCCGTTTTGCCATCAGGGGTCACTGAGCTCACATAGTTGGGGCCTGCAGTATTAAGTGTCGGGCCAATATTTTCCGCTTTTTTCCACTCGCCATTTTCATCTTTTTCTGAAAACCAAATGTCTTCCGGATCATCTATTCCACCAATATTTTCGGGGTGGTTTTTTCGACTGAAATACATAATTTTCCCATCAGGGGAGAGTACAGGTTTATATTCCTTATACTCACTGTTGATGTTTTCACTTAATCGTTCTACATTAATGTCAACCGCTAATTCATCAGGGACTTCTATTTCGGCCACAATGGGTATGTCTGAATCGGTAATGGCGACAGCATCGATGCTATAATATTCCGGAACGGCCACACCATTAAATTCCAGTTTTACAGCCGCCACCTTATAACTTGTCTCGAAAAATAAATTCAACATCCGGCCTTTGAGGGGAATAGGACGCGGTTCAAATGAATTTACGGTGTATTCATTACCGTCATTGTCATACACTAAAACTTTGGTCAGGGCAGAAGGGCCATATGATTCGCCAATTGCTATTTGTTTTATTGCAATGGGGTTTTCAAAACCCAACATGATAAATTCTTTTGAGCTGGCTTTGTCTGGAGTCCAGGCATTTGGGCTTTCTCCACCGACGGGCAATACATTTGGCTGCCCCAGGGCTTGTTGTGCTGAGTATTGTATTGGGGTAAGTTCAGAAGAAAAATCGATGATTTCATTGGCCCATTGCACCACCTGTGCATTCACCGGGAGTATGAGGCAATAAAAAATAAGGAAGAAAAATACTGATTTTTTCATACCAAACTATACAAAGACACAATTACCTGAATCTTTAAACACATCGTAATGTCAAAAATTTAAAGTTACAATGTACTACAATAAGTCAGGGATTTAAAATTGTTGAAATAAATATCTCTTTTTCTACCGGTGCCTGTATGCTGTCAAGCTGTTGATTAAACCGGGTTACGAGTACATTAAAATCTTCCTTATAATCTTCCTTCACCGGTTCAGCAGCGGGTAATTCGACCTTCAGGCCATCTACCTGAACACCATTTTTCCAGAACCGATAGCACAGGTGACTGCCAGTGGCCAGTCCGGTAGCTCCTACAAAACCAATCACCTGACCCTGTTTTACTTTTACGCCATGTTTAATACCGCTGGCAATTTTAGACATATGCAGGTACTGCGTGCTGTAGGCACCATTATGCTTTATTTTTACATAATTGCCATTGTATTTTTTGTACTGTGCTTCAGTGACTATACCTTCTGAGGCTGCCCGAATAGGCGTTCCGGAGGGTGCGGCAAAATCTGTACCCAGATGGGCCTTCCATCTTTTTTGCACGGGATGGAACCGGTTACGTGTATAGCGGGAGCTGATACGGGTAAATTCCACGGGGTATTTTAAAAAAGTCTTCCGAAGGTTTACACCTTGTTCATCAAAGTAATCAATGCCTCCCCCCTGGTCGAAGGCAAAGGCCCTGTAATCATTGCCAAAATGCTGAAAATAGACAGATTTAATTTCATTTAGACCGACTACCTCTCCTTCCACCAGCTTTTCACTGTATACTATTTTGAACATATCTCCTTTTTGTAATGCGAAAAAATCGATGTTCCAGGCAAAGATATCTACAAACCGGTTAGTCAATTCCTGAGATACGCCCAGGTCTTCCATCGTTACGGATAAGGAGTGCGTAATGATACCTGAAAGGGTACGTTCCCTGATCTCTATTTTACGTTCTTTCTTTTCTGCATAAACGGAGTCGCCCAGATGATAAACAATGTAATCCAGTCGGCTGGGTTCATACACAAAGGCTGTTACCATCGTTGATGAATCCTTTCCATACACCAGGGCATAGTTTTTTCCCGGATTAATCTTTCTCACGTCAAAGACATCTTTTGTGGAAGAGGCCAGTTTGAATATCTGCTGATGGGAAACGTCATACTTAAGCAATATTTCCGAAACACTTTCATTGGATTTGACCTGCCCTTCGATAATCCTGAGTGAGTCTGTATTGAAACCATACCGGAAGTGTGGCGTTCTTATTACACTTTTTTCTGTGGTAAGAAAAAGGGTATCAGTCTGAAGGTTTTCGGACAGAATGTTGGCAGTACCAGTGATCCGATCATTAGCGGGGCCGGCGTAAAAAACAAAAAATGTCACAGAAATAAATAACAGAATAATTGCCGTTGAAAAAATAATCAGGCCTTTTCTTTTCATGTCTAATCCGTTTATAGTCAAAAAAATCGTTTCAAAAACGCAATGTCGATCTTCATAAAGAGTAAAGAAAGCGACGCTTTAAATCGGAATATGCTATATATTTACGACAAATATTAAAAAATTATTTGAAATACAGAACTTAAAAGCAACAAATGAGTTCTTATTGTATTGAATTAGTTACAAATGATAGAACTGAATGAGGAACTAATCCGTAGACATTTTATCGATTTGCGGGAAAAGGAGCTTATCGATGAAATGATTGAAGTAGGCATTATTGATGAAATCGCTGAGGGGAATCTGGTCATGGATGTAGGGCGATATATCAGGTCCGTCCCGCTCATTATAAAGGGAACAGTACGAATCATGCGTGAAGATGAGGAAGGGCGTGAGTTATTTCTGTATTATCTGAAACCCGGGGAAACGTGTGCCGTATCGCTCACCTGTTGTATGGCCCAGGAGAGGAGCAGTATCCGCGCGATCGCAGATGAAGATACCGTAATGCTTCGCATACCTGTTGAGAAGATAGACCAATGGTCCAGCAGGTATACAAGTTGGAAAAACTATGTTATGGGCACCTACCGGCAGCGTTACGAAGAACTGCTCTATACCATCGATTCCATTGCCTTTATGAAGATGGATGAAAGGCTCTGGAGGTACCTCATTGAAAAATCTGCCATGACCAACAGAAACGACCTACAGATTACCCATCAGGAAATAGCTGATGCCCTGCACTCTACCCGGGAAGTCATCTCCCGATTATTAAAGGCCCTGGAAAAACAGGGCAGGATTCAGTTGGGGCGAAATAAAATAAAAGTTATTGAAGAGGAATTGTAAACGCCAGTTCAAAAAAGGGCTTTCAGGTCGAATTTTTCTTTTAACCCGAGCAGGTCTTGATATACTTTTGGATTAACAGGGATGCCTTCTGTTTTTCGCCGCGCTTCTTCTTCGCGTTCCGGATCACCGGGAATCAGGACTTTTTGGTTATCATTGACTGGTTTAGCTGATCTAAATCTTTTTATCCAGGTATCCATATTCTGTTTAAACTCTTCTGCCGGGCGAAAGGCATCAATACGCATAGCTCCTAAAAAATGTCCAAGGCCTTCTCCGACAGGATCATCCGGGGGAGACAGGAAGCTCACGAATGGGGGTGCCCAGGGGCCGTAGTTAGCTCCGGAAAACACGGCTGAAAAGATATCAACAATGGCTCCAAGGCAATATCCTTTATGGCTACCGTGGATGCGATCACCCCCCAAGGGCAATAATGCGCCCCCCTCTTTTACAGCATAAGGATTCGTGGAGGGGTTTCCATTTTTGTCCTGCACCCATCCTTCAGGGGCCTGTTCATCATTGCGTTGTAATATTTCCATTTTCCCATTAGCAGCGGTAGTGGTAGCAAAGTCAGCCACAAAGGGGGGCTCTTCCTTTGCGGGAATGGCCACCGCTATGGGGTTGGTACCCAGCATGCGTTCGCTGCTGAAGGTGGGCGCCACGAGGGGGCTGGCATTGGTCATGGCCATCCCGATCATGTCGTGTTGCAGCGCCATCATGGCATGGTAGCCAGCTATACCAAAATGGTTTGAATTCCGGATGGCCACCCAACCGGTACCTGCGGTCCGGGCTTTTTCCATGGCAATTTCCATGGCTGCCGGTGCCACAACGAGGCCCAATCCGGCATCACCATCAATGACAGCTGTTGAGGGTGTCTCATGAACCACCTGAATATTGGGTGTGGGATTGATCCTTTCAGCTTCCCACAGGCGCACATAACCCGACAGCCGGGCTACACCGTGTGAGTCTATCCCACGCAGATCAGCAGAAATTAAAACCCTCGAAGCAAGTTCAGCATCAGTTGTGCTACAGCCTATTTTCCTGAATACTTCAAAGCAAAATTGAAATAAAAGATTGTATTGGATCATACCCCGGTTTTTTGGGGCAAAGGTATTAAAATATTAAATACTCACCGACGCATTCTCGTTAATTATCTCATATAAAACACCCTCTTTAAGTGCATACCTTGATGTTTTAATTAATTCAATAAGGTGCCTTTTTAGAATAAATGAAATCAGACAGCTTGCTACAACGATCATATCCGCCCGCATAGGTATCATTCCCTTCATGGCCAGGCGACCTTCCTTGTCAAGTGTAAGTAGCTTTCGGTGTGTTTCCCAGTAAGTATTTTTATCCAGCACTTCCGTAGTGGATTTTTTATTTGTCTTTTTGTTATTACGGCTGTGTTGAATGTCAAAAAGCGTATCAAAAGTACCTGAGGCGCCCACCATTTGACGAACTTGGTATTTGCGAAGTTGAATAAACAGTTCTTCAAGTTCATTTGAAAGGTATGTTTCCATACAGTCCACGTCATCAGGGTGGATGGGATCTTCTTTGTGGAACATTTGTAGTAATCGCTGGGCTCCAATTTCGTAACTCCTTTTCCAAAGAACATCCTTTTCATTGGCGATGATAAACTCTACACTGCCACCACCAATATCCACAATGAGGGTATGATCTTCAATCTCAGTGGCCAGTCGTACTCCATTACAGATGAGTTCAGCTTCCCGCTCGCCATCAATAATATTTACTTCAATACCCGTGTTTTCTTTAATCTTTTGTGCAAATACACGACCATTATTGGCATTTCGAAAGGCACTTGTGCCATAAGCATGTACCTCATGGATGTTATTTTCCTTGATTACTCCTTTAAAATAGGATAGTGCACTCAACGCGCGCTCCTGGGCGTTCGGATGGATTTGTTTTTCTTCCATGCCTTCATGTCCCAAACGAACAGATCTTCTTGCCCGGAACTTCACTTCGTATGACCCATTTAGCTCAGTGATGAGCAGATGGAACGTGTTGGTGCCCAAATCGATTATGGCGACAGGTTGCATAAGTTTTTAGATCTTAATAGGGCCACAATATAAAACATTGTTCAAACAGCAAACATTTAACAATAGGTGAAAACCCCTAATTTATGAGGCAATAAGGCTATAATAAAAATCGGGGTCATACTAAAAACCAAAGGAGAATTTATAACTTGCCCATATTAAATAAATTTGAATGCATCAATTGATAATAATGTAACTGTGGAGAACAATAACAATAAAAGCCGCTTTGAAATTCTGAAAAGAAAAAACGCAGAAGCTTTAACCGGAGGAGGGGAAGAAAGAATAAAGCAACAGCATGCCAGAGGCAAGCTTACTGCGCGGGAAAGAATTGATTTACTGGTGGATGAAGGTTCTTTTGAAGAGATTGGAAAATTTGTAATGCATCGGAGCAAGGACTTTGGTCTGGACAAACAATATTACCTTGGCGATGGGGTAATCACGGGTTATGGCACCGTCAATGGACGGCTGATATATGTATATAGCCAGGATTTTACGGTATTTGGCGGTTCACTTTCAGAAGCTCATGCAGAAAAGATCGTGAAGATCATGGAGCATGCCATGAAAAACGGGGCACCGGTCATCGGATTAAATGATTCAGGTGGGGCCCGTATCCAGGAGGGTGTGGTGTCGCTGGGCGGCTATGCTGACATCTTTTACCGCAACACACGAGCTTCTGGAGTAGTGCCACAGATTTCGGCGATCATGGGACCGTGCGCAGGAGGAGCCGTATATTCTCCTGCCATTACGGATTTTATCTTTATGGTGGAACATACGGCCTACATGTTTGTCACCGGGCCCAGTGTGGTGAAAACCGTAACCCATGAGGATGTGACTTCTGAAGAACTGGGGGGAGCCTCAACGCATTCTGAAAAATCAGGTGTGACGCATTTTAGTTGCCCTTCAGAAGTAGAATGTATCGAAGGCATCAGAAAACTACTGGGGTACATACCACAAAACTGTGAAGATACGCCACCTGTACTGATCTGGGAGGGCGGGGAGCAGGATTATATTTCAGCACTTGATCGTGTGGTACCGGAGGATCCGCATTTACCTTATGACATCAGGGAAGTCATTCATCCGATAGTTGATAAAGACAGTTTTTTTGAAGTGCACGAAAAGTTTGCCGGAAACATTGTGGTGGGTTTTGCACGTCTGGCTGGAAGGAGTATCGGTATTGTGGGCAATCAGCCCGCAGAACTGGCCGGTGTGTTGGATATTCATGCCAGTGCAAAAGCAGCCAGGTTTGTCAGGTTCTGTGATAGTTTCAATATTCCTTTACTCGTCTTTGAAGATGTTCCGGGTTTTTTGCCTGGCACAGACCAGGAATGGAATGGAATAATTATCAATGGAGCAAAACTGCTTTATGCTTTTTGTGAAGCTACAGTGCCGCGTATCACTGTGATTACCCGAAAAGCATATGGAGGTGCTTATGATGTGATGAACTCCAAACATATTGGTGCCGACCTCAATTTTGCCTGGCCAACAGCCGAAATTGCCGTTATGGGGGCAAAGGGTGCTGCTGAAATCATTTTTAAGCGAGAAATAGCAGAAGCAGATAATCCGGAAGCCAAACTACAGGAAAAAATAGCGGAATACACGCAGAAATTCGCCAATCCATACCGTGCGGCCCACCGGGGTTATGTCGATGAGGTGATTATGCCCGGAGAGACAAGAAAAAAACTGATCAGGGGATTTAAAATGCTGGAAAATAAAGTGGATAATCTGCCGAAGAAAAAGCACGGCAACATACCTTTGTAAAAACGATAAGCTATGAGCAAAAAAAATAAAAAATTCCTATTCGAATACCTGAACAATGCTTCTCCCACTGGATTTGAAAGTAGTGGACAGAAAATATGGCTCGATTATATTAAACCATATACAGATGACTTCTTTACTGATACGTACGGCACGGCCGTTGGCGTTATTAACCCGGACGCTAAATACAAAGTAGTGATTGAGGCCCATGCTGATGAAATATCCTGGTTTGTCAACTATATCACTGATGAAGGCTATATCTATG
>Ga0224506_10001553_pt1 | contig 16283 bp, 11 predicted proteins | sample SF_Jan12_sed_USG_2_FD_169108 | JGI IMG/M metagenome (GOLD analysis project Ga0224506, IMG submission 169108) | Sediment microbial communities from San Francisco Bay, California, United States - SF_Jan12_sed_USGS_8_1 | ecosystem: Environmental > Aquatic > Marine > Sediment | place: USA... | reverse complement strand
TTAATGTAGAGAGTACTTGATAATTAATTTTGACACTTTTAGCCCTTTTTCTTCCTACTTTCTTTCTTGATAAAGAAAGTAGGCAAAGAAATCAAGCCTGCCTGCACGTAGCCGTTACGGCAAAGGCAGGACTGTGAGAAAATAGGTTAAAATTTGCTTTAAACCACTAAAATTCAAAAACTCAACGTCTTGCAGACGTTTCAAGCAGTTTGAATTTTTACGTGGTTTTTTACAAATTTCTTGACACAATTTACTCAAGGTCAAAGAACGTAAACCCCAATTTTGTTGAAAATCATTGAATTTTGAGGTTTTGGAATTTGTTATTTTACATGTCAAAATATCTTTACACGTTATTGAAGGGTATTTTTACTAGAAAATAATTTTCAAGGATAGCCTAATGTAGAAAAATAGCAGAGGGAGAGAAAAGAGTAAAACAAGAAGGTCGGACACACTTAAAAAAATGGCCATTAGGAAGTTTTAGACTTAACACCGAAGGGATGAAATATTCTTCAGCAAGTGATTCGAAAAATTTCGTTTTAAAATAATAAGGATTTGCTATTAATTTTGGTTAGCAAATAAATACCTGTAATCTTGAGATTACACCTGTTCCACCACCTTTTTAGATCGAGTGATTTTATCATTCACGATATCGGTTTCAATTAATCCATCACGTAGTCGGATAATACGATGGGCATAGTGTGCAATATCATCCTCATGTGTTACCATAATAATGGTGTTCCCTTGGTCATGTAAATGTTGAAACAACTCCATGATATCATATGAGGTTTTTGAATCAAGATTACCTGTAGGCTCATCAGCAAGAATAATACTTGGGTCATTCACCAAAGCTCGTGCGATTGCAACTCGTTGTCGCTGTCCACCTGAGAGTTCATTTGGACGGTGATCTGCACGATCGGCAAGCCCAACACTATCCAGTGTCTCTAATGCTTTTTCATTTCTCTCCGATTTACCAAGACCTGCATAAATCAACGGTAGTGCTACATTTTCTAAAGCGGTAGCTCTAGGAAGAAGGTTGAATGTTTGAAATACAAAACCAATTTCTTTATTTCTAATTTCTGCTAATTCATTTTCTGTAAGATGACTAACGTCATTGTCATTTAGCACATATTTTCCTGCTGTAGGAGTGTCCAAACAACCAATAATATTCATTAAAGTAGATTTTCCCGATCCAGAAGGCCCCATAAAAGCTACATATTCCCCTCTATTAATCTCCATGCTTACAGATTGTAAAGCATTAACCGTTTGGGTACCCATTTGGTATATCTTCGAAATTTCGGATGTTTCAATAATCTTACTCATAGTACTTAATATTCAGATATCTTAAAGACGACAAAACTCATCAAATAGTTTTGCTGATATTAATATTCACTTGAAAAAACATAAAAATTAATTCAATCTAGTCAACTATTATATGAACGGACAAATGAACTGTTCAACATGAAATTAATAACCTTCAAATTCAGCTCTAGTAGCAACTAACAGTTCTTGGTATTCTTCCATCAACAATTGGTAATCTTCTCCTGGAATCAGTTCTCTAATACGTTCTAACTCATAAATCGCATAGCTGTCAAAGTCCATACGTGCACATTGCAAAATATATGCTTTTAATAACCTAGGTGAGTATTTATTTACCAAAATAGCATTTACTAATACTTCGTAAGCCTCAAATGGACGATTATATTTTTGATAATAGTTTGAAAGACCAACTACTCCAGCTTCAAAAAAAGAATTTTTATTTCTAAACTGAGTGATAAAATTGTTAGCAGTCAAAGTATCTCCTGACAGGTCGGCTACACGCATTTGGTAATATGCAAGCTGGTTTGTATTAGATCTACCAGAGCTAATTTTGTCAATGTTTTGTCTTAGTTGATTAATATCATTATTAATATCTGCTATTTGCATAGACAACCAATAATAACGTTGTAAGTGTGTTTCATCAACATTCTCAATAAGAGCAAACTCCTCAGTAGCTTCTTTATAATTTCCATTATTCAAATGATAATCTATTAAGTCAAGTCCTAACTGATTTTTATACACGGAAGAAGTTAACTCTTCCCTCACTAATTCATTTTTAATAAAATTGTTTTTAGCTACTTCATACTTCCAATTCCAATATTTTTTAGTATCAGTATTTGCTAAAGTATCATTATAAAACGAAAGCATTTGCTCCGCCATATATCTGGTTGTTGGATTTCCACTTAGAATGATTTCCTGCCAAGCAGGTATTGCTTCGTCTAATAATTGTGCTTCTGAAAGTGCAATAGCTATATTACGTTTTCCATCTTCATATGCAGAATAATCAGCTTTACCAAAATAATCAACAGCTAACCTTGGGGCTTTTTGATCCATTGCCAAAAGTCCCATTACATTGTAGTAGTAGCCAGCCTTCTGATAATTATTATTAGCTAAATTATTTATTAGTCTAAACGATTCTATTACATTTCCATTGTAATAGTGACCTATGGCTGCACCAAAAACAAGCATTTCATTCCAATATCCATTTTCCCATCTATTTGCAAGACTTAATAGATGGTCTGTACGAATACTATCTGAACCAAATACTTTATTTATTTCCGAATTATAAAGGTGGTAAGCAGTAAGTAAATTCAATGTAGAATCCACTTGAATATCTATTGTTTCGTCATACTCATTGTTTAAGTTATATAATACCTTAATATTCCCTTTTGAAGAAAAATAATCCCTGTCGGCATATAAATTAATTAATGAATCTAAGTTATAGCTATAATTTCCTTTAGCAACAAAGTTCAGCATATTCACTCCCGCAGTTGACGAAGTAGCATAGGCTTTTTGTGCATCAGACATCATTATAAAAGCCGAATCAATTTCAGCTACTTTATAATAAAGTAACCCTAAATTATTCTTAATCCTATCACTATTTGGATAGTCTACCAGTCCATCCTGAAGTGTAAAAATTGCTTCAAATGGCTGATTTTTATCTATAAAAGCATTACTAAGGTTAATATAAGCTTGCTCTGATGATTGTTTCTGTATAGCTTTTGCATAATAGTGTGCAGCAGCTTTTTCATCATTATTTCTTAATGCCAGTGATGCTAATGCATAAGATGAACGGTGCGAATCATAGCTATATATGTTTCCATTAATATAGTAAGCCTCTGCTATTTTATCCTCATTATTAATTGCGTGTAAATCGCCAATACCATTGTAATAAGATGAAAAAGTGGCAAACATTGGTGTATCATAATTAGTTAATAAAAACAAAGCCAAAACAGCAATACTACCTGCAAAACGATATGTAAAGTAAGGCATATTGTGGGGCTTGTATAACACCTTATATACCTGTAGTCCTCTTCCGAATGGATTAAGAAAATTTGCTAGTACATACACCAGAAATAACAACCCATACCCCAGATGGCTGTAATAAATGAATGTTTTAATAACCTCTACTATGGGATCATTGGCAGTAAATATATGATAACCTATTGTGAAAAAACTTATTGTAGCTAAAGAGGCATATAAAATTGCTCCTGTAGGGTAGTAACTATAAATATTTTTGTACAATTCCTCCTTGTAGGCATACATGAAAAATCCAACTCCAGTTGAAACTATTAATAATATGAAGGGGCTAATGAAATCAAGTTTCCAACCCAGATAATTAACATCATATAGAAAAACCAAAAAAAGGTTCGCCAAATAAATTCCTGATATCATCAAAAAATGAAAGGTATTATTATTCTTTTTAGGGACGCTAATTGAACGTGTCAATAGAAAAACAAATCCTGACAATATCTCGGCTCCTACTAACAATATAAACAGCATGGTTAGCAATACAGGTGCTGCATACCCATAGGTTGCTAAATATAAAAACGGACTTTTTACCTCAGAAAAGAAATGAATTATTACTGCAAACAAAACCGTAGCAACACCAAACCCTACAATTCGCCATTTAAACAGTATATTGGGTTTAATGGCATGAAAAAAATAACTTAATGGAATGTAGAGTATAAAAGATATAATCACCCCGATTTTATTATACAGACCAAATAGTCGTAATTGTTCTAGCTGAAAACTCACTAAAAAAACAATTACCAATCCCATTGCTACTATGTACCAAAATCTCTTTAATGTGGTAATAAAACTATTTAACACCACAAACAACACACTCATTAAAGCAACAAAAATATAAGCAGGAAATGTATGTAGTTTTAATGCCGTTCCATTAAACCGCTCGGTAAGTAAGTAGGTATCTACTAATAGAGGGAGTTTAAAAGGTCCAATTTCAAAAGAGTCTAATGTAAAAGGAAGTGCTTCTCCTTGGGCGATCACATCCCATGAAATAGAGGATGAATATCCTAAACCCCAAGAAACTAAAAAAAATATTAAACTACTAGCCAGAATAGACAATAGCAGCCAATATATTTGCCTGAAGGGACTTGCCCAATCTCTACCTAATATATCGTTCGACATCAAAAAAATAAATTATTCAAGTACTTTAGGAACCCTAAAATAATCAGAGTCCGTTTTAGGCCCATTTTTTAATGCGCTGTCATGATCCATATGTGGTTTGTTTTCATCTTCACGTAAAGCATTTACTTCGTGCGACATAGTGGTTAAAGGTTCTACCCCTTCAGTATCTACTTCTTCTAATTGCTCTACCCAAGTAATTATCTTTGTCATATCATCCATCATTTCCTGTGCATCTTCTTCTTTAAACTCCAATCGGGCTAAATGGGCAGTGTTTTCAAGTGTACTTTTATCTATTTTCATTACATTTATCTATTTCTGATTGAATCACATTAAAAACTTTCTCTTTTAACGATTCAAAATCTTCAAGGTTCATTCCTTTAGTTTCTATAGGTTTGTGGTACGTTACTTTCATTGTATTCCTACTTAAAAGGAAACGCTCATCATCGGGCAAAAGTATCCAATTATAAGGAATAGTGACAGGAATTATAGGGATTTGTTTCTCAATAGCCAGTTTAAAAGCACCATTTTTAAAACGTGCCATTTGAGGAGGTTTTTTGGTTATCACTCCTCCTTCTGGATATATCACTAAGCTTCTTCCAGCATCAATAGCTTCCTTTGCTCTTATAAAGGTATTGTGCTTACTTCTAATACTTTCTCTATTTACAGTGATGTGTAATTTTCTATACATATAGCCAAAAATAGGAAGTTTCTCCATTGCATTTTTACCCAAAAAGATAAAATTGGTAGGAGTAAATCCCATTGTAGGAATATCCAAATAGGAGAAATGATTTGGACAAAAAATGTACTTCTCACATTTATTAATAGAGGGATGCATTTCTATTTTTACAGGCATAAATATGAATGTATAAAATAGTCTAGCCCATATACGATTAAGTAAACCCGTATACTTATGCCACCTTTTTATAGGAATAATTGTCATAAACGGGATAACTAGAATAAAGAAGGAAATCGCAAATATCAATAATGCATAAATACTATAAAGCCTTCTTGATAATATACTCATAACGCCAAAAATAATGGAATTTTGCAAATGATAGCAAAACAAAATTTATTTAACTTTGATAGACCTATTTTTCGTATTGTTAAAAATTTCCCTTCTCTAAAATCTCCACTATTCCTTCTTTTTTCACAATAAACAACCCTAAACTTTCTTTTGAAACTCCTTGCTTTAGTTTATAATTATAAATTGGAGTATTATTCTCAAGCCGCACATCGAAGCAAGAAAAAAATACATTTGGCAGATTATTTAAATCATCAGCTATTTCTACTATATGCGTTGACACCAAAAATAAGCTATGTTGAATATTAGCAAATGCTGATGTAATTAGTAAAGAGGCATCGGCTGCATCTTTAACATTAGTTCCTCGAAACAATTCATCAAAAATCACAATCATATTGTTATGCTTTTTCACTTGAGTAGCCGCCTCCTTCACTCTTTTAACTTCGCTATAAAAATGACTGAATCCTTTATTGATATTATCAGATAAGTTAATCGTGGTAATAAGTCCATTAAAAACAGTTGTTTCTAAACTTTGTGCAGGGACAGGAAACCCCAAATGGGCGAAATACATTGCAATTCCAAACGATTTCAAGAATGTTGATTTTCCCGACATGTTTGCTCCAGTTAAGAAACAAACATTATCAGTATACTTAATATTAAAATCGTTGGAAACTACACTAGTTAATTTGGGATGAAATAGTCCTTTTATATTAATAATTGGATTTGAGTTAGATAAATATACAGGATAGTTAAAATCAAGTTTCGTAGCTGTTTTGGCTACTACTTGGTAAGCTTCAATTTCATAATACATATCAAGCAATTGCATCATCTTATTTTTTATTGTTTTTCTAAAAAGAAAATCAATACTGCCCAAATTATAGAATAATAGTCCTTTGTGCTTGATTTTGTACAGTACCTTCCTAATTTCTCTTTGCGTAATTATATCATGAATTTTATAAATCAGTTCCGATAAATAGTTAGGTAAATTTTTATTTTCAGTGCTTTGAAGTAGCTGAGATAAATTCTCCAAAAAATTTACAGAATGTAAAATTCCCGTTTTAATAATATGATAATCATTGGAGGGTTTATACTTGTTTTTTATTCCATTAAAGAATGAATCAACAGAGTTTTTTCTAGAAAGTGTAACACCTGAATACTGATAAAACTCAATAAAATCAATATGTTTCCTGTCAAAATTAAGTTCGAAATTTTTCTCTTGAATGTACTTTATTGTGTCCCTCCTACTTTCTAGAAGTGAATGATTTGTAACGGGCGATTTAAGCATTTGCACCAATTTGCTCGTTCCACCTTTCGATCCATTACTATCAAAAATCGCAAGCAACGATTCTGGTTGTGCTGGATTATTCAATTCCAAATCATTCAACGTTTGTTCATCTACTATAAATGCTTTCTCCTTAATTATCTCTTCATTCCTGTTAGTCCTAATCGCATTGCTTATTGTTCCTTTTGGTAAATAATTATATTCCTCTAGTTGCTGAAGTTTATTAATTGGTTTACATACACCACTAGTAATCAATATAATGCGATCACTAGCATCTATAATATTTCGATAGTCATGGTCAGTGATAATAAAGCCTTTTTCTTTTTTATATTCATTGACGAGCTCTTTTATTTTTTCTTTATAAAGTGGTTCAATGCCTGCAAAAGGTTCATCTAGCAGAACAAACTTAGCGGGCAAATTCATCAGTAGTAGCACTTCAAAAAATCGTCTCTCACCTCCTGATAAATCGCTACTAGTTTTATTCAAATGTTCTTTAACCCGTTCATCATTTCGAACTCTTTTCTGATTTTGTTTATCGGGTATAAATAATGTTATTAGTTTTCCTAATAGCACATTTTTAGGTAAAAAACTGTCTTGCGATAAATATGCTATCAAGTTTCCTTCCTTAAAGGGAATATGATATGTTTTCTTATCAATTCGGATACTCTTATTTTCTGAATCTAATGTGCCAAAAATAATTTCCAATAACGTTGATTTACCACTTCCGTTTCTACCTAAAATACCTACAACTTCATTGGTAACACACTTTAAATACACATCAGTAAGAATATAAGCCTTATTGAATGATTTCAATAAACTGTCAACCTCCAATTCATGTGTTTTCATATAAATATATCAGTTACAAAATGGTAGGATATAAATAGTGTCAAATTAATAAGGAATGTGTAACCTAGTAATTTAGACTTGCTAAGCCCCTTATTGTAAAAAAAATAATACTCATTTTTTCGTCTGGTTTCGAATAAGTACAAGGAGAGCAGGAAACCAAAGGTGAGGAATGAAATCCAGAACGCTGAAAAAAAATAACCGTTGATTCTTAAGCCCAAAAAACCCATGAATAGTGAAAAAGGTAAATTGAAAAACATGAGCTGTTTATAATAGAGTAAAAATACATTCATACTAAGTGTGATTAAGGTCAGGAAACAATTAGCAAAACATGTACCACAAATAATTTATTGTATCTAATACATGATCTATTGCTAATATATTTATCGCCAAATGAAGGGCTTTATTCTTGATAATATACTCATACTAAGAAATGTATTATCCTTATTACTCTTTATCAATATTGGGTAACATTACTTGATCAAAAACACTTGGCTCTTTCATTAATTTTTCTATTTCATCACTACTACGAGGAGCAAGATCAGAAAGCAACTCGCATCCATCATCTTTAATCAAATAATCATCTTCAATACGTACTGGAATATCCCACCATTTAGGATCTGTAGGACTGTCATGAGGGATATATATCCCTGGCTCTATAGTAATTACCATATTTTCTTCCAACTCAGTGTATGTTCCTTTATCATGAACGTCCAAACCAATATGATGACAGCAACCGTGTGGGTAGTAACGGTTTCTTCCAGTTTCTGGGTTTATCATATCCTTTTTATTAGTGCTTTTATATATTCCTAGTTCTACCAGTCCCTGATTTACTACTTTAGCAGTAGCTTCATAAAGATCACTAAAAGTAGTTCCAGCTTTACAAATTTGCATTGCTGCCTCCTGTGCTTGATATACCAAATCGTAAATAGCTTTCTGCTCAGGAGTAAACTTTCCATTAACAGGAATTGTACGAGTTACATCTGCTGTATATCCATGATATTCTGCTCCTAAGTCCATCAAAATTAACTCACCATCTTCTATTTTAGGTTTATAATTATCGATATAATGCAATACACAACCATTGTGTCCTGCACCAACAATACTAGGGTATCCTTCATACTCTGCTTGATATTTCTTAAAAATATATTCGTGTAAACCTTGAATTTCTGTTTCCGACATTCCAGGCTTTATCGCTTTCATTACTTCAACCTGTCCCATCGTAGATATGTTAATTGCTTTTCTTAAAAGTACAATTTCCTCATCCGTTTTTATACCACGCATCCTATCCATGAGCTTATCCAATGTGGTTAAATCAATGTTATTTGGCTTCGGCTCTAAATCTAGACTTAAATCATTTTGGTAGTTAACTTTAGTTTTAAATTGATCTATCAAATCGTACAAATCTGCTTCTTCACTCGTTTGTCTAACATCTCCTATAAATTGATAGAATAGCACTTTCTCAAATTTTGAAAAATTAATATTATAATTTGTGAAATCAGGTCCTTCAAAAGCCATTTGAATTTTCAATTGATCTTCTGCCCCTTCCTTACCCAAACGAGTACCATTATATAACTCCTTCAGTGCATCGTGTTGTCTAACAAAAATTATTTCATTATACTTTTTACCATCAAGAAGTTGTAATTCTTTGAAAATTAGAAGTACAGAATGTGGTTCTTTATGGCCTGTGAGATAATAAAAGTTAGGATCTTGATGATACAGATAATCTACATCATTTGCTCTATTACGAACTGGATTAGAAAAAAATACAGCTACTGAATTATTGGGCATTATATCACGTAAAAGCTGCCTTCTATCCTTGTGAAAATCAGAGTTAAGATAATCATCAAGCTTGTCCTGCCCTTGAATTGAGAAGACACATGCTGAAAATAAAAGTATAATAATTAAGTTTCTAATACACATAGTTTTAACAGTTATGGAAAAGTTATGATAACTTACTAAAATTCATTGGTAATAAAACATAAAAAGATGAGCCTTTTCCTACTTCACTAATCAAATTAATTTCACCACTAAGCTTATTTACTAATGTTTTAATAATAGAAAGTCCTAAACCATTAGAACTCTCTCCTCCTGTGGGCTTTGGACTAAGTTTTTGAAATCGTTTATACATTAATTTTTGATCTTCTTCACTTAACCCAGGGCCTTCATCTTTTACAATTACTTCTAACATATCTTTTTTGACTGATACTATTATCCAAATATTTTTATCTCTTTTTGAAAACTTAATCGCATTCGTTAAAAGATTATCTATTATACGAGAAAATACTCTGTAATCAGTAGTAAAGTCAATATTATCCTCAACATCAATATGCAACTTCTGATTTTTCTCAATGAGCATGTGAACATATCTTTGCTTCCAATCATTAATGAACTTACCAAGTTCAATCTTTTCTAAATTCAACTCAAAATCTTCATAATTATAAGCATGGATATCTAGTATGTCGTGTATAAGTCCAACTCCTCCCTCAACTACTTTTTCCATTTGATTTATATACTTTTTTTGTTCCCCTTCTAATTGACTTGAAAGTTTTGTGAGATGTATTAAACCAAGTATATTATTGAAAGGAGATTTTAAATCATGTGCAACAATATCAATCATGCTGTCTTTTTCTTTATTCAGATGTTCAAGACTTTTATTTTTTTGTTGTAATTCGACTGTTCGTTCGTTCACCTGTACTTCTAAAGAAGTACTATACACTTCCACCATTTTGAAGGCTGCTGAAAAACGTTTTGACAATAAAAAAGATTGAGAAAAGATAAAAATAAATAACCCAAAAGGAGCTAAGTAGACTCTTTGAAATAGAAACTGATAATAAAATATATCATAAATTACTGTGATAAATAAAATAACATAACCTATTAAGAAAATTACTGACTGACTTAAATTTTCGTTTTCAGTTTTTATAGATTTATATAAAACATAAAACACATACAAACCACCAATAATAATTATAAATTGATAAGGATCAGCTATATATGAAAATATAGATGAAGGAGTAACTATTGTCAATAACACTAAAACTAGTCCTACACCTACTAAAACATTTAAAATAGTTTTAGAAAATTGTTTTGGGTATAATGATTTTACGAATAGCAGAAATAATGGCAAAGTTGCTATATAGGTGAGGTACTCCAATTTTTGTGTTATTTCCCACGAAAAATTATAATAGTTGTTAACTATCATTTCCCCCGTATACAAAATTCGAATCACAACAACCAAACACAGTGACCCAAAATACAATGTGGATATATTATTTCGTGACAAAAAGTATAACCCAAAATGATAGATACTCATAATAAAAATTGAGCCAATAAGAAACATTTCAAAAATTATGCTTTTCTCTCTTACTTGGAAAACTTTATTTGTTTCTCCTAGAACAATATCACCACGCATTCCTCCTTTTGCATGTGTAAAATTAGAGATCTGCAGAGTAATTTGTAAAGTACTATCCTTGATATTAAACATTTGTATTTCAGGAAAATAGCCTGGAGATGTTAATTCATCTGTTGCTCCTACTTTACCATTTTCGATCAATAACTTATCATTTACCCAAAGTTTATAAGCCGTAAGTGCATTACGCATTTTAATAGCTAATTCGGTTGAATTTCGCACATTGTATATTTTTAACCTATAGGTTGCATATCCCCTCTCATATTCTTTTCCATCCCATTCCAGATTATTCCAATATGAAGGGAAGTAGATAATTGTATCAGGAATTAAGGAGAAGTTATTTTCAAAATCGTTTGGTGTCAATAATTTGTTCCAATACAATTCCCATTCTCCATTTAGAATCAATGGCGATTGAGTACTTAAATCATAATTTTCTAAATCTAATTTTCCAGACTTTATAGGTATTATTCTCGATTTGCCAAAATCATTTCTTTCGCATGAAAAAAAAGTAATAACTACTAATAGTGTACAAAAAACTAAAAGGAAATTCTTCACTTAAATTTATATCGATGTATACTTGCCTTATTTTTGCTGTTAATAGTTATAAAATTAATAATTTTTGCTTAGTCATCTATATAACTACAACATTGATTTTTTTCGTTTAGTGTTGGGGTCTGATCTGCTGGTTTTTGTCACAATTATTACCTTTTACTCATATAATTTCTATTTACTTTGTGTATTAAAATAGTATCTAAAGCATGCGAAAAATAATACGGGTAGTTATTCCTGCTTATAATGAAGAGAAATCTATTGGTTACGTAATTAAAGATATACCAAAAGAATGGGTGAAAGAAATAATAGTAGTAGACAATGCTTCGACAGATAATACATTTGAAGTAATTAAATCTTGTGGAGCTACTGCTCTGCAAGAATTTCGTAAAGGATACGGTAGTGCTTGTTTAAAAGGTATCGAATACATAAATAAACAAACTGAAAAAACGGACATTATTGTTTTTTTAGATGCTGATTATTCTGATTATCCTGAACAATTACCTGATGTAGTAAGACCAATAATAGAGAATGATTACGACATGGTGATAGGTTCACGTGCATTAGGCAGCAAGGAAAAAAACTCCATGACTCCACCACAAATATTTGGCAACTGGTTAGCTACTAAATTGCTAAAACTTCTATATGGTGTTACTTTTACCGACTTGGGACCATTTCGAGCTATAAAGCTAGATAAGCTCAATAGTATTAATATGAAAGATATTAATTACGGGTGGACAGTAGAAATGCAAATTAAGGCTGCAAGAAAAAAACTTAAAACTATTGAAGTACCTGTAAACTATAAAAAGCGAATTGGTGTATCTAAAGTGTCGGGGACAGTAAAAGGTACAATTATGGCTGGGTATAAAATTATTTGGACTTTACTTAAATACACAATATAGATGGAGTATGTACTTATATTTTTATACGCTTTTTCACTTCTCCTAATATTTATATTTAGTTTGGGGCAGCTACACCTTACTTGGTATTACTTGCGTTCAAAAAAAAAACAGGCTAAGACAACTGCTGATGTAATCATTAATTACCCAATGGTAACTATTCAACTCCCTATTTATAATGAACGATATGTTATCGAACGATTGCTTCAATCTGTAACCGCAATAGAATACCCAAAAGATAGATTAGAAATACAAATTTTAGATGACTCCACCGATGACACTACCAAGACAACAGCAAATCTTGCAGAAGAGCTAAAACTTAAAGGGTTCAACATCCATCACATTAGAAGACCAAACCGAGTAGGTTATAAAGCTGGTGCTTTGCAATACGGCCTTGAAATATGCTCTGGTGAATTTATCGCTATTTTTGATGCTGATTTTATGCCCCAACCTGATTTTCTAATGAAAACTATACCTTCTTTTTCTAATGAAAATATAGGCATGGTACAAACAAGGTGGGGGCATACTAACGAAAATTACTCTCTACTTACCCGACTACAGGCATTTGGTTTAGATGCACATTTTTCCGTGGAACAAACAGGAAGAAATTTCGCTAATAGCTTTATAAATTTTAATGGCACTGCAGGTATTTGGAGAAAAGAAACCATTATTAATGCTGGAGGATGGTCTGCAGATACCCTTACCGAAGACTTAGACTTAAGCTATCGTGCACAAATGAAAAATTGGGATTTTGTATATCTTGAAAATCTCGTCTCCCCGGCTGAATTACCAGTTATTATGTCGGCAGTAAAATCGCAACAATATCGTTGGAACAAAGGTGCGGCAGAAACTGCACGTAAAAATTTAGGGAAAGTACTTCTGTCAAATGCCTCTTTAACACGGAAAATTCATGCCGTACTACATTTACTTAATAGTTCGGTATTCATATTCGTGCTTTTGGCTTCATTATTAAGTGTCCCCATACTATACATAAAAGATTATAATCCAGAATTTGGAACCCTCTTTATTTTAGGCAATATTTTTCTGCTTGGTTTTTTTTCAATTTCATTTTATTACTGGATTGCCAATAAAGCAATCCGACCTAATAATAAAATTTATTTTTTCAAACTATTTCCTGCATTCCTTACTGTATCAATGGGTTTGTCTTTTCATAATACTATTGCAGTACTTGAAGGTTTCTTAGGGTTTAAAACTCCTTTTATCCGTACTCCTAAATTTAATGTTTTTAGTAAAAATGACTCTTGGAAGAACAATGTTTACATTAAACAAAAAGTCAATATATCAACGCTCTCTGAAGCAATATTGAGTCTCTATTTTATTTTTGGGATTTCTTCAGCTTATTTCTTAAACGATTGGGGGTTGTTTATTTTTCATTTAATGCTCAGTATAGGATTTGGTTTTGTGTTTTATAATTCTGTAAAACCAATAAAGCATGCTTAATAAACCATCACCTATTCGTTATGTAGCTTTCGGCTTATTTTTTATAGCAATCGTTCTTATAAGTTATTTTTTTCAGCGACATCAAACTTTTGTTGTTCTACCTCTTTATTTTTTATCATTTGGCAGTTATTGGTATCTGCACAAAAAAAATGATTCATTTACTTTTAAAGAGCTTTTCATATTTGGGCTAATTTGTCGTATTATTTTAATTCCATCTCTTCCTATCCTGTCCGATGATATCTACCGTTTTATATGGGATGGTAGGTTGTTGAGTCAAGGTGTTAGTCCGTTTGCTCACATTCCTGCTTACTACATTAATTTTGCTCATCATGGTTTGGCAGGTATCACTCAAACTCTATTTGAGAAACTAAATTCGCCCGAATACTTTACTATTTATCCTCCTGTAGCTCAATTAGTTTTTTTGTCAGCTGTTTTTCCTTTTCCAGAAAATGAATTAGGAAGCATAATTATTATTCGAGTACTTTCCTTATTAGCAGAAGTTGGAACACTTTATTTCATGATAAAACTGCTAAAAAAAAATTCCCTTCCACCTCACTATGCATTTCTGTACTTCTTAAACCCTCTAGTAATTTTAGAACTAACAGGTAGTTTGCATTTTGAGGGATTTATGATTTTTTTCCTAATGGCAGGCATTTATTATTATCAAAAAAATCAACTCACAAAATCAGGGCTTTTTTGGGCATTAGCAATTGGTACAAAACTTATTCCTTTGATTTTTTTACCAGTTCTTCTATTCAAGAATAGTATAAAATCAAATATTAGGTTTTTTTCTTCATTAGGAATAACGTTATGTGTATTATTTATCCCCTTTATTGATAAAACATTTATTAGTGGTTTATCATCAAGTATAACTCTTTATTTTCAACATTTTGAATTTAATGCAAGTATTTATTATATAGTTAGAGAAATAGGGTTTTGGGTAAAAGGATACAACATAATAGGTACTGCTGGAAAAGTATTAGCAATTAGTTCTTTTATATCTATTATTACAATAAGTATTATTTCTTGGAGAAGAAAGTGGGATTTAGGAACGTCTTTGATGTTAATCATTTTTATCTATTTCTTATTTACCAACATTCTACATCCTTGGTATGTAACTACCATTTTGGCTTTATCTGTGTTTACTAAATTTAGATTTACAGTTGTTTGGACTGCCTTAATTTTTTTAACGTATGCAGGTTATAGTGCAACAGACTTTCAAGAAAACCTATGGTTAGTAATTGTCGAATACCTGATAGTAATTAGTGTATTTGCCAATGAAACTAGAATTATAAATTTCAATAATTTAACATTTTATGAAAAAGATAATTAACACCCTTATAGTAGTTTTTGGTGCATTAAATCTTCAATGTCAACCCACCGATTTTGATGAAAAATTAAAAAGCTTGTACAAAGGTACTGTACCTCTTATCCACCAAGATGATTTAAACCAACTAATAGATAACAACAAATCGATCATTATTCTGGACACACGCACTAGTGAAGAATTTAAAATAAGTGCAATAAAAGAAGCTAAATTTATTGACTATGATAATTTTAAACCCACTGATGTTAAATCAATAGATAAGACCGATACTATTGTAGTGTACTGCTCGGTAGGATATCGTAGTGAACGAATTGGAGAAAAATTGCAAAAATTAGGTTACAAACATGTCCTCAATCTTTATGGTGGTATTTTCGATTGGGTGAATTCTGGAAATTTTGTGTATAAAAACAACTCTACTATAACAGATAGTGTCCATACATATAATGAAAATTGGGGGCAATGGTTAATAAAAGGTGTGAAGGTGTATGACTGAATCGTTACTTATTATTTTTACTAAAAATCCTATCTTAGGAAAAGTAAAAACTCGTCTAGCTATCTCTTTAGGAGATGAAAAAGCATTGTCGATATATCATCAACTACTTTCCTACACTAATAAAATTACACAAAATATAAACTGTGATAAAGCCGTTTTTTATTCTGACTATATTAACAAAGAAGATTTATGGGATAATACCATATACCAGAAGCATATTCAATATGGTCATGATTTAGGCGAACGAATGTTAAACTCTTTCCAGAAAGGGTTTGAGATGGGATATGAAAAAGTGATTATTATTGGAACTGACAACTTGGAAATATCTTCTGAAATTATTCAAAATGGTTTCGAATTACTATTATCAAATGATGTAGCTATTGGGCCTTCTTTTGATGGTGGGTATTATTTATTAGGTATGAAAAAATTATATATGTCTTTTTTCAAAAACAAAAAGTGGAGTTCCTCCTCTGTTTATAAAGACACATTGTCGGATATTAAAGCCGAAAATATAATTTTCAAAACACTT
>Ga0224506_10001552_pt1 | contig 16284 bp, 16 predicted proteins | sample SF_Jan12_sed_USG_2_FD_169108 | JGI IMG/M metagenome (GOLD analysis project Ga0224506, IMG submission 169108) | Sediment microbial communities from San Francisco Bay, California, United States - SF_Jan12_sed_USGS_8_1 | ecosystem: Environmental > Aquatic > Marine > Sediment | place: USA... | reverse complement strand
AAGTATTATGCCGACAACAAGGATGCAGAACATCTTGAAAAATGGGCAACAAGGTTAAATGAGCATTATCTTGAAATTGCCGAGATGGTACCGGAGTGGGATAAAAAACTGGATAAGGAAACAATGTTCGATCTGATGCAAAGCACCAGTGCTAATCATTATCAGGCTGTGTCACTTGCCGTCGAGAAATTAAATAAAAGCTGTGAATCCTGTCATACCGATTTCCGTACAATCACCGCGACCATGTACCGAGCGCCTGACTTTTCCTCAATGGAGATCAATTCATCGACCAGTTATAAGGAACACATGGAAGTACTGATTAAACAGGTTAACCAGATCAAGATTGCCTCTGAAGACGGCATGAAAGAAATTGCATTATCTTCTTTATCGGATCTGGCAAATGGCATGAAGCTGTTGGGTAAAACCTGCTCCAATTCGATGTGCCATAAAAATGATGCCAGGCCATATCCTGACAACACGATGAATAAAACAATCGCCAATCTGGAGCAAAGCCTGAAAACAGGCACGCTTAAGGAACAGGGGAAAGAATTAGGTACATTGGCGGTACTGGCCTGTGCGCGTTGCCATGGCACACACCGGATTGTTTTTGATACCCGTGAGCGTCTGGTAAATGAACAGAGCTGGCTGGAATTAATAAAGCACTAGGTCGATAGTTATAGACGCCTTTACCGGGTTTGACGCAGTTTCTCTAAAGCACTCTCAATCGCATCATCAATAAACATACCGTAGTAGTCCTTGTTAGTGATGCCAATAATGGGTTTGGCAATCTCATTGCCCTTGCCGTCAAAGAATTTTACGTAAGGGGTGAAGTGGGCTTTATGCTTGCTGGCAAAATCCACCATCGTGGTGTGCTTGCCCAAAAAATCAATAATCTCATCAGTGCGATCAATTTCGATAAGTCGTATCAGTACCTTGTCATCATATTCACCGCTCAGAATCATAGGCCTGATAAACTCTTCCTTTGCGGTTTTGCAATAAGGGCAGTCGTCTGTCACAAACATAATCATGATAGGTAAACGCTGCTTGATGGCATCTTCAGCTGTGATTTGCAGATTTTTGGCGTAGGGGAGTACACTGCCCGGCCGCTCATCATGCGCCTGTGCCAGCCCTGCAAGAAAAAGCAGGCTAAAAACCAGTGTTATTAATCGAATAGCCATAAATCTGTTTTCGTAATCAGTGTCCATTAAAGGTATTATATGGGCAACCAGCATAATAACGTACATTTATAACCGTCTGAAAACTAATGAAAAAAGAAATTATCCGTATTGCTACTCGTAAAAGCCCGCTTGCCTTGTGGCAGGCTGAGTATGTTCGAGACCATTTATTAAAGGCCCATCCCGGACTCAAGGTTGAGCTGATCACCATGAGCACACAGGGTGACAAAATACTCGATACCCCGTTGGCGAAGGTGGGTGGCAAGGGATTATTTGTGAAAGAACTGGAACAGCGTATGTTGGCTGGAGATGCCGATATCGCAGTGCATTCAATGAAAGATGTGCCGGTAGAATTACCTGCGGGACTACATCTGCCGGTAATATGTGAACGTGAAGATCCGCATGATGCATTTATATCGAATATCTATCACAGTCTCGATGAATTACCTCATGGCGCGAAAGTCGGGACATCCAGTTTGCGACGTCAGTGCCAGTTGCGCGCCATGCGTCCTGATATCGAGATTCTGGATTTGCGCGGCAATGTCGGTACGCGGCTGGGCAAACTCGATGAAGGAAACTACGATGCGATTATTCTGGCTGCCGCTGGTCTCAAGCGGCTGGCGCATCATGATCGTATTCGTGCAACTATCGCACCGGAAATAATCCTGCCAGCCATTGGACAGGGTGCAGTCGGCATAGAATGTCGTGAAGATGATCCGGATACCAATGAATTAATTGCAGTACTTAACCACAAGGACACACATACTCGTGTCAGTGCCGAACGTGCATTCAATCATAAACTTGAAGGTGGTTGTCAGGTGCCGATTGCAGGGTTTGCCGTATTGAATGGTAATACGCTGGATATGAAGGGTCTGGTGGGGCAGCCCGATGGTGAAAAGATTATTCAGGATCAGCGTTCAGGTGATCGTAATAATGCCGAGGCTATTGGCATTGAACTGGCCGAGTCACTCCTGTCACAGGGTGCAGATGTGATTTTAAAGGCAGTGTATTCCACATAAGGCAAATGTCAGCTTCTATATTACAAAATTTAACGGTTCTTGTAACACGGCCTTCCCAGCAAGGAATAGGCCTTTGTGATCTGATTCAGGAACAGGGAGGGCATGCAGTTAATTTTCCGCTGATTGAAATTCGTGATCTTGAACCGGATGAACAATTACAGCAGACGCTTGAACAACTGGCAGAATTTGATATTGCCATTTTTATCAGCGCCAATGCGGTTACCTTTGCATTGGATAAATTACCCGCCAGTAATGAATGGCCGGAAAAAGTTGTTATTGCCTCGATTGGTCGTGCTACAGCCAGTGTACTGGAAGCAGAAGGCTACCAAGTCAGCATTAAACCGGAATCCCGTTTTACCAGCGAAGGTTTACTGGCAACATCCGCCATGCAGGATGTTAGCGGTAAGCGGATTATTATTTTCCGTGGCGAAGGTGGACGACAGGCATTGGCAGAAACCTTGCAATCGCGAGGTGCAGAAACCGTCTATGCTAATGTGTATAAGCGTGTTTTGCCGGAATATAAGGCGGGAGAATTTACCGCCAGTTGGCAACAAAAGATTGATGTAATGGTCACAACCAGTTCAGAGGGCATTAAAAATCTGGCTGAGTTGGCAAAATCCGAGGATATCCAGCAGGTTTTTCAGGTGCCGCTGGTAGTGATGAGTGAACGCAGTGCCGAATTTGCACGAACAACCGGCTTTAACGGTGATATTATTGTTGTGGATGAAATCAGCGACAAGGGCATTATCGAAGCCCTGATTAAGTGGAAAACAAATGACTAGTTCCAGTAAAAAAGAACAAGATCCAAAACATGAAAAAAAACCTGCTGCGGAAAAAACCAAACCGGCAGCATCATCAAGTAGCGGCAATCAGGCGTTAATTGTAGGTATTATTTTGCTGGCGCTGGTTGTCGTCATCGCTGGCCTGGGTTGGCAGCGTTATCATGAATTACAAAACAAGGTGGCGGAACAGGCAAATGCCATCAACTCACTCAAGTCTGCTATCACAAGTCAGTCCAGTGCCATGGAACAGTCCCGAAAAGCTGACCAAGAGTTTGCTGATGCTATTGACGGCCTGAAACAAGAACTGGGTAATGACAAGGCGGGACGCGCTCACAATGAAGCGGCCTATTTGATTCATCTGGCCAATTATCGCTTACGCTTTCAACAGGATGTTAAGACAGCCATTACCCTGTTAAACGAGGCAGATCGAATTATCAACAAAGCGGGTGGTAGTGAGTCAATCAAATTACGTGAAGCGTTATCCAATGATATTACAGCATTGAAAAATATTGACTTGCCGGATGCCGCAGGCATGACATTGTCACTGACTGGTCTGACAACAAATGTAAATGTGTTAACATTAAAAAAACAGGTCAAGGAAAAAATACAGGCTGATAATAACGTTGCGGGAGACAATGTAACTGACTGGCAACAGTTTGTGTTCGCGTTATGGGATAATATCAGGCAGCTGGTTGTTATACGCAGAACAGAGACCGGTGCTGCTCCATTGCTTGCTCCACAGGAACAATATTTTCTGTTTCAAAACCTGCAGCTTAAACTTGAGTCAACCCGTTTATCCCTGTTGAAAGGAGATACAAACAGTTTCCATGCAAATATTGATGCCGCGGTTGCCTGGTTAACACAATATTTTGATGCAGATGCTACAGCAGTTAAAAGCACGATAGAAACATTGACTGCCATGAAGCAGGTTAATTTGTCCCCTACTCTCCCGGAACTTGCCTCTTTATCTGTCGTTGCCAATACCAGAGGAGCTGTTAAGTAGTGAAGTGGTTACTGATTTTTCTGGCCGGTTTATTACTCACAGTAGGTGCGGCACTGGTTGCCTATAATGATCCCGGGTATATCCTGATTGGTTATGGCAAGTGGACAGTTGAAACCACACTGACACTTTTTATTGTTGCTGTACTCGGTGGTTTTCTTGCGCTGTATTACGCAATTCGTATTATTAAAAACACATGGCAGTTTCCATCTCGTCTGCGTGAATGGAACAGACAGCGTCATTCATCCCGTGCGACAAAGATACTTTCCAAAGGTTTAATCGCGCTGGCAGAAGGTCAGTGGCATGTGGCAGAACGTAATCTGGTACGTTATGCATCAGACAGTGCCATGCCGCTGGTAAATTATCTGGCAGCAGCTCGGGCCGCGCAGGAACAGGATGCCAGTGATCGACGTGATAATTATTTACAACTTGCCCATGAAAGCACACCGGACTCCGATATTGCGGTTGGCCTGACGCAGGCAGAGCTACAGCTTACACATAAACAAACAGAACAGGCATTGGCTACTCTTATGCATTTGCATAATGTCGCGCCCAAACACACCCATGTTCTTAAATTATTGATGGATTTATATATCTCGCTGGAAGACTGGCGCAGTTTGATTGATATGTTTCCAGAACTGCGCAAACGCAAAATACTGGTAGGTGAAAAATACATTGAACTGGAGTTAAAGGCCTATACACAGCGGTTGATACAGTCGGGCAATGAAACCGACACATTGGTCGTGCATCGTGTATGGGAAAGTATTCCTCATCGGCTCAAGGCCGGCAAGGATGTTTTATATAGTTATTTGCGCATATTACTGGCTCGGGGTGACAATGATCATGCAGAAGAGGTGTTGCGAAATGTAATGAAACGTTACTGGAGTGAATATCTGGTTTATCTATATGGCACACTGGAAACACGCGATTACAAAACACAGCTCAACTGGGCAGAACGTTGGCTTAAAAAATACCCGGACAGCCCCATGTTGTTATTGACACTTGGACGATTGTCTATTCGCAATGATCTTTGGGGCAAGGCACGCAGTTATCTTGAAACCAGTCTTGCACTACAGGAGCATCCGGAAACTTACCATGAACTTGCAGTACTGCTGGAAAAAACGGATGATGCAGAAAAGGCGCGTGACTATTACCGGAAGGGTCTGAATCTGGTAACAACAGGTCAGTTTTACAAACGGCGCACCAATCGATCTCTTGAGCCGCTGTTACTGGATCAATCTAGCTAGTACCGGTTATTTTTTTACTGTCAGTAGCAAATTCAAATGCATCCGAGAAGAAATACTCCTTGGTAAGGCCTGCCTTGCTAAATACTTCATACCCGGTTTTAACCATTTCGGGCAAACCACATGAATAGACTTCATATTCGGAAAGATCAGGGTACACAGCCAATACTGCATCCTGTACATAGCCTCTGGTGCCTTTCCAGTTTTCACCGGGGCGTGATAGCACCGGTGTATATTTAATATTTGGGTTTTTATCCGCCCAGCCTTTTGCCAGCTCATTCATATAAAGGCCTTCTTCTGTACGCGCACCCCAGAATAAATGAATTTCACGATCAATCTTTTCTTCCAGCGCGTGTTCAATAATCCCCTTTACTGGTGCAAAACCGGTACCTGTTGCAACAAGAATAATTGGTCGATCAGATTCTTCACGTAAAAAGAAATCACCATGCGGCCCTTCAATGCGCATAACATCTTTTTCATGTGATTTTTCAAAAATCATATCAGTGAATTCACCGCCTTCAATATGGCGAATATGTAATTCAATAATATTGGAGTCATGTGGTGCATTCGCGATTGAAAAACTGCGGCGTCTGCCATCGGATAAAATAAAATCAATATACTGACCTGCAAGAAATAACATATTTTCTGTTTCCGGCATTTTCAGAAACAGTTGCATAACATCATCTGCCAGTTTGTTCATTTTGTGAATCTTGCAAGGCATACGCTTGATTTCAAGTTCATTGGAGGAATCAATTTCATGGAGCACAACAGTCAGATCTGAACGTGCCTGACATTGGCACATCAGTGCTACGCCGGCCTCAATTTCTTCCGGTTCCAGAACATCTTCCGGATCATAATCATCATATTCAATCTGACCATCCTGAACGACAGCGCGGCAATTACCACATAGTCCACTGCGACAACTGTATGGAAAGGCAAGACCATGACGCAAGGCAGCATCAAGAACAGGTTCTTCCCTTTCGGCAGTGAATTCATGCCCGCTGGGCAGAACAGTGATTTTATACGTCATGAAATTGGCCTTTTAAATGGAGGCGGCATTATCCCTGATTTTAGATTGAGTAAAAACCGGAGATTTCATATTGATTAGCATTAACCGGGCAAACTGCGTTTACTGTTTAGCCAGCGTGTTATGGAGCGCCATTGCTCCAGATCCTGCTCAACAGACGAAGGTGCCAATTCGAAAATACCAATCCCCTTTTCAGCGGCACGAATATAATTCTGTGTATCACGTAATGTACCGATCATCGGGATATCGAGGTGTTTCAGAAAGCGGCGTAGTTTGTCATAGATCAGGGTGTTCTCGCGTACGCGATTGGCTACCACCGCCAGTTTGGTTTGCTTGCGTGATACCTTGCCGTTGAGCAGGATATCGTGGATGAAGTGAGTGGCGGCACGGATATCAATGGGTGAAGGCAGAACCGGAATAATCACGCTTTCAACGCGCTTGATCAGATCACTCATTTGACGGCCATGCACAGCTGCAGGGGCATCAATAATTAAGTAATCAGTATTGGAAGCGGGTTTAAGTGGTTGTTTAAAGGCCGGAACACCAGTGATTTCCTCAAATCGTTCAGTATCTCTCGCCGCCAGCCACTCCATACTGGAACCTTGCGGGTCATAATCAGCCAGAGTGACGTAATCTCCCCTGTCAGCGTAAAAGCTGGCGATATTGGTAGCAATGGTCGTTTTCCCACAACCGCCTTTGGCGTTTAACACCATGATTTTTCTCATAATATCCCTCTTGTCACGTTACTGGTACAGGAGTGGACAGCGAGCCACAGTCGTTACCTTACCGAAACAAGTGTATAAAACTCAACCAAAAAGACTTAATACATTGGTTTTCTTGCCGAAAATACCCCTATGCAGCTGAATCAAAGTACCCTTAATCATTCTCAGGATTATAAGCAGTATTTCCGTGCCGGTGACATCATTTTCAATGAGTCTGATGCCGGAAAATGTGCCTATATCATCAAACGGGGTCGGGTAGAAATCTCGACCGAAGATAAAAATGGCAAAATCATTCTGGCAGAGTTATCCCCCGGTGAGTTATTTGGCGAAATGGCCATCATTGATGATTCACCACGCTGGGCAACAGCAAGGGCAATGGATGATGTCGTCGTGATTATTATTACGCGTGACACCTTTCTGAATCATCTGGATAACACCGAGTCTGTTGTGCGCATGTTTCTGCACACAATTCTGGCAAAATTTAAAAGTGTGCATGCCCATTTGCTTGCACTGGGCGAGCAACAGCATTTATGGGATTTAAGAAGTAACAGTGATCTCCATAACAAGACGATTGATCAAACAGTACGCGCAACAGTTGATGCCCTGAAATTTGAACAGTCATTACTCAAGGGAATCGAGAATGAAGAGTTTGAATTGTATTATCAGCCGGTGATTGATTTGCGTACCGACAAGGTTGCCGGTTTTGAAGCATTGATTCGCTGGAACCATCCAAGACGTGGTTTTATTTCGCCACTGGATTTTATTCCGGCCGCTGAACAAAATGGTTTGATAATACCGATAGGGCAATGGGTGTTTGAACAATCATGCAAGGCCCTGAAGGAATTTAACCAGATACAGGAATTACAGTTTTTGAGTATTAATGTTTCAGGCAAGCAATTTATTGATGCCGGTTTACATGAAAAATTTGTACAGTTCAGTAGTGAACTGGGCCTGTCTCCACAGAAAATAAAACTCGAAATTACAGAAAGTATATTAATGGGTAATCCGGACGAGTCACGAAAACTGCTAAATCGTTTTAATGATCATGGTTTCCTGATAGCAATTGATGATTTCGGAACCGGTTATTCCAGTTTGAGTTATTTAAACAGTTTTCCAATCAGTACATTAAAAATTGATCGCAGTTTTGTCAGCACCATGTTGAAAGACAAGGGCAGTATGAATATTGTGCACGGTATTGCAGGGCTTGCACACAGTCTGGATATGGATATAGTGGCAGAGGGACCGGAAACAGAAGAAGAATTGCAAACACTGAAAGATATAGGTTGTGAATATGCGCAAGGTTATGTGATTTCAAAACCATTGCCTATGAAAGAGGCCATTGAGTTTATTAAAAAATATTAATCCTTTATATCAATACCCAGTTCGTTCCACAGGTCATCCACACGCTTTTTCACTTCATCACTCATTGTTATTTTCCTTCCCCATTCACGATCAGTTTCCCCCTTCCATTTATTGGTAGCATCAAAACCCACTTTTGATCCCAGCCCGGAAACCGGTGAGGCAAAGTCGAGATAATCAATCGGGGTATTTTCTATAAAGGTTGTATCACGTGATGGATCCATGCGCGTTGTCATTGCCCAAATCACATCTTCCCATTTGCGTACATCAACATCATCGTCAGTGACGATCACAAATTTGGTATACATAAACTGGCGCAGAAAAGACCAGATGCCGAGCATTACCCGTTTGGCATGACCGGGATATTGTTTTTTCATACTCACACAAGCAACACGGTAGGAGCAGCCTTCCGGTGGTAAATAAAAATCGGTAATTTCCGGAAACTGTTTTTGTAATATCGGTACAAAGACTTCATTCAATGCAACACCGAGTACAGAAGGCTCATCCGGTGGACGACCGGTATAGGTACTGTGATAGATCGGGTTGTTACGATGAGTAATGCGCTCAATAGTAAAGACAGGAAAACGTTCTACTTCGTTATAGTAACCGGTGTGATCACCAAACGGTCCTTCATCTGCCTCCTCACCCGGTTGCAAATAACCTTCAAGCACAAACTCGGCCGAGGCCGGCACCATCAGATCATTACCAATACATTTCACCACTTCCGTTTTACTGCCGCGCAATAAACCGGCAAATGCATATTCGGATAATGAATCCGGCACCGGTGTGACAGCACCGAGAATAGTGGCCGGATCAGCACCGAGTGCAACTGCGATCGGGAATGGTTCATCGGGACGAGTTTCACACCAGTCTCTGTAGTCCAGTGCACCGCCACGATGCGACAACCAGCGCATGATGACCTTGTTCTTTCCGATTACCTGTTGGCGATAAATACCGAGATTTTGTCTTTCCTTGCGTGTACCTTTGGTGACGACCAGTGCCCAGGTGATGAGTGGGCCGGCGTCTTCCGGCCAGCAAGTCTGGATGGGCAGTTTGGAAAGATCGACATCGGTAACAACATTTTCCTGACAGGCTGCACGAGATACCACTTTGGGCGCCATGTTCAATACCTGTTTAAATACCGGTAACTTGTCCCATGCATCCTTGAAACCTTTGGGAACATCGGGTTCTTTTAATTGTGCCAGTGTCTTCCCGACTTTGCGTAATGCATCGACTGATTCTTCACCCATACCAAGTGCAACCCGATCAGGTGTGCCAAACAGGTTGGCCAATACCGGCACATCGAAACCTTTCGGGTTTTCAAACAACAGGGCTGGTCCTTTGGCACGCAGTGTGCGATCACAAATCTCGGTCATTTCCAGATAGGGATCGACCTCTTGAGAGATACGGACAAGCTCGCCGTTTTGCTCCAGATAATGAATGAAATCGCGCAGGTCTTTGTATTCCATCAAGGTATGGTATTGGGTTTTACGGGTGGGGGCAATGGTTAGAGGCTGGTTATATATCTATTTCAAGTACCACGGGCGTATGGTCGGAAGGACGTTCGAGTTTGCGTGGCTCCTTATCAATATAACCGGCAATACATTTGTCTTTTAGTGCATGACTAACAAGAATGTGATCGATCCTCATACCTCGGTTGCGTCGAAAGGCGGCAGCACGGTAGTCCCACCAGCTAAAGAGTTTTTCTTCCTGATCAAACAAACGAAAGCTGTCATGTAGTCCAAGTTTAATGAGTTGCTGAAAGCGTTTGCGTTCTTCATCACTGACTAAAACAGAGCCTACCCATTCTTCCGGCGCATGAACATCCGCATCTTCCGGCGCAATATTAAAATCACCGACCATAATAAATTGTTCGTGCTCTTTTAATTGTGTTTTGACATAGGTGACAAGCTTGTCCAGCCAGTCAAGTTTGTAGGCATATTTTTCAGAACCGACTTCAGATCCATTGGGAATATAAAGATTCAAAAAACGCAGATTACCAAAAGTGGCACCAAGCACCCTGCGTTGCGGATCATCCAGACCGGGAATGTCCATTACAATATCCCTGGCTTCACCCTTGCTGATGACAGCAACACCGTTATAGGTTTTTTGTCCGCTAAAAACAACGTTGTATCCGGCTTCCCTGATTTCATCAATCGGGAAATTGTCATCAGTGGTTTTGGTTTCCTGAATACCGAGCAGATCGGGTTTGGCAGTATTTAACCAGTCAAGCACATGCGGCAGACGCACACGCAGGGAGTTAACATTCCAGCTAGCGATTTTCATGGAAAGGGAGTTTAACGTCTAGACCAGCACTTGTCTAAAAGCAGGGGTCTTTGGTTATATCTTGAAACCACCATGGCGTTTCATATTGCGATAATCCAGCCATTTGTATCCAAGAATAAAGCCAATAACCAGAATGGCTGTGGCGATGCCAATAATAATTTCAAGTGATAGTGCCGGAACATTGCTTGAAAAATTTTGTACCAGACTGGTGAAGGCAGAGGGCTGTGCATTTGCGTTACGGCGTGCTTCCTGTAATTGTTCCTGCAACTCCCTTGTTTTATCTTCAAGCACCGCAATGGTTTTACGCGCATTGTCCAGTTCTGTGGTGTCTGTTTTTTGCAAGGGAATATCCTGCGGATCCCCTGCCATCTTTCTTAACAGAACCATTTCCTTTTCTTTTTCTTCCAGCTGATTCATGGCTGTGCGGAATTTGTCTTCCAGTTCAAGCACAACCAGTTGGGAAGGTTTATCTGTCATGGTATAGCTGGCATCAATCCAGCCAACCATCCCGTCCGGTGTTCTGACGCGCGCCAGTTTATTATCCCGTTCCAGAATTTCCAGCGGCGTACCGGTAGGCAGGCCTTTCAACAGTTTGGTATTGCCGCTCTTGCCTTCATACAGGCCAACCACCAGGCGGTCAGAAATATAGACCGTTTCGGCATGGAGTATTCCTGTATAGATAGAGACAGAAAATAAAATCAGTGCGCTGGTAATAGCCCGCATGGTGTTCCTTGTTAAATTCAATCAGCGATCCCGCTATGCCTTAATAAAGCATCAATTTCCGGTTCACGCCCACGGAACTCAACAAACAATTCCAGTGCCTCACGTGATCCCCCCTGCTCAAGTATAGCCTTTAAAAATGCATGGCCAGTCTCATGGTCAAAAATCCCGTTTTCCTCGAATTTTGAGAAGGCATCACTCGACAAGACTTCGGCCCATTTATAACTGTAATAACCGGCGGCATACCCCCCGGCAAAGATATGGGAAAAACTGTGGGCAAATCGATTAAATTCAGGTGGATTGACCACGGCAACCTGCTTGCGTACATCATCCAGTAATTCATAAATGCGCCCACCAGAGTTCGGGTTGTATTCCAGATGCATGCGGAAATCAAAAATAGAGAATTCCAGTTGTCGTACCATTTGCATACCAGACATAAAGTTTTTGGCGGCCACCATTTTGTTATACATATTATCCGGCAGTTTTTCACCGGTCTTGTAATGACCGGAAATCAAATCCACCGCTTCACGCTCCCAACAGAAATTTTCCATAAACTGGCTTGGCAACTCGACTGCATCCCATGACACACCGCTGATACCGGAGACACGGGGATGCTCAATCTGGGTCAACATGTGATGCAGTCCATGTCCAAACTCATGAAACAGGGTCAGGACTTCATCATGTGTCAGCAGTGCCGGATCATCACCAATCGGTGATGAGAAATTACAGGTCAGAAAGGCAACCGGTATCTGGATGCCTTTTTCCGTTTTGCGCCGTGAGATACATTCATCCATCCACGCACCTCCACGTTTTTTGGGACGTGCATATAAATCAAGATAAAACTGACCGCGCACACTGCCGTTTTTATCTGTAATTTCAAAAAACCTGACGTCTTCGTGCCAGACATCAATGCCCTGCTTCTCTTTTATATTAATACCGTAGAGTTTGTTAACAACAGCAAACATACCTTGTATTGCACGGTCTTGCGGAAAATAGGGTTTGAGATCTTCCTGCGAAATATTGTATTTATGCTCGCGCAGTTTTTCAGCGTAATAACTGATGTCCCAGACTTCCAGGTTATCTATTCCATGTTGTTCTCTGGCAAACGCCTTGATTTCATCCAGATCCTGTTTCGCAATATCAATCGAACGTTTGGCCAGATCATTCAGGAAGTCGAGTACTTCAGGTGCAGTACGTGCCATCTTGGTGGCAAGCGATCGTTCAGAATAATTTTTATAACCAAGCAGGTTGGCGACTTCATGCCGCAACGCCAGAATATCCTCCATGATCTGTGTATTGTCCCATTGGCTGGCATGTGGCCCTTGATCAGATGCACGCGTAGCGTAGGCAGTATACATTTCCTCACGCAGTGCACGATCATCTGCATAATTGATAACAGCATAGTAGGAAGGAAATTCCAGCGTAAACATCCAGCCTTGTTCATTTTCACGTTCCGCTGTTTGTTTGGCCAATGACAGTGCCGTTTCAGTCAGACCGGACAAACGGCTTTCATCGGTAATGACCTTTTTCCATGCATTGGTGGCATCCATCAGGTTTTGTTCAAACTTTGCAGTCAGGCTGGACAGCTCCTGCATGATATCCTTGAAGCGTTTGCGATCCTTTTCATTCAGTTCAATACCGCTTAAACGAAAATCGCGCAACTCATTTTCAATGGTTTTCTTTTGCGCCGTATCAAGAGAGGCAAATTCATCACTGTCATGAATATACTTGATTGCCTTGTACAACTTTTCATTTTGCCCCAGTTCTGTTGAAAACTCGGATAGCTTGGGCAGACAGGCATTGTAGGCATCGCGCAGTTCATCAGAATTAACAACCGAGTTCATATGCCCAACCGGTGACCAGGCACGGCCCAGCCTGTCCTCTATATCATCCAGTGATTGCACCAGATTGTCCCAGGTATAGTGGCTGGTGCTGTTGAGCAGTTTTTCGATAGCAGTACGGCTTTCAGCCAGTATCCGATCAATGGCCGGCTCGATGTGTTCCGGCTTGATTTTTGAAAACGGGGGTAGTGAATTCAGATTAATAAGTGGATTTTTCATTTTAAATACCTGCAGTTATCTTTTATGTATTGTAGTAAATTAGGTACTGACACCCAACTGGCAAATAAAACATGACAGACAATGCACCATACAGCGGTTTGGAACCCGGCATCATTATGGATGCAGTAGAACAGGCGAATTTCCAGTGTAATGGACAACTATTGGCTTTAAATAGTTACGAAAACCGGGTTTATCAAGTGGGCATTGAGGATGAAAAACCCGTCATTGCCAAGTTTTATCGACCCCATCGCTGGTCAGATGAAGCAATACTGGAAGAACACAGCTACAGTCTTGCCCTGCAACAGGCCGAAGTTCCGGTGGTTGCTCCCTTGCAAAACGACAATGGTGAGACGTTATTAACCTATGCAGGTTTTCGTTATGCCCTGTTTCCACGTCAGGGCGGTCACTGGCCGGAACTGGATATGGATGACAACCTGACACGCATTGGCCGGTTTCTGGCGCGTATTCATATGCTCGGTTCAGCACAGGTGTTTGAACATCGCCCTACCCTGACGGTTCAGGCATTTGGTAACGACTCATACCAATATCTGCTTGAACACGGTTTTCTGCCACCGGAACTGGAACATACTTACCGTTCAGTGGTGGAAGATGTGTTACTGCGTGTGAATAACTTGTGGCAGGCAGCAGGTAATGTGCGCAACATTCGTCTGCACGGTGATTGTCATCCCGGTAATATTTTATGGACTGATGACGGCCCGCATTTTGTGGATCTGGATGACACTCGTATGGGGCCGGCAATTCAGGATTTATGGATGTTGTTGTCCGGCGATCGCCATGAAATGGAACAACAATTATCAGAAGTGTTGAAAGGTTATGTTGAGTTTATGGATTTCAATCCGGCCGAACTGAATTTAATCGAAGCACTGCGCACATTAAGAATGATCCACTATGCCGCATGGCTCGCACGACGCTGGGGTGACCCTGCTTTCCTGCAAGCTTTCCCGTGGTTTAATACCCAACGCTACTGGGAAGATCATATCCTGCAATTAAGAGAACAAATGGCGACAATGGAAGAGCCGGTTTTAAACTGGATTTAACTGAATAAGTTTTTGTTTATTCAAATCAGAGTCAAGCCATAATTCTTCAAGATTTTTACCTGTAATTGGATATATTACGTTTTCAGCAATATCCACTAATGGTTTCAGCACAAACGCATATTTTTCAATTTCATCCCTTGGGATTTGCAGTTTGCCATCATTGATGATCAAATCATCATAAAGTAATAAATCAATATCTAAAGTACGTGATGAGAATTTTGGATCACTGCGATCACGGCCATTGTCTTCTTCAATCTGGTGCAGGGCGTCATTGACCTGATACGGATTAAGTTCTGTTTCAAAAGCAGCAACTAGGTTGTAAAAAGGATCGCCATCAAAACCAACGGCTTCGGTTTCATAAACCGGTGACAGGATGAGTTCACCGAAAGTTTTTTTTAATGCATCAATCCCTGCGCGGATGTTTTTTTCGCGATCAATGTTGGAGCCGATACTGACAAAGACCTTGCCCATTATTTTTTGCCACGTTCAATAATCACGCCGACATCTCCTGCCTGTGATACCGCCCCTTTTTTATTGAGCTTGAGTTTGAGCCATGACACGGGGAATTCGTTCAATACGACTTCAGCGGATTTTTCGGCCAGTGTTTCAACCAGTTGAAAATCACTGTCACCAACAAACTCGATCAGGCGTTTGGAAATCGCCTTGTAGTCGAGTGTGTCATCAATGTGATCAGATTTGGCGGCCTTGGCGATATCAAAACCCATATCCAGATCAAGAATGACGCTTTGCCTGATTTTGCGTTCCCAGTCATAGATACCGATAACAGTATCGATTTTGAGGCCGTGTAAGAAAACTATATCCATGAGTGCGACTATAACAAAAAAAGGTTTACTCTGAGAGCTCTATGGTTTTCTCAAGACTTGGCATTGGCAGGGGACTCGCGTATAAAGCAAATTCATTATGGATATGACACAAATATTACTGATTATTGGTGGCTACTTGCTGGGATCCTTGTCCTCAGCAGTCATTGTTTGTCGATTAATGGGTTTGCCGGATCCGCGTACTCAGGGTTCCAATAATCCGGGTGCAACCAACGTCCTGCGTTTCGGCGGCAAGAAGGCGGCAGCCATTGTTTTGGTTGCGGACATGCTCAAGGGTTTTATTCCAGTCTTGATCGCACAGTTGTGGCATATGGAACCCATGATTCTGGCTGGCACAGGTGTCGCGGCCTTTCTTGGACACTTGTTTCCTGTCTTTTTTGGATTCCGAGGCGGTAAGGGTGTGGCCACGTTTCTCGGTGTATTGCTGGCAATGCAGTGGATGGTGGGCTTGGCAGTTGCCGGTACCTGGCTGATTATGGCCAAAGGGTTCAAGGTCTCTTCGTTATCCGCATTGGTTGCGGCGGCTTTAGCTCCTTTTTATCAATACTGGATCAACAATGATCAAATGCTGGTGATGGCGGTGGCCTTTATGAGTGTGGTTTTGATTGCACGTCATCATAGTAATATTCGAAATTTGATTACCGGGAAGGAAGATAAGATCGGGACAGACGTAGAATCCTGATCAAGGTACTGGTGTCAGTGTCTGCATGTCCCAACGTGCCTTAGCCTGAGTTGAAAGCGGTTCGCTCTGACCCGCCTTCAGGCGGTGATAACCGGCAAACGCGATCATGGCACCGTTGTCAGTACAGAACTCAGGGCGCGGGAAAAAGACCTGCCAGCCCTGTTTTTTTGCCTCTTTATTCAGTTGTTCACGTAAGCGCAAGTTAGCACTCACTCCGCCCGCCATAACTAATTGATTTAAATGGGTTTCATTAAGCGCGCGGCGGCATTTAATAATAATGGTATCGATCACGGCATCTTCAAAGGCAC
>Ga0224506_10001551_pt1 | contig 16291 bp, 15 predicted proteins | sample SF_Jan12_sed_USG_2_FD_169108 | JGI IMG/M metagenome (GOLD analysis project Ga0224506, IMG submission 169108) | Sediment microbial communities from San Francisco Bay, California, United States - SF_Jan12_sed_USGS_8_1 | ecosystem: Environmental > Aquatic > Marine > Sediment | place: USA... | reverse complement strand
TGATGGAAACGCACGGCCTCTTTTTGGAGCTTATGATATTGGCGCTTACGAATACTCACTCCCGTTATCCATCGAACAAAAAAAGAATAATTCAACGTCCATTTATCCAAATCCTACTCATGAGTATTTTCGTGTTTCTTTTGAACCGAAATACCAACTGCAAGTAAATCTTAAAGTTTATAGTACTACTGGTCGACTTGTTATTGACATTGAAAATTATACCTCTATGGATAAAATAAACATAAAATCGCTTTCAACAGGTACTTACTTCATTCACCTTACTTCTGACATCGACACGATAACTAGCGGCAAAATTCAAGTAATACGATGAAAACGGAGCAATTCTCTTATTACACTACTTCTCCTCCACAACTCGACCCTGCTCCAGCAGTGCATCCATAACAATGTTGATTAAGCTCAATATCTCTTTTACTAAGCGCTGACATCTTAAATTCCGAAACATGTTTATGATTACTATTCACTTTTAACGCTAACATTTGATTAAAATCACAATCGTATAAATAACCATCCCAACCTACAGAAATTGTATTTCTACACATTACCCCCAAAACGGCTGACGGGTTAAATGCATTCACTAGCTTTTCCATATAGCTTTCGTAATTCTCACTTGACACTAAATATTCCAAAAATCTACTAACAGGCACATTTGTGATGGCAAATAAGCTATTAAATTCAATATCGTACTCTTTTTTTAATTTTATCTTAAACTCAGCTTCAAGCTCAGTTTGAGATCCTGGTAAAAAAGCACCTGTGGGATTATAAACTAAATTTAAAATCAATCCGCTATCATTTACACCATATCCTTCTTTATTTAGCATTTTTAGTGCTTTAATAGACTTTTCGAAAACACCTTCTCCACGTTGAGCATCGGTTCTTCTGGCAGAAAAATAGGGCAACGATGAAATTAATTCTACATTGTGTTTTTTGAAAAATTGAGGTAAATCGTGGTACTTAGGGTTTGCTAAAATAATAGTAAGGTTACACCGGACAATTATATTTACTTTCAATTTAGATAGCTCTTCAACAAACCATCGGAAATCAGGGTTCATTTCTGGAGCCCCACCTGTAAGGTCTACGGTAGTGATATTAGTCGATTTTAACACTTCTAAACAATAACCCATTGTCTCCCTGTTCATGATTTCTTTCCTATCTGGTCCCGCATCTACATGACAGTGTTTACAGGTTTGATTGCACATTTTACCCATATTCACCTGTAATACATCTATTCCAACAGGTCGAAGTGGGAAAAGGTTAATATCTTCTAGTTTTTTAGTAAAAGAGGGCAACGTTATGTTTTCTAGTTCATTTGTAGACAACACCTTTAACTGCATAGAAGGCTCTGACAACTGATGTGACCGAAATAATAAAGATTTAGTAGCTAAAGCCATTGTATTACATCGTTATTTCTTTCGTTTTATTCATCATTTGAACGCCATGCACCAATGAAGCCCCTCCTCGTATTGCTGCAGCCACATGCACTGCCTCCATCATCTGCTCTTCATCTGCCCCTTTTTCAAGCGAACCAGAAGTATATGCATCGATACAATATGGACATTGAATGGCATGAGATACAGCAAGAGCAATCAATGACTTTTCACGTGCTGTAAGTGCTCCTTCTTTGAAAACATCACCATAATAGCTGAAGAATTTCTTCGCCAACTCTGGTTGAAAATCTTTAATATCAGCAAATTTAGGTAAGTCGGCAGGATCGTAATATGTTTTACTCATAATGAAAGCTAGTTATTTTAATCAATAAAGATAATCTGTTTTTTATAAACACCATGTCATTTCATAGACATAATAGAATTCAATTATAAGCTACAACTATTTTTCTTTTATAAAACAGGTAGTATATTAGGGGGATAATGAGTTGTACCTCAATTTTATACACTATTTCACACATTATAATTTAGATTATATCAAACAAGTTATTTAATTCGTCAACGTATGAAAAAAGGGTTAATCGTATTAGGAATATTTGCCTCGCTCCATGTTTTTGGATGGGGAATTATTGGTCATCGCACCATCGGATATATTGCTGAATTGCACATTAGTAAAAAAGCAAAAAAAGAAGTAGCCCGGGTGCTAGGAAATGAAACATTAGCAACTACAAGCACTTGGATGGATGAAATTAAATCTGACAACAAGTATGACCACACACATAAGTGGCATTATGTAACTATCCCCGATAAAGAAAAATACGAGACGTGTGACAAAGAACCTGATGGTGATATTGTTCAAACCATAGAACGACTAATAAATGAATTAAAATCCGATAAATTAAATTCAGTTACTGAAACTGAAAATTTAAAAATGCTTATTCACCTCATTGGTGATTTACATCAACCATTACACGTAGGAAATGGTACTGACAAAGGGGGTAATGACGTGAAACTAAAATGGTTCTGGAATAACTCCAACCTACACAGAGTATGGGATAGTGGCATCATTGATGGAAAAAAATACAGTTACACCGAATTAGGAAACAAAATAAACCATGTTTCGGATGAAGAAATTAAAATTTGGCAAAGCACGAGTGTAAGGGACTGGGCGCATGAATCAATGGACATACGCGACCAGTGTTATGAAAACATTCCCGAAAACAAAAACATCAATTACGAATACGCCTATAAAAACTGGGCATTGGTACAGCAAAGGTTACTGAAAGCAGGCATTAGACTCGCTGGGGTGATCAATGAAATTTACGGTTGATTAAGGAGATAAATTGCATTTTTTCTGGGGTGTTCGAAGCAAAATATTATTCAATAACAAACCCTTCTACCCCCATCCCGAATAATGCAAAATCGTATTTAACAGGGTCAATTGGGTCGTATAGTTTCAACGCATTAGTGAGTTCTATTGCTGCTCTCCAATCCGTAGGCTTTCGTTTCAGTAAATTTATTTTTTTGGCCACTCGCTCTACATGAACATCTAACGGGCATACCAATTGATGTGGTTTTATTGCATTCCATATACCGAAGTCTACCCCTTTGTCGTCCTTTCTTACCATCCAGCGCAAGTACATGTTTAACCGCTTACAGGCCGACTTACGGGCAGGTGTAGCAATATGTTTTCGAGTACGCTGTGGAGCAAATTCCAAACTAAAAAATAATGACTGAAAATGAATAATTCCGTTTTCGATAGTATCATCATTTTTATCCATCCCAGTTACAAACCCCTCTTCCAACGAATGGTACTTAGAGTAAAACCAATTTAAGAAATGGATGAAATATAAAGCGTCAGTACTATTAAAGGTACGGTGTTTAAAGTTTTCAAAAACTTTTAAATCATTTTCAGAATGATGAAGGATGAATTGATGAGGATCATCATCCATAAAATGCAATAACTCAGAACATTTATTAATAATCGTTTTTCGCTGACCCCATGCAAGTATCGCAGCAAAAAAACCTGCGATTTCTATATCTTGTTTTTTAGTAAAACGATGTGGAATTTGAATAGGGTCATCTTCGATAAAATCAACACGGTTAAATTGATTAAATTTTTTTTCGAGAAGGTCGAATAAATGATTATTCATACGTCAAGCATCAAGGCATATAACTAACCTCAACTCGAAATCGCTTATTCAGAGCTCCCAAACGAGCATAAGCTGCTTTGGATACTTTAATGAGTATTTTATTATTATCGCCAGTATCAGGAATACGACCAATTACACGAACTACAACCATTTGGTTATTCATTTCATTCCTCACCTTCATGATAGTACCTACCTTTGCAGAAGCATGTAACGCTAGGTACTTCCGAGTCTCGGTCGCTCCTTCAATCAATTCAGCCAATCCAGTTTGTACAATTTCCTCAAAACCGCTCGCATTTTTTACTCTTCTAGGCTTATCATCTTCAAATACCTGTATCGATTCTTCTACTTTTTTCTCTTCAGTTTCATTAGTTATTTTACTTTCTGTTACATTCTTATCTTCAACCTTAGTATCAGGAACTATTTTACTTTTTTCAATCACGTTTCCTGATGCGTTAATTGGTGATTCTTCTTTATCTTCACCTTTAACAACTAACCTCTGACCAACGCTTAAACTGTTGTCAGTTAATTTGTTCCATTTTATCAAATCGTCCTGAGCAACATTATATTTTTTTGATATTGCGTACAAAGTCTCTTTCTCTTTTACAATATGAATTTTTTGATTATCATTTTTCGACAAAACCACTTTCTCATCAAATTGCTGTTCTATGCCTTTTATTATTAACTCCTCCCCTATATCAAGTGAATTATTTGATTTTTTATTCCACTTCTTAATATTTTCAACTTCCACATTATACATTTTAGAAATACTATAAAGTGTTTCTTTTCCTTTTACAACATGAATTTTGCCTTCTGTTTTTTTCTTAGGTGGTGATAATTGAGGTATTTTTATTTTTTGCCCTATACTCAACCCCTCTTCAACACCTGGGTTGATGGCAATAATGTTTTTTATGGGGACATTATACATCCTCGACAAACTATATAGCGTTTCTTTTTCTTTTACTTGATGAAACGTGTTTTTTCCTCCATTTTGAGACCAAACGCTCATGGTATAAACAAAAAACAGTAAGGTTATTATTCCTTTCAAATTATTCAAAGCATATAAATTTTTAATTCAACTTTGTCTTTTATTGTAATCAAATCATTTTTGACTAAAAAAAACGTATGCATACCAACTTTTTCCAACCCATCTCCTATCACTTCTTTACTCAGTTCCATTCCCTCTTGATCTACAATTAGCAAAAAATTAGCCAACTTTTCTTTGTTATAAAGATAATAAGAAATAGCAATAGATGACGGTGTTTGTAAGTAATCAACAGCTTTTACGATTTTATCACCACAATGTTGCTTAATATAGTCAGCTACGTTGTCAAAATTAACTGAATCTTCTACATAATGAAACGGTAACTCAAGTAACTTATTTTTTTCAGCCTCATTAAATTCGTATAACTCATCAATTACTTCTAATCGATCAATGTCTACTACAATAATTTTCTTTTTTTGTGGGTTCTCTTCATCAGTAAAATAATTAAGGTAGATATGTTCATTATTAATTGAAAGTAGATTAATCCACCATGATTCTTCAAACGTTACATTTTCCCAAAGCCATTGTTTCTTTTCAAGATGATAAATTGAAAATAACACCTGCTTATTCTTTTCATCTCGTAATTCTACCCCCAATAACTTTCCTGAAGCACTTACTTCGATATTCCAAATAGTTGTAGATAGCCTTTCAGATATTTTTTTCACATTTATTTATTAAATCTTTATCAATACAAACACTAATCCGTTAATAGAATTAATAAATTTCCATTAAATTTATCACGATCAAAAATAAACATATGAATAGTAAAGTCGTACTGATTGTTTTGCTTTCTTTTTCAGCTTTCAATTTGGGAATTGCACAAACTACAGAAAAAGCAAAAGTATATCTTCTAGAGATAAAAAGTGAAATAGATCCACGGATGAACCGTTATATTGATTTGGCTTTTGAAGAAGCCAGCAATCAAGAAGTTGATTATGTTATCATCGAAATGAATACTTATGGAGGGGCTGTGAATGACGCCAACGACATAGTAGAAACCATTCTGAATTACGAAAAACCTGTATTTGTGTTTATTGACAAGAATGCAGCTTCTGCAGGAGCACTCATATCTATCGCTTGTGATAGTATCTATATGACACAAGGCTCAAGTATTGGTGCCGCAACAGTAGTAATTGGAGACGGTACAGCTGCACCTGACAAATATCAATCATATATGCGTTCAAAAATGCGCGCTACTGCTGAAGCAAAAGGACGTGATCCGAAAATAGCGGAAGCAATGGTAGATCAGAACATACAACTAGATAGCATTTCTGATTTGGGTCAAGTAATTACATTTTCAACTTCCGAAGCAATAAAGTATGGCTTTTGCGAAGCAGAGGTTAAAAGCATTGAAGAGGTGTTAATGCTAAATAATATTGAGCAGTATGAAATCATTAAACATGAAGTTTCTACTGCTGAAAAAATAATTTCGTTGGTGCTAAACCCTTTTGTTAGTGGAATTCTGATTATGATTATTGTTGGAGGCATCTATTTTGAATTACAAACCCCTGGGGTTGGATTTCCTATTTTAGCAGCATTCATAGCGATCACGCTTTATTTTGTGCCTCATTACCTCAATGGGCTAGCTGAAAACTGGGAGATGGTAGCCTTTTTTATAGGAATACTACTCATTGCATTAGAAATATTTGTGATTCCAGGATTTGGTATTGCTGGTGTGGCTGGCATTATAGTCACTTTTGGTTCTTTAGTATTAATAATGGTAAATAATGATGCTTTCGATTTTACATTCGTTGATAAAAACTCAATCATGAAAGCCCTTATTACTACTAGTCTTGGATTAGTAGGCAGCTTTTTATTAATGTTTTTTGGTGGTGTCCGATTTGCTAGTTCAAAAACTTTTCAGCGCCTAGCATTACTCGATACACAAAACAGAGACGAAGGCTACACGTCACGATTTAACAATATAGAAATGACTAACAAAGAGGGTGTTGCCTTTACAATCCTTCGGCCTAGTGGAAAAGTGATAATAGACAATGAGACGTATGATGCGTATTCACGTGGCGAGTATATTGAAAAAGGAGAGAAAATTATTGTGATAAGTGAAGAAGGAACTTCTTTGAAAGTGAAAAAATTAAACTAATGAAAATTCTTGGCATCATTCCTTCTCGTTATGGATCAACTCGTTTTCCTGGAAAAGCACTTGCAGACATTCATGGAAAACCGATGATTCAACGTACGTATGAACAAGCAAAAAAATGCGAGCTACTACATGATGTAATTGTTGCTACCGACCATCAAGCGATTTTTGATTGTATGCTGCCATTTAACAATAATATATGCATGACAAGTGAGCATCACCAAAGTGGCACAGATAGGTGTTATGAAGCATTAAAAAAACAATTATACGAGTATGATTATGTGATCAATATTCAGGGAGATGAACCATTTATAAACCCAAAACAAATCACACAACTCGCTACGTTATTAGAGGGAGAAACACAACTCGCCACATTAGTAAAGCCCATTGATCATCATGAAGATATTGTAAACCCAAATGTTGTAAAGGCCATTTTTAACAAGAACAACGAAGCCATCTATTTCAGCAGAAACCCAATTCCTTTTGGAAGAAATTACCCTACTACAGACTGGCAGAAGCATCACCACTATTACAAACATATAGGCATATATGCCTACCGAACTGATATTTTAAAAGAGATTACACAATTGCCCCCCTCCTCACTGGAAATTGCAGAATCGCTGGAACAATTACGTTGGATTGAAAATAATTATAAAATTAAAACAGCAATTACCGAATTTGAAACGATCGGAATTGACACACCAGAAGATTTAGAAAAGGCTCTTAAAACAATGAAAGAATAAGCATCACATTCAAATCACCCAAAATTCATGCTCTTTTCTTAGTGTTAAAATAGGGGAGCCACTCTTCACTAACAAACCCCGAAAAATGAAGTAAAAACGAAGTGTATGAAGGACGAAAAGGCATGTTTATTAGCCTCATCCCTACTTCTGTAGGTGTATTATTCCCTTTTCGTGAATTGCACCTCGAACAAGCCGTCACCAAGTTATTCCACGTAGAACGTCCTCCTTTTGATTTAGGAAGAACGTGATCTAGCGTGAGATGCTCTTTTTTTTCACAATATTGACAAGTGAAACTATCTCTTTTAAATACATTTAACCGTGTAAGTGAAACCGTTTTGTAAGGAATATGTATGTACTTCAACAAGCGAATCACTAATGGCATTGCAAATGCCTTACTGACCGTTCGTAATTGTTTACCTTTCACTTCATGGACAAGCTCCGATTTGCCAAGAAAATTCAATACGATAGCACGCTCAATTGAGCATATCATCATAGGCGAATAATCGGCATTCAATATAAGAACTCTATCGTTCATGTATTGAATATAAAAAAATTAAATTAAAGGAGCGTTTTTGGGAATCAATTGAGTGGAAATTGTAAGACGAAAATAAGAAATATTACTACTATTTTATTTCTTCAACACCCTTCTAGCACCTACAAACTGATGTGAATATTTTCTTTGCTCTTCATTATAAATACCCTTTTCATCCAATCGGTCTATTCGAACTTTACCTGATGCATGTATGACGGCTTGGTTTTCTAACACAATGCCAACATGAATAATTTTCCCCTTATTATTATTAAAAAAAACTAAATCGCCTGGTAATACCTCATCATTAACAGAGACTCCTTGCTCGTATTGTTGATACGCATCTCGTTTTAATTTATACCCACAAATTCTAAATGTTTGCTGTGTGAAACCAGAACAATCTATCCCAAAGGGAGATTTACCACCCCATTGATATGGCGCATTTATGTATTTTAAAGCGACCTGTTTTAAATATTCAAAATCTCTTTTCTCTGCCAAACTTTTAGATTCGCCATTAAAAGCTAATTGTTCTTCCATTTTAAATAGCTCATTGGTAGAAATAGGCAAAACACTCCCTAAAAGCACATTTATATGATGCTTATTATGAAGAATACTAGAAGAAATATCCAAGGATATTTTATAGTTGGAATGATTTATCTGATCAAAATACTCTTGTGTTATTAGCGTATGTTGTTTAGCATCAATCCACCCTTCATACTCATCAAAAATAATTTTGATTTTCAACCATTTTTCATCCTCAGAAACAGTCGTTACTTCATAATGATCACCAAATAACAATTGTGTGATCATTTCTGAAGCATCATTCCCTCCTTCTCTAACTGGAACCAAACTCAACCTACAAATACCTTTTTCTCCTATCTGCATCGTATATTAATACTTAATTCTCTCCAATTCCCTTTTCATATCTTTATCCTTTATACTGTCACGTTTGTCGTGTGTTTTCTTTCCTTTCGCTAGCGCAATTTCTAATTTAGCAAAACCTCTATCAGTAACAAAAAGACGTACAGGTACTATTGTCAATCCTTTTTCGTTCATTTTTGACAATATTTTTTTTAACTCTTTCTTATGAAGCAACAGCTTTCGCTCTCGTGCAGATTCATGGTTATAAAAAGAACCTAATTCATAGGGAGAGATATGAACCCCTTTTGCGTAAAGTTCTCCTTTCGTATCAAAATAACAATACCCATCTGTTAACGTTACTTTCCCCATTCGAATAGATTTTATTTCTGTTCCTTTCAGCACTAATCCTGCCACATATTTATCTATTAACTCATAATCAAACGAAACTTTTCTGTTTTTAATATTTATAATACTCGCAAACTTACTTTTCTCTTTACTCATTGTTCAACTTTGAAAATAATTTTTCAATTTTCTTATTCTTTATTATTTTTTGACCTGTACTTCCAGTAGCGATCACACGTTCCCCCACTTTTGCAGTATAATCACAAATTAGCTCATTATTTGAAAATGAATCAACAACCGCTTCAATTTCAACTAAATCACCCATAAATGCTGGCGATTGATGATTAATCAAGAGCTTTGTCCCTACCCCTTCTTCATCTTCCTCCTTTATGTCTAAAACAAACAACCTAGAAGTCCATTCTATCTCTCTGGCCAATGCAAACGTAGAACATACTGCATGCACCACTTCCCCGTTAAAAGAAGCCAAATCATCATGAGACACCTTCTTCCTATGTATTTTAACATCTCCTATGTTAATTTTTTTTTTCATTTCAAATGACCATTCTAGGCTGAGGAGTTACTGAAAGATCACAAAAATCTTTTTCCAAATATTTAAAATGAGCATTCATGGCTATCATCGCAGCATTATCAGTACAATACTCCAATTTCGGAACATATACATTCCATTTTTTCTTTTCTGCGAGTATACTCAATTCATTTCTAAGCCCTTTATTAGCGGACACACCCCCTGCAATGGCTATTTCTCTAATTTTAGTATGATCACTCGCCTTTTTTAATTTTTGTAATAGCATACGAACAAGGGAGTGCTGTAAGCTCGCACAAATATCAGCTCTATTCTCTTCAATAAAATTACTGTTTTTCCCCATATTATCTTTCAAAAAATACATAAAAGCAGTTTTTATACCACTAAACGAAAAATTAAATCCCGGAATTGAGGCATCAGAAAAAATAAATCTTTCTGGGTTTCCTTCAGCAGCATATCGATCAATCAATGGCCCTCCGGGATAAGTGAGCCCCATTAATTTCGCTGATTTATCAAAAGCCTCTCCAACAGCATCATCCAAGGTTTGCCCAATTACTTCCATCTTTGTCGCACTCTCAACTTTCACTATTTGCGTATGCCCACCGCTTACCGTTAAACATAAAAATGGGAATGCTGGATGAGGAACATCCAAAAAGTGAGCTAAAATATGAGCCTGCATATGATTTACACCTATAAGAGGTATATCCAAGGAAAAAGCCAATGATTTCGCAAAAGAAGCACCTACTAATAATGCTCCTAATAACCCCGGCCCTTGCGTAAAAGCTACAGCATCTAACATTTGCAATGTTATTCCTGCATTTTTAATTGCTTCATCAATTATGGGTACTATATGCTTTTCATGAGCCCTTGATGCCAATTCAGGTACCACTCCTCCATAATTTTCATGTACAGATTGCGTAGCTACTATATTATTAACTATTTTGCCATTAATAATAATTGCTGCTGAAGTTTCATCGCAAGATGACTCAATGGCAAGTATGATTGGTTTTCTCACTATTTTTTAAATTTTGGATGCAATTTACCAAAAAACGCTTTGCTAAAATAACGCTTTGGATAATTACGAGCATTCTTATTCTGTTAATATCTATCGCTTCGGGACTGCAAACTCCTTATGTGCAGACCAAAGTAGTACAATATTTATCGAAAATTCTATCTGACAAAACAGAATTCACAATAAAGGTAACGCATGTCTCTATTGATTGGTTCGATCAAATTTCGATAAAAGGCATAAAAATAATTGACCCTTCGGAAAATACAATGGGTGACATTCAAGAAACCATCATTGATTATAATTTTAGCTCATTATTCAATAACAATGAAGTAGTAATTGATCATATTGAATTGAATCAAGCAAACGTACTTCTTTCCAAGATGGCAATATCAGACACCTCTACTTCCATCAACATGTCCGTATTTTCTAATAGAATAATGAAATTGCTTAAAGGAAATGGAAAGAAAAAAACAGTCTCTATTAATGAAATTAACTTAAAAAACGCTTCTTTTTCGTATAACGATAATGAAAAAGACAGCATCTTAAATGGACTAGACTATTTTCATTTCACTATTAATGATATTAATAGTGAAATATCTTATTTTAAAATAATCTCAGATACAGTTTCGTTTTCAATTAATAATTTGAATGGCATTGAACAAAAAACCCAATTAAAAATAAATGACATACGATCTGATTTTTCATTTAACAAACACCAGCTTGATTTAACGCATCTCAATGCCAAAATTGGCAATACTCTAATTACTGATTATATCTCACTACGATACAATGACGTACAAGATTTTTCAAACTTCAATGAAAAAATTACCCTAAAAGCTAATTTTAAAAACAGCTTAATTAATACAAGGGACATTTCGTTATTATTTCCATTTAAAAAAAATATTTACAAAAACTTAACAATTAACGGGTTACTCCAAGGAAAAATCAGCAGCTTGAGTTTTTCTGACTTTTCAGTTTCTTTCGACAATTCAAACACAATTCAAGGAAGATTAAATATGTATGGATTACCACACCTTGATGAAACTTTTATAGATTTAAGACTAACAAGATCCTTCATAAAAATAGAAGATGTCATAGAATTATTCCTTCCAAAAACTCAAAAACTATTAGATCAATTTAATCACTCTTCTTTTACAGGTACGTTTTTAGGTTTTCCGAATGATTTTGTAGCTACTGGAAATTTCAATACTGATATAGGTCAAATAAAATCCGATATAAATTTGAAGTTTTTTGACGATGATCCTCCGCAGTATTTAGGCAATCTCGAATTAATCGATTTTGATTTAGGGGGATTTTCAGGTAAATCAATCTTCAAAAAGGTGAGTCTAAATAGTAAAATTGAAGGAAGTGGTCTCACTTTTACTACTGCCGATTTTGTGCTAAATGGAGCTATCCATGAAATAGGAATCTACAATTATAACTACAATAATATAAATACCAATGCTCGCTTTGCCCAAGAATACTTTGAAGGCATTCTTAATGTAGACGACCCTAATCTAAAAATGGAAGTAGAAGGCAACATTGATTTAAGAAAAGGAATAGAAGCCTATAATATTGATTTAAACCTAGAACACGCTCAATTAGACTCTTTGAAATTCATCAAACAAGATTTATTTATAGTTGCCGATATAAATATTGATGCAAAAGGATTAGACGTAGACGATATTACAGGAACGATACAAATAAAAGATGCCTTTTTAGATTTCAACAATACCCCTTTATTTTTTGACAGCCTTACTATTATCTCCGAAAGTTTCAATAAAGAAAGGCGCTTCAAACTTACCTCCGATCTAGTAGATTGGGAATTTAGTGGTCAGTTTTCTTATGCTCAGTTAATAAAAGATTTTAAAAATCTATATAGGGAATATAAAATGAATGTAGAAAACAACTCTGAAACTCTTCAACAGTATTATGCGAATAAATCCATCTCTTTAGATAGTGGTTTCAATATCGTTTATGAATTAAATTTAAAAGACATCAACCCTTTAATCCACTTAATTCCCGGGGACAATCACATCTCAAAAAACATCAACATTGAAGGCATATACCAAAGCGGATACACCACTATAGCTGCCTTTACGTCTAAAATTGACACCCTTATTTTTAATGGCCATCAATACATTAACAACACCATTGATGTATCAGCATCTAAAATTATTGATTCTACAAATGTACTTGCTGCTGCCTACTTTTTCTCTGAAGAACAACTATTTTCTAACACTTTAACAACCAATAATTTATTTCTAGAAACGTATTGGGATAAAAACCACATTTCATTCGAATCAAATATTGAACAAAAGAGTAACAAACTTCATCTTTTAGGAAATATTGATTTTTTAGAGGATACAACCATTATCCACTTCGATTCTTCCAACATGATTCTTCTAGACAATAAATGGGATTTTGATCGAGGAAATGCAATATCCATTACTCAAGAAGACATTACTTTTACCAAATTCAATATCAATAGCGAAAGTCGATTTATTTCATTCTCGGGATTGATATCAAAAGACAAAAGCAAAGAAGCAGTACTAAAAATTAATGATTTTGATATGGGTTTTATAAATCCAGTTATAAAAAAACAATTATCGGGGCAGCTAAACGGATACCTAAAATTGCGAGATTTTTTCGGCAACCCTATCATAGAAAATGAACTTACCATTGATGAATTTGAAGTGGATAACTTTCTGGTAGGAGATGTGTTCGGGAAAACAACCTGGCGTAACAAAGATCAAAGTTTAAAAGTTAAAGCCTTTGTAGACCGCGAGGGTTTTCAAACGATTAATGTTAATGGATATTATTATCCTGATCGTACTCTTAATCCGCTCGAATTAAGAGCAAATTTCGACAAAGCAAACGTAAATATAATCGAAACATTTTTAAGTAAACATTTCTCAAATATAGAAGGTGATGCCACCGGTGTATTCACTATTGCTGGCACTCCTTTTTCACCAATAGTAAAGGGAGAAGGGACTATTGAGAACGGAACGATTACTATTAATTATTTAAATACAGATTATCGTTTTTCTGGAAATATTGGATTTGACAAAAACAATATATTATTTAACGGTATCAACTTAATAGATGAAGTAAGTAATAAAGGGTTGCTAACAGGAAAAATAAATCATGTAAATTTTAAAAATATGATATTTGACCTCAAAGGAGATATCGATAATTTTCAAGTACTCAATACTTCCTCTAAAGACAATGAGCTTTTCTATGGCACAGGGTATGCGACTGGGATCATTACTATTATCGGTCCTCTACTAAATTTAAGTATTAACGCACTCGCTACTACTAATAAAGGCACACGTATTTTTATTCCTATTGGAGATACTGAAAACATTACGCAAGAAGACTTTATTTCTTTTACTGATTTTAACGATTCAACAACTATTGAATTCAATACTCAAGAAGAAGTATCTGTTAGTGATGTAAATCTTAATTTCGACTTAGACATTACACAAGATGCCTATTGTGAAATCATTTTCGATATTAAATCAGGTGATATTATTAGAGGTCGGGGAGAAGGTCGGGTAAATATGCAAATTGACACACAAGGGGAGTTTAATATGTTTGGGGATTATGTTTTTAAACAAGGAGGTTACAATTTCACTTTATATAACATTATTAATAAAGAGTTTGATATTAAACCAGAAAGCAAAATTTCATGGTATGGAGACCCCTATCAAGGTGTTTTAGACATTAATGCCACCTACACACAGCTCACTTCTCTTGCTCCACTGACAGATATTTCATTTCATGAAATTCCTTCCATAAAAAGAAGTTACCCTGTTGATTTAGGCCTATTTATTGACGGTCCTCTATTATCTCCTACTATCAATTTTGATATTGATGTTGTAGAATACCCTTCACTATCTGTACAGAATGATGAAGGAACTCCTTTATTTCTAGAAGATGTAGTGACCGATTTTAGCAATAAAATTAATACTGATGAACACGAACTCAATAGGCAGGTTTTTAGTTTGCTGGTATTAAAGAAATTCTCACCTCCAGAGTCATTCAACACAGCAGGAACAATAGGCAGTAGTGTGAGCGAATTTGTGTCCAATCAATTAAGTTATTGGGTATCGCAAGTGGATGAAAACCTTGAAATAGATGTAGATTTAGGAAGCTTAGACGAAGAGGCATTTAACACTTTTCAATTACGGCTATCTTATACGTTGCTCGATGGTCGTTTACGAATAAGTAGAGAAGGTGGGTTTGGAAATAGCAGTAATAATGACTCGCAACAAAATGATATTGCAGGAATTGTAGGCGACTGGACTGTAGAGTACATCCTCACAGACGATGGGAAATTAAGGGCTAAAATGTATAATCGAACCAATTACAATGCTGTCAATAAATCTATTGGCGCAAATACATCTACTACCACAGGTGTAAGTATCCTGCATACCCAAAGTTTTGAACATCTAAATGAAATATGGAAAAGGGAGCGAAATAAAAAAGACAAAAAAGACGAGAAAAATAATAAATCAGAAGCAATTACAAACAATGAAGAGGAAATGTAATCAAATAGGTGATTATTAGTACTAATATTTTATTAAAAACACGGCTTTATTAAAAACAGTTTCTATTTATCCTTTTTATTTTCTAAATTAGATTTACTAAAAATACACTATTATGAACCTCAACACATTTATGGAAAGTTATGCTCAGGAAATTGAAGGTCAATATTCTGAATACAACGATACAGTAGGCATTATTATTGTTCCTCTATTTGACGAACGTTTTCAGACTGTATTTGGACAAATAAAAAAATATGACCGTTATGAGAAAGAGGTTATTGAATTTAGCTCTAAAGTATGTGAATACGAGGACGATATAGATTTAAAATCACTAATGGAAGAAAACACTAATTTCTGTCATGGTAAATTCGCAATTGTAAATGATTACATTCAAGTAGAGTCTAATTTTTTCATGGACAATGTCAATGAAGTTACACTAAAAGAAGCGATACAAGAAGTTGCAAATTTAGCTGACGAATACGAATTCAAGTTAACAGGTGCAGATGTTCATTAAATTTTTCAAATAACAAAAAATATTAAAGAGCCTTTCGGCTCTTTTTTTATGATATTCAACTAATTTTGTAAGGCAAGCCGTCTTATCGTCTCCCCCGATGTATAGGGAGAGAAGGAAAGTCCGGGCAACATAGAGCACCGCACTTCCTAACAGGAAGGTACATTTATGAAAATAGAAGTAACAGATAGTGCAACAGAAAACAAACCGTCTCGATTTATCGAGATAAGGGTGAAAAGGTGGGGTAAGAGCCTACCGCCCCAATGGTGACTGCGGGGGCATGGTAAACCTTGCGGGTTGAAAGACCAAATAAGTAGTATATGGAGTTGCTCGTTCCTTTTATACTATGGGTAGGTCGCTTGATCCCGATAGTAATGTCGGGGCTAGATAAATGATAAGAATCCTTTTGATTACTCAAAAGGATACAGAACCCGGCTTATAGGCTTGCATTTTTTTATTTCTGGCACACCTTGTGCTTCATACATAAGAAATACATAATTAAA
>Ga0224506_10001548_pt1 | contig 16306 bp, 14 predicted proteins | sample SF_Jan12_sed_USG_2_FD_169108 | JGI IMG/M metagenome (GOLD analysis project Ga0224506, IMG submission 169108) | Sediment microbial communities from San Francisco Bay, California, United States - SF_Jan12_sed_USGS_8_1 | ecosystem: Environmental > Aquatic > Marine > Sediment | place: USA... | reverse complement strand
CCCCGGCAGGCAAGCGTATCTCGACCCCCGTCAACCCCTCGTGATTTTCGATCTTGGCGTAATTTCAGTAGATATATTCAACGTATGGACAACAACAAGAGATCGATCAATGCCTGATGACTTTCCCTACCCCACACCCTTCGAGATCCTTCGGCTGCTTCTTGGCGCTCTCGATCTAACGCCATCGAAGCCGTCGAAGAAAAGGTTGGACGATCTGGTCAGACTGAGGGTTTATGACCCCCGTGAACTGCATGATCTGGTCGAACTCAAGTTTCCTGACAATTTAGCGAAGCGCCTCGGCCCGTACACCGCGGCAATTTTCACACAGGTTGTATCCGATTTTTTGACGACTCACCTGAATATCGCAAGTGAAGTCAATGCGGACGGTATAGCCCGCAGGGAGATGCTGCCGATATTGATCAAGAGCTACGGCAAGGATTATCTGGTCGATTTAGTTACAGCGCTCTTCAAAACCCTGGGAGGACCTCATCCCTCGACCTGGTTCGAAAAGGATTCAAGCGCCGTGGCAACCTCGCTCCATTGGCTCAGCGAAAATCAATCTGGCTGGCGCTCGTATCTGGCGAGCGTACCAAAGGAGCAGAAGGACAGATTCTACTCCTGGTCGAGAGGGGTTCATCGCCCGTCGGCTCAAGGCATTTTTCTACTCGATCAAGCCGGTGATGCTGCCGAGATATCGGACTCCGACTGGCATTCGATTAAGACTCTGCTACTCACGTCGAGAGCCCTTGACTGGATCAAAGACCAACCCCACGGACAAGCCCTAATCGATGCAGCCAGGCCTGGGGTCTGGAGCGCGGATCAGACAATATCTGTCGACACGGAAGTGAGAGAAATTCAGCGGGCAGCTCAAGAAAGGCTTGGAGAGCATTTGAAATTGATCGCAAAGCTACAGCATGGGTTAATGCGATCGGTGGAAAAACATCATCCCGATTCATACCGGGTCGACATTACCGCCGCGAAGGCCGCGACTACACGAGCGAATCTGCAAACCACAACAGGATACTGGCTGGACTGGCATGAAGCCCGCTGGAACGTGTACGCCGGAAACCTGGAAGAAGCCAAGCAGTTATATCAGTCAGCCCATGGCGACGCTCTCTTTCGCTCGGGTGAAATCCTGAAACAGATTATCGAAGAATCGATCGTGGTGGCCGCGAGCCTTCCCAATCCTGATCGGGTATTTCTCAGGCAACTTAAATGGTCACTCATTAATTTCAAGTATGATATTCCTTCAGTCACGACTAGCGTTGCGTCCAACCGGTTTTCTGACACCGTAGAAGACTGGGAGATAACGCTGTGGCGAAACAATTTTCAAAGGGTCTTTCCACAGCAAGGGCTTTTCCCCGGGGTGCATTATGCTATTCCCACGGAAATAGGACCTCTCATCCTGTCCGATTCATCGGAAATCAAACCGGATTACCGCCACCCCAACAAGAAACTGAAGATTGGTGATACCTGGAAAAGATCTATGCCGCAGCTGGTTTGGTTTGCCATGACCGAGAATCTTGAGGTTTGCGAAGCGCTGATAAATCGAGGGGCCAGCGTAAATGTGGCTTCGGAAGTTGGCGACACCCCACTGTTGATGGCACTGGAGTCTTTGAATGTCCTTGCCGGTAATCGATCGCTCGATGATCGCTTTTTCAATCTGTTCAAACAGAAAACGCACTCACGGGATACGATCAATCGACGAACGCAAAAAAAGCGGCTGCTGCCCATCATATCGGCCGTGGAATCGGGAAGACGTGATGTCGTTCAGACCGTTTTGAATCTTGGCGCAGATCCGAACCTGCGTGGCCAAACCGACGAACAAACGGCGCTCAATATTTGCATGAAAATCATTGGCATTCTGAAGAATCCCGCTTTGGCCCGAACCAACCAGTTAGCGCAACCCGACACGATAGAGACGCTTGACTCCATTCGAAGGCACAGCCAGGGATTCAGTGGCTTCACGCTGGATGACCAATTGAGATCATTACTTTCAATGAACGAAATCCCCGAATTCAGGGCCTTCAGGGCTCAACAGGTTGAGGCTCGCCAGAGTAATATCCATCGACATATCAAAATGGATAGCATGCGCGAAATCGCCCGGCTATTGATAACCGCCGGTGCTGATGTCAATGCGGAGCATGTCAGCCCGCTCAAGGGATATACGCCGCTCATGTTGGCGGCCGAGTTGGATGAAGAGGATATTTTTGAGGTAATGCTCTCTCACGGAGGGGATGTAACCAAAACCTATCTGCACCCCCATACGGGACGCGAAATTTCGCTTCGGGATATCACCCGGCATTATCATTCAGCGAAGGTTGCCAACATCTTGATCAATGTTGGTGAAAGGCATGACCAAGGAAATTGAGATTCGTCAGGGAAATGTCTCCTCTTGGCACTGAGTCGTCCTTGTAGACCAGGATTTTAACGGCGGCTGTCGGGAAGGCAGTCGTTCAAAAACCATCAATCATTCGCAGGAGTCGACCCGAAGTAGAAGTTCAACACCTCGCATAATGGGGCTTGGAATGCCTCGTGGCCTTCTAGGGCAGAGCGAAGAAATGGCACTTCTCTCGAATCTTTGCGAGCTCAGCAAGAACTGCGGCGATGTCGATCGACTCTCCTCGAAAGGAGAGCGTTTTACTGATCGGATTGTAGCTTCGGTGGAAGAGCTGCGGCAGGCTCAATGTAGTCAGCTCAAAGGGATCTATTCTAGAGTCCATGTAGACGGCCGAGTTTTTGCTCTCAATCCATTCCTCGATCCGCTCGTCGTAGTGTTCGAAGTGATTTCGAAAAGTGCGGTCGGAGAGTAAGTTGTCATCGTCCACTCCTAGAAGGTTCCGCAGGTGCCTCCCGCGTGACTTGCTTTGTTTCCTGGCCGGCCACAGAATTTTCGATACATTCGCGGTGGCGACTAAAATCGACTGTATCGATCCCCAGACCTCTACTGAGTTTGAAGTATTGGCAAGCTGATTAGCGGCTATTTCGGCGAATTTAGCTTGGGTAACGATTTCGCTGATAAGAGCAATCTCAGCGAGAGGCTTTAGCTTCTTGTTTCCAGTCATCGGCTTTCGCTGTAGTCATGCCGCATAATGCTCGCTTTTACGGCTGGTTTGGAACTCAGTGGGAAAATCACAGGCCGACAACATGTTCTTGTTAAGGCTTAGCTGGAGCATAGGATGGGCCATCCATTGTTTGATCTCCAGATCTGCTCACCCAGCTTAAGAATTATATTCCTGTGTTTTTTTGATGAATACTGCAGATTATTTTCCATGTAACGGAATGTCCAAGTGTACTCAGCAAGCTCACGATAATTAGCAAGCGCAAGTCCAGCTGTGCCTTTGTGCCCGAAAGTATGCTCTCTTGCTCGATTTAAGAGATTGATAGCCATTCCAGAGTAGACAGGTCGCGTGCCAGCCCGATCAATAATAATTCCGTCAGTTTCAAGGCCAGTGACGAGTGTTTCTGATCTCGATGAAATATCATAATTTCTACACTTCTTCTCTTCGCCATCCTCATTGATATATTCAGAAGGAGGCGATTCTAATTGAAGAAATACTTCTAGTGGGGCGTCAGTTTCTAAGTAATACCAACCAGCTTGATTGGGAATAACTCGATGCCATTGATCATTGCTTAGATCGATGGTTTGTTTCGAAAAGTCAGACTCTATGATGCTTCTTAACTTATCCATTACTAATTGCACTAACGCCGCAAACACCGGACAAATTGGAGCGCAGCGGAAATTTGAGCCGGGTGATTTGCCTTGTAAGAACATCTTGCCACAGAGTTAGATCTCCACCAACTCGGCGATTTTTGTTGCGACAACTTCCATTGAATCCTCAGAAGTATCCAAACCCGTTCTGGAGGCGAGCATGGGGCTGACATTTCGAAGGGCTTCATAAGATGTGTTGTGCACGATTGGAATGAGTTGGTTACCTGCCAATAGTGTTGAAAGCTCTTTGTCGGCGACACTCTCATTCGGTAGGCGTTCAAGCATTGCTGGGGTCACCAATACAAGCCCTATTCGAGAATTCGCCAAACCCTTGTCGATGGCGCGCATCATTGGCACACCAAGCCCAAGATCCTTTTCGCTGAACCAAACTTTGACACCAGCAGTCTCAAGTAAATCATGCAACTCTTTAGCTGCTCCCTTACGATCTCCCCAAGCATGGCACAAGAAAACATCTCGAAGTTCAGGTTGCTGCATCGCTCGAGTCTCTACGGTTTCTCGGATTGGTGTGAGAGACTGAATTTGATCAAATGTATACGATACAGATGAACCTGATTTTGACCAGCGTGGCCGTGAACTGCGACTTGATCCACCGCTACTGCCCACACTACTCCGAGACGGAGAGTAAGATGGAGTCGAGTATGAGCTGTAGCCTCCATAACGACCATAACGCCCACCACATGCAGGGCAGTTGGCTGCGCCGCTCGCTGTACGATGTCCTCTTGATGGTGCTGTACATCTAGCCATGTTTCCTTACCTCTCTATTTGAATGAGTAGTTCTAACACCCGCGGAATAGGCGTGAACTTGCGAGCGTCCTGATTGACGCGTTTGTTAAGTGCGACCTCAAATGTGGGACTCAATGTCTGTTATCAATTGATCAAATTCGATATCAATGTCATTAATATATTTATCAATAACTATAGCGCGTACAACCTCTTCAGAACTCTCGGCCTCATCAGCCACGCATTTTGCAATCTTGTGATGATCTTTAATTTCATCCCGCTGCAAAATCCAGTCAAGATCTATGCCGTATTTTTCATTGATGAGTAATTTCACTGTCTCGTTAGTGAAAACCTCTACCTCTGGTGGTGTATCACCAGGAAAGGAGTAAAGTCCATTTTTCTTATCCGGGCCAACATCAGCATCTCTAACGGCTATAGATTTCTTGCCTGTCTTATTGAGAACATAAGTGGCCTCTCTAACAGCATCTTTATCTCCAATGGCGTGAATGGCAATCGCTTTTAGTAGGTCTTTCTTTTTTAAACGTATGACTTCAGTCAATAAGACTTTAGCAAATTCATCCTCTACACAGACATCAAGATTTCTGACATGACCGGCAGATAAAATTGATCTTACATGCGTAGTGGATATTTTATCTCTAAGCTCTACTCCATCTTTATCTCTAATGAGTAGTTTTCTAGCTTCTGGAGGTAGGGCGTTTAGGATTACGCTAGAATGAGTAGACAAAACAATTTGATGATGACGGCGATTACAAACATCAATTAAATACTTAGAAAATTCATATTGAGCGCTTTCATGCAATGATGTTTCTGGCTCTTCAAGTATAAATAGGCTTTGTTCCGGTGCTGTTTCCAATTTATCTACAGTATATAAAACACGGCCTTCGCCAAAGCCCATATTATTTTCTGAGTATGAATAGCCTAATCGAGAGGCAATACCTATCTCTGATTCCCTCTTTCTATGCGACACCCCTTGGAAATTCACATCATCATATTTATGACCAATAATTCTGGCCATCTTTTCCATAACTTCGGGTTCTAGCTCACGACGTTCTGTGAATGCTAAATCTTTCCCGCCCCACACACTCATGTCTCGCCTTTCAACCTTCGGGATGTATACAGTGAACCCTATATAATAACAGTGCCGCTCAGGCTGTCGTTTATATCCTGACCATTCAGATTGTTTCCGAGAAACAGTTACTTCTTGAGTTTTTTTGCGATCATCAGTTTCATAGAAAAATATAACATTTGCGTTTTCTCTAAAAGGGCTGGGATCAGCCACAGAAACAGGGAAGAAGTCTTTCACATATTGGCGTTTGTAGCGAAGAGCAGTAGTTGGCTTCCTATATGCGCAAATAGCGAGCTGACCAATCGTGCTTTTACCTGCACCGTTTAGTCCTGAAATGGCTGTCACAGGAAAGTCGAGTGAAAGATCGACACCGTCAATTCCCCTAAACCCATTTATTTCAATATGTCTAAGGCATGAACCAAAATTTTTATACCGGTTGGCTTCTTGGTATTTAGCGGCAATTTTCCTTCTTATATCAGACAATCGTATCTCCTTCTATTGACGATGTAGGGCACTTAACAGTGAATTATACAGTTACTACGTTTATGTGGATACGAAGTAACTGTATAACCCCATTCAAGTAGTGTTGTGCTCTGGTGATACGGATGTGTAGTTTGACCAGCCGGAGAGCTATTCTACAGTACCTCACCTCCCGTTAAATTGACGAGTATCTAGTTGCGAAAGGCAGCCACGATTCTGAATTCAAGTGAGCGGCAGGCATTGGCCGACATAAGTCGGCTTAGTAGACGGAGATTTAAACGGCAACTATCGGGAGCCGCTGTTAAAAAACGTTCGATCAACGGCTGACGTCGATCAGAAACGACGTTAACCTAAAGGCTACTGCAAGAATCCAGCAAACCCAGGGCTAGAGACAAGGTCAAATACTTACAACAGCATTTACTATATTAAAGTCATCGTCTGGCAGTATCATGCTGTGTGGCGCCGCAAAAGGGAATAAATGAAAACGGTAATATGTATTGTTTGCCAAGATAGATTTGGATTTATCGAAGAGCCACCCAATGCCTTCATTGGGTATCTGTTGGATAGTAAGACAGGTAAAGCTGTCGAGCCTGAAGTTATTCTTTGCGAACACTGTTATCGTAAATCAGTAATTAACTCCGACTGCCTACTGGATATTCGGCCTAATATATATAGCTACCCCATGCGATGGCGCGCCAAACACGTCCCCCTTGGCGCTAAGATTCCACTAAATGGGCAATCTAGATCCCGATTATATAAAAGAGAAATTCCTGAGTCCCCCTGGGAGCAATTTCAGGAACTGGCTAGCTGGTACCAATCCCATTTCGAGTCGATCCCAGGATCTGTAATCAGGATGGTTAATCGATATCCTTCCTTTTGGTTATTCGACCTCATTGATGTTTTGAAGAAAGCCAGGGAGCGAAACAAACCAATGTACGATTACGAGTGGGATTACCTGATTGATCGCTGGAGTAAAGAAGGGAATCCGGAGGACGACGAGAAAATAATTGATGATGCACCAAGGGAGTTTACTGTTGAAGATTTTCTTCCTGACCGCAATGGATGAGTCCATAGCTCTTCTGTTTAATAAAAATCGGTTGCATGAAACGTGACTAGTTTTTCCCCACCAGAAGTAATTAAATGCCCGGTGTGTGACAAGTACTCTTTGAGGCATCGGTTTATGACTATTAATCTATCTGACGAGCTGTTCCCGCCTTATTTACAGGCGATTGTTCGGGGAGATACGCAATGCCCCCATTGTCAGGTGTCAATTGATTCGGCAAATTTAATATCAATTGAAACCGTAGAAGGGTGGTGGAAAAAATGGAAATGGAGATCGCTACCGTACTTAGAGGCTTCTATTAATAGGGGCGCAGACGATGGGTATTCTGAACATGATAATTGATTGCTCTCGTTCAGAGTGGGAGTTCCTGGCTGCATCCATCCATGAGGCAGGACATGCTATGGCCTCGCTAAAGGTAATTTAATGTGACAGCTCATAGATGAGTGACCTAAGAAATTGTAATCAGTAATTCTGGCGATTATATGTTTCGAGATTAGGTATCAAATTGGATTTCGAAAGATTACTTATTATCCAGATTAAAAAAAGAAGATAATTTAACCAGCAACATTCTGGCGCTATCCTTATCATTGTTTATTATGCTATTAAGGTCATTCTTATCGAGAGCTACTAATTCCGAAATAGAATTTTCCAGTAGAATTTGTCTTTTAGTCGTATATTCGCTTACACCATTGTAGATGAATCTCCCTCTTCTCAAACCTACTTTATGACCAGCTCTATTTATTTTTTTTCTTAAACTACTTGAGGCCCACTCCGTCCCATTCTGATACGTATTAGCGATGTCAGGGTTACTATTAAGTGCTGCTATTAACTCCTGAGGTGCCAAGTTATCCGGCAAATGATTTAATCCTACAAGAGCTTTTGGCCTGTATGCACTTTCTTTTAATAGTTTGATTAAATCTTCTTTATTCATAGAATCTGCTTTATTTAGCCAACTCCATTCAAAGGATTATATTTTCGCTTGTAAGTTATCATCGTAATGTTTATGAGACAAGTCTTTGGGAGGTATGCCACCCTGGCTGGCTTAGATAGCGTGCAATCCAAATTCTTGTGCTCTCTACAATGATGTTACCAGCTCTCAAAGCGTTCAATATTTCTCTGGTCGGCTTGTTTGTGAATTTCGATTTTAATTAGTCTCGTGATGTTGAATGGAGAAATAACACCGAGGCTCTCCTCATCATTAAACTTCCAGACAGCATAAGCTGATAGCACAAGAGCGATATGGGCCGGAATACTTTCAACTATATCTTCGGCAATTGGATCAATAAATGATGACCACGCCCAGTCCAGAACATCATACGGCCCATTTTGAACTTCGTGACAATATTCGTCCCAGATAGTCTTGTGGCAATAGGAAACATCTCCGTATATACCTGCGGCTGGGAAGCGCTGAAGTCGGTAAATAAACTTTCTCCCCAGAGCTTCTACCTCTAAACGAGAAAACTCTCGTAAAGCCCTGTGAGCCGCCTCCAGTTCCTGTATCCAGGGATCCTCCTTTTGCATCACTATCTGTCTGTGTTATTTATGAAAAACTATCGTCGCTCAAGAAGGATGAATGCTCAAGCCGTATTTGAATTATCTGTTAGTGGGGTCAATTAACAGCTCAAGGGCTTCCTTTTGATCATGGAGCGATCGTGTAATGTGCTTCAGTAATAGCCATTCACCACCCTTATATGCGTTCTTAGAGACCTTCCTCTTGCCGACGTGTGTTCTTGGACCCGTAGACTGGTCCCATGGTTTCCAGCTCCTGATCATTTCCGATTGTCGAGCACGTCGCTCTGGTGTCCAGCCGTTCGCCATCAATTTTCTCCATTAGTTTGTTTTTCGATTTTTTCGCTTTAGATTTGTTTTTAGCGAGAACAACCCCGTTATTAACTTGCTGTGGCCCATTGGCAATATTGGCCTGCTGCACATAGCCAATCATAGGTGCAGATTTACGACCAGACAAGGAGTCCAAAGTAGTTCGACATTGTGACTGTGCTTTTAATGCCAATCTTAAATAATTGTCCAGGTGACTCATGCTTTCGGCTTTGATTGCCTTTTGTGCGAGACAGTTAAATATGGCGTCTAGCGAGTGGGCCTGAGCGGCAAGCATTTCTTCACAACGATCCAGGTCGCCATCTTTAATAGCATTCGTTTGTTCAGATAAGGAGTCGTGTAAATTACCTAGATCTTGGTGTACATCTAAATTGTGATATTGGTTCAGTGTAATGGCTGCCTGAGCTGCGGGATCAAGTGCCAGTTTTGCAACCAGTTTTGATAGATCATCATCTTTCTTTTTTGCTTCGATTGATTCCGGTTTATTAGTCATTTAACTTAATTTCCATTAGATCGGTTTATTGATAGCCATCGGCTACAGCCGTGGTGATCGTCGTCCCAGAGTCCCGCAGGAGCTTCAGGTTCGCCTTTTTTGCAGTGGCCTAAATGAGGATGATCTATACGCTCAAAATTCAGGCAATCTCTACAGCGCATCGGGTGAGGGCGTGGTATTGGTTTATCCGCCGCTCGATTCCTGCACCAGGGGCAACCCGATACACCACCCTGGAACCATAACCAGACAGGTCCGCAATGCCCGCATATGCCGATCTTAGTGAAATACTCTGGAATATTGCCTTGATCTATTTCCGAGTGGGCGAGTGCAAATATTGCTTCGCGTACCAACGACTTCGTACTAGTTTTGCCATTGTTCCAGGCTTCAATGTCATCCGTATCAAGCACTGTTTCGATCTCGTCAGTCGTAATCGGCAGGTCGCCAACGGCAGTAAAAATCGCGTTTTCAAGAAGTGACGAAATTTTCAGGGAACCGGGGGAACCGAGGGAACTAACCCTATTTTTATTACTTTGCAGGGGTTCCCTTAATAAATTTGATCGGGGAACCGAGGGAATTTCTATAAATGAATCGAGCAACGAATCAAGACTCATTGTGCACCGCCTTCTTTAAGGTCAATCCAATACATATTTTTAGAAGCCCCGTCGATTTTTGTCTTTTTTGAACGCTTTCCGTGATCCCGATCAGCGATCCAACTCGCAGATTCCAATGCGTCTAAAATACGACTTATATCAAATCCCGAAGCAGCTTCTCTTAAACCTGGCGGATTGAAAATGAAAATTCGACCTTCATCTTTATCACGCCAATAACCTGCTCTATCCCGAATAGATATATGCTGAGCTTCTAGAGGTGAAAATCGAGAGTCGCCGTTTCGTGCTATAAAATCAGATATGGATTGCAGTATCTGCCGGTCTTCGGTTTGACCCTGTCCGCGAAATTCTCGCCATTGCTCAAATCCCAGTATTACCGCTTCGATTGCCGCTCCTTCCTCCCAGCCGGTAATGCCATAATCGGTTGCTAATTCACCAGCGAGACCGATCAGGGCGAATACGCTCGCTGTCCGATTTTCGATGCCATCGGTACCTCTAAGTTGACGGTTTTGGCAGGCTTTAGCGTAGCGTTCTGGTAAATCTCGCTCGTCACTAATCATGGCTTTCAGGAATTCAGGCCCGGCCTGTCCGAAATTGTCATTTGTCGCCTGTTTCAGGCTATCAGCTAACGCTCTAGCGTCCTGGAATCCGCGTAGATCGTCAAACAAGCCATATTTGCGCTTAGTGGCAGGGACGTCCAGCAACCTGACTTCCTGCCCAGCCTTAATACGCTTGCCACCTTCGACCATGTGCGCTGCTAATGAGCGTTCGCCTGATGACAGGGCCATGATCCGCCAGCGTGCCGTCGGACGTGAGCCACCAGTTCGCGCTGCACGTTGCTTACCAACACCGTTAGCAAGTGAATAGACAATTGCACCTATTTCTCGTGGATCACATTCGCTAATCTCATCCAGTATTAATAGCGTGTCATTTAAGGCAGCGGAGGTAGCTTCTAACCCGTTCGATGTGGCTCGCCAGGTGCGTACAAATCTCGGTGGCCCCCAAATACTACCCGCGGCCTGTAATGCGGTCGTTTTACCTTGCGATGAATCGCCAATTAAATGTATGCCCGCGCCGCCTGTCTCCTGTTGTTTGGCGCGCTTTAACAGTGGCCCGGTGAATCCTGTAGACACCGCTAATATCAACATGGGATTGCCGCTACACAGACTAGCAACTGCAGTTCGCCAGCCATTTAGAGTTCCCGCTGATACAAAATCGTTGTGTGCTGCATGCTCGCTTTGAAATCGGATTTTCCCGCCACCGATCGTTCGATGGGGCAGCACAAAAGAATCTTCGTACCACCCAGTACAATGCGCTGCAATAATCCTTTCTTCGGGATAGCTAGCCATCATCCATGCGGTTAATAAATGACGATTTTTGGGGTCAATTCGGACACCTAAATTTAACAATTCACCACGCAGTTCCTCGGCACTGCCTTTCAACAAGTGCAAAGGCGCAGCCCATTCTTGCCACTGACCATAGGGGTTTACGAATCGAAGCAATAGGCCGAACCCCTCTCCTTGTTCGTTAGAGGTGATTGCATCGGCATATATTGGAGTACATACCCAATCATCCATAGGTTCGGGTTGAGAGTTACTCCTGGGTTTTAACCATGAATGATAGTAAAGTCCCGGTGGGTGCTTTCGACCTTGTAGAATGAATCCATGGTCGAAGGTCTTAAAACCGGGGCGCTCTATATCTGGCTCTTCTAGTGCTAATGGATCATTTGCATTTTCGACTGGATGTAAATGGTTCCCCGAGTTCCCCGTTGAGTCTTGTGGTAAGGGCAGTTCAGAGCCGCATAAATCAACGGTAGTTCCCCCGGTTCCCTCGGTTCCACTATTTTTTAGGTCTGAAGCTAAATCAATCATAGCGAACCTCGATTTAACCAACAGGCCAGGTCGTTGAAATCGGTCAGTGTATCCGGAGCATCTTCAGGCCAATTGGGTAGGGTTAAGCGGGCACTGGACAAGCTCGCAGCAATTCGGGCCTTCGTGGCGCCCGGGTTACCGGGAACTAAGCGATCATCATCTCCGGCGACCAGTAGCTCAGTAAAGGGCCATTTGTCACGTGCGTCTATTGCTACGACATCCAGGTTGCCAGCATCGATTGCTGCTAGCACTAGCGCTCCGTTATTTTCCGAAGCCAGGGTACAACCGGTAGCCCAACCCTCACAAATAATCACCAGTTCGGGCTCATCCGCCGAGCCGGCGACGTGAACAAAGGAACCTTTTTTACGACCACCCTTCAGCAGTCGCTTGTTGCCATCCATATCGATAAATTGCAGGCTCGTGAGGTTGCCGGAGAAATCTTGCAAAGGGAGTACCAGGGCTTCTTTATACTCCTTTATACCGAAGGGCATTATTTGCTTCCTGATCAAATAGGGGTGGTTGTGGGAGGAGGGAATAGAAGAATCCAAGATTGAAGCAGCTCGTTTAGCAGCTTCGGTTTGTAAGAGTATTATCCTTTTCTCAGCCCTTAATCTGGCTGCTTTCACCTTTATTATTGAGCTGGCTTCAGGTTGTGACAGTGGTGTGAAATTATTAGCGTGCCAGATTCTGGAAAAACCAGTTGACCAGTCGCCGAAACAACCAGCGAGGCCATCATCGAAAAGCATACACCAGCCAGCTTTATTGTTGTTTGATTTACCTTTTCCAGGGAAACGCTGGATTCTGCCGTACTCAAAGTAATCTGGAGGCGATAGGCCTGCCTCTCGGATTGCTTCGCGAAACTGATTACTTACATCATTCATGGCATAGCCCCCAATGTTTAATAATCCAAGTTAAGGCGCTATCGGTAAGTAATCCATGTGAAAATAATGTTACCGCTAAGCATTTTATTCCTGATGCTAGGCCAGTGGATTTGTAGACCTGTACTAAAATTATGGAAACCGTTCGGTACCAGTCTGTTTGTTCATTTATTTCTCTACTCGTTTCTCTAATCATTTCTATACCAGTCTGTTTGTTTATCTATTTCTCTCTTCATCGATAAAGCCAACATTTAGCTGGTTGTTTCACGGCTGTTTTCTATTTGCTGGTTCAACCAGTCATCTATTTCCGATTCGATCCATCCGACGGCACGGCCGCCGCCTAAAACAATTTGTTGTGGGAAAGTGCCTTCAGAAATGCGTAAATAAATACTAGAGCGGGATAGCCCTGTGCGAGCTTTTACATGTTGGAGTCTTAATATCGTAGTCATCATTTGAATTCGTCCTGCTTGTGGTTAAGAAGTACCATTCGTTTTACCTCTGCGGCCAGCATTTGAACCTATCCTTTTTTAAGAAATATTTTTTTACGTCGTAGGAAACTTACAAGTCAGCTATGACCTTCTGAAATTGCACTCTCAAAAAACGGATGACTAAAACGAGTCGGGCTTGGGAGTAAATAATCTCGCTGTAGAGATTTAGATAAATTTGGATAATATGCGGCGTTACAGTACATTGTAGGTAGCCGGTACCAATTCAGGGGTCGCTGGTGGGATTAATCGACGGAATAAGAATAAACTGATTATGGGCTCCGATATTAATCATAAAACTATTAGGAATCGATATTTCTCGGCTGACCTCCAGTGTTTTGCGTTAATAGCGTTTTATCGGGCGATTAGGCGGGCTTAGTGCATCGCTTACTGGCAACTTCAACAAATATTAACCAGGCTTCTCAGAGCAGGTAATCAATAGTGCAGAGCGAAGAACAACAATTCCTTAACGACCTCGACAAAAAGCTCTGGACTAGCGCGGATAAACTGCGTTCCACCCTCGATGCCTCGCAATACAAGCACACTGTATTGGGTATGATTTTCCTGAAATATGTCAGCGATTCCTTTGATATCCGTCGGGGTGAACTGACCGATTATTTCAAAACCCCGGATCACGAATACTACCTCGACCCTGAAGACTTTGGTGGCGAGGACAGCGATGACTATCAGGCCGAGATCAACAACGAACTTGAAGAACGCGACTACTACACCGAAACCAACGTATTCTGGGTGCCTGTAGTCGCCCGTTGGGCATTCCTACAAAACCAGAACAAGGTTGTTATCACCGGTGAAATTGAAGTCGGTGAGGGCAACAGTAAGAAAAAAATTCGCTCTGTCGGTCAGCTCATTGATAACGCCCTGGAAGCCATCGAACACGACAACCCCAAGCTCAAGGGCGTGCTCAACAAACGCTATACCCAGTTACAGATCGACCAGGCCAAGCTGGGCGAGCTGATCGATCTGGTCGCCACCATACCCTTTGCGCATGATAGCCTCAGCAGCAAAGACATCCTCGGCCATGTCTACGAATATTTTCTCGGTCAGTTCGCGCTGGCCGAAGGTAAAAAGGGCGGGCAGTTCTACACGCCTAAATCCATCGTTAGCCTCATCGTGCAAATGCTCGAACCCTTTAAAGGTCGTGTCTACGACCCTGCGATGGGCTCAGGCGGCTTCTTTGTGCAGTCAGAGCATTTTATCCGCGAGCATCAGGGCCGCATCGGCGATGTCTCCATCTACGGCCAGGAATACAACCACACTACCTGGCAACTGGCCGCTATGAACATGGTGATCCGCGGCATCGACTTTAACTTTGGTAAGGAACCCGCCAACACCTACACCAACGACCAGCACCCCGACCTGCGCGCCGACTTCGTCATGGCCAACCCGCCGTTTAATATGAAAGAGTGGGATGCCGGCGTAGACGATAACGACCCGCGCTGGCAATACGGCAAGCCACCATCCGGCAATGCCAACTTCGCCTGGTTACAGCACATGCTTTACCACCTGGCGCCGAATGGCAGCATGGCCCTGTTGTTAGCCAACGGCTCGATGAGCTCGAACACTAACAACGAAGGCGAAATACGCAAAGCCCTGATCGAGAATGACCTGGTCGAATGCATGGTGGCTTTGCCCGGGCAATTGTTTACCAATACGCAGATTCCTGCCTGTATCTGGTTTTTAACTAAGAATAAAAAGGCACGCACCTCGGCCAGTGGTAAACAACTGCGTGATAGATCGGGCGAGGTGTTGTTTATTGATGCCCGTAATTTGGGGTATATGAAGGATCGTGTGTTGCGGGATTTTACACAGGATGATCTGGATAAGGTGACAGAGACTTTTCATGGCTGGCAAACTTCAGCCTGTCATTCCGGGCTAGATCCGGAATCCATTTATGAAGACATCGCCGGTTTTTGTAAGTCTGTAGAGCTCGATGGAATACAAAAACATGATTATGTGCTGACACCGGGGCGGTATGTTGGGGCGGCTGCTGAAGAGGACGATGGCGAGCCTTTTGCTGAGAAGATGGCACGGTTGACAGGGCAGTTGAAGGGGCAGTTTGAGGAATCCGACCGTTTAGAAGCCGAGATTAAGAAGAACTTGGCGGGGTTGGGGTTTGATGTCTGAGTGGCCGGAGGTTTCATTAACCGATATCTATGAAATTAGTTCTGGTTTATCGAAGCCTGCTGATTCTTTTGGTTCTGGTTACCCATTTCTTAGTTTTAAAGATGTTTTTGGCAATTACTTCATCCCCGATAAGTTATCTCAGCTAGTTGAATCAAGTGAAAAGGAACGCCTAAAAGGATCTATTAAGCGTGGCGATGTTTTTTTGACTAGAACTAGCGAAACGATGCATGAATTAGGAATGAGTAGTGTTGCGCTAAAAGACTATCCCGAAGCTACATTCAACGGCTTTACCAAACGATTGCGACTTAAAGAAGATGCTCCTTATGAGGTGCATCCGGAGTTCATGGGATACTGTTTGCGTAGTCCAAAATTCAGACGTGGTTTGTTGGCTTTTTCGACAATGTCGACTAGAGCAAGTTTGAACAATGACATGATTGGGAGGCTTACAATCGAACTGCCTCAGATTGAAGTTCAAAAAAATATTGCAAATGTGTTAAAGAGTTTAGACGACAAAATCGAACTAAACCGCCAAACCAACCAAACCCTAGAACAAATCGCCCAGGCCATATTTAAAAGCTGGTTTGTCGACTTCGAACCCGTCAAAGCCAAAATAAAAGCCAAACAAAACGGCCAGGATCCAGAACTCGCCGCCATGTGTGCCATCAGCGGAAAAGTAGAAGGGCAGCTTAAAGGGTTAGATGACGCTGACCTGCAACAACTTAAAAACACAGCCGCCTTTTTTCCTGATGCTTTGGTTGAATCTGAATTGGGGGCGGTGCCGGAGGGGTGGGGTATTGGAGTAGTAGGCGATTTGTTTGAGTTACATCGGGGCTTCGATCTTCCGAAAATAGATAGAAAGGATGGCACGTTTCCGGTGTTTGCAGCGGGAGGTTATCACGGACAACAC
>Ga0224506_10001545_pt1 | contig 16326 bp, 15 predicted proteins | sample SF_Jan12_sed_USG_2_FD_169108 | JGI IMG/M metagenome (GOLD analysis project Ga0224506, IMG submission 169108) | Sediment microbial communities from San Francisco Bay, California, United States - SF_Jan12_sed_USGS_8_1 | ecosystem: Environmental > Aquatic > Marine > Sediment | place: USA... | reverse complement strand
ACTCCCCCTTGCTTATACATGCCATAAAGGTAGCTATTCAGGTTGCCCAAACGGATATGACCGTGCTCATCACAGGTGAAAGTGGGAGTGGAAAAGAATCCTTTTCGAAAATCATACATCACCTGAGTGCCCGAAAGCATGGGCAATTTATTGCGGTAAACTGCGGGGCTATCCCTGAAGGGACAATTGATTCCGAACTTTTCGGTCATGAAAAAGGGTCTTTCACCGGAGCCCATGATGCGCGGAGAGGTTATTTTGAAGTAACAAATGGTGGATCTATCTTTCTTGACGAAATTGGAGAAATGCCAATAGGTACTCAGGCCCGATTACTCCGGGTCCTTGAAAATGGGGAATTCCTGCGCGTGGGTAGTAGTAAAGTACAGAAAACTGACGTCAGGGTGGTGGCAGCAACCAATATCAACCTGTTAAAAAATGTAGACGCAGGCAAATTTCGTGAAGATTTGTATTACAGGTTAAATACCGTACCTATCTATGTACCTCCGCTACGCGAAAGGGGCCAGGACGTTGAATTACTATTTAGAAAGTTTGCCAGTGATTTTGCGGAAAAATACAGAGTGAAACCGCTTTCCCTGACAGAAAGTGCCAAAGACCTCCTCATGAAGTATCGGTTCCCCGGCAACATCAGACAGTTGAAAAATTTAGTTGACCAAATATCAGTCCTCACCCAGGATAATAAAACAATTACAGACGAAATTCTGGCCGGATACCTCCCCAAAGAAGGGAGCAACCTGCCTGCCCTTTACCGCGATATGCACCAAAAAGATGATGCGTTTTCTGAAAGGGATATTCTGTATAAGATTTTATTCGATATGAAAAGCGATGTGAACGACCTGAAAAGACTTGTACATCGCATTTTAAAGGATGAAGATAATGAAGGTGAATTACTGGAAGAACATCAACAATTATTCTCAGATATCGAGGAGCCAAAACCCACAGCTTCTTATTTGTTGAATGCGCGTAAAGAAGAGATCCTCCCACAAATTAAAATAGAACCGGCGCCAGATGATGATGAAAACATACAGGACATTTCGCATGAAACTGAGGACATCGAATCACTCTCTCTGGAAAAAAAAGAAAAAGAATTGATCATCAGGGCCTTGAGAAAAAACAAAAACAAAAGAAAATATGCGGCACGGGATTTGGGGATATCTGAACGGACATTATACAGAAAAATAAAATATTACGAACTCGATGATTTATAAGAATCGCATATACATTTTATTGATACTCCTTTCAATAATTTTCCTGAAGGGTTGTGGCATTTATTCATTCACGGGAGTAAGTACGGATGCTGAGACCATCACCATCAACAGCTTTTTTCATGAAGCCGATGCTGGGCCACCAGACCTTGGCCAGCGATTTACAGACGAAATACGTGACTATTTTCAACAAAACACCAGTCTGGAAATGGTTGAGGAAGAAGGACAGCTTTTTTTTGAAGGGGCGGTTACTGACTGGCGCCTGACGCCTGTTTCTGCCCAGGCTTCACGCAACCCGGATGACATCAACACTGCTGCGCAAACAAGGCTAACGATTACTGTGAGTGTAAATTTTGCTGATGTGAACCATCCGGAAAACGACTTTTCCAGGACATTTTCTTTTTATAGTGATTTTGACAATGAGGTCTCAGTTTCTGAAGTTGAAGATGACCTGATTGAAGAAATCTTTGAACAAATTATTCTGAATATATTTAATGCATCCGTTGCCAATTGGTAATTTTTAATTAACTTTATTTTTCTTCCAATTTCTAAAATAGTGAACAAACAGAAATTTCACCAACTTCTCCGGGATTTTAAAGACTTACCGGATACTGATCTCAGAAAGCTGGAAGAGCTGGAAAAAACTTACCCATATAGTCAGGTTATTCATGCCCTGGTCGCCAAAGCACATTTTAGCATTCGCTCCGAACTAACAAAACAAAAGCTCAGCCAGGCCGCTATTTACGCTACTAACCGGGGAGCACTTAAACATTTTGTAGAAGGAATCACACCCGTTTCTTCCAGCCCAACGAAACCCTTCGCCCGAAAAATTGTTACCCCAAAGCCAACCGTTCAGAAAATCACCCCCATAAAACCCCTAGAAAAAACAGAAACGGAAGCAAGTAAAAAGCACCGGGAGGAAATAGAACACATACGTGAAGAAATATATTCAACACTCAGGCAATTGCAGGTATCTAAAAAAGATGTTAATGAGTTAACTGATAAATATGTCGAAGAAGAAGCTTTTCAGAATCCATTAACTGTCACGCCTCCTTCATCTGTTGAAAAAGAGGATCAAAAAAAAGATATAGTCACGGAGGAAAAAATCAAAAAAGTAAAAAAGTCTCAAAAAAAACCCCTAAAACAGCCGAAAGAAGATCAAATAATTGAAAGTACTGACGCATCCTCAACCCACACTTCACACCAAACATCCCCATACATCGAAGAATTAGTAAATACAAAAGCGGAGAAATCCATTGGTATAAAGCAAAAACAACAGCAGGATATCATCGAAAACTTTATAAAGGCCGAACCTTCCATAAAGAAAGCATCTCAAAGAAAGAAGACTCCTGAAGAACAGGAACAGGAAAACCTGGCTCAAAAAAGTACTGAATTTAAAGAAGAACTTATTTCGGAAAACCTAGCTAAAATCATGTTAATGCAGGGAAAGAAAAGTAAAGCGATTGATATTTACAAAAAATTAATTTGGAAATATCCCCAAAAAAAGACGTACTTTGCAGGCCAAATTGAAGAACTAGAAAAATAAGTTTCATGTACATACTCATAGTCAGTTTAATATTATTTGTAGCAGCACTGCTCATCCTTGTTATTTTAGCCCAAAACTCAAAAGGAGGCGGTCTTTCAAGCCAATTTGGAGGTTCCGGGGCTAGTAATATGATCGGCGTAAAAAAAACCGGTGATTTACTTGAGCGCCTCACCTGGGGATTGGCCATTACCATGCTGGTTCTTACGTTGAGCACAAACCTCAAACTAGGTCAGTCTGCACCAGAAGATGAATTTTCAGACCGCATAGAAGAACAAGGCCCGGCAATTGATTTCGGGAATGAAAGCGGACTGGAGCAACTCAACCCTGCAGATAATGGATCGGTACAGGAAATACCTGTAGATTCGGCCAATTAATAATTACTCACATGTTGTGCCAGAACCTCACGGGCCACAGGCACGACTGTTTCCGTATATGGAAACTTTATAGAAGTTCTAAACAGAAATGTGGCGGGGTTTGGCCATTTACATATTCTTTTAATCGTTGTCAGTTTAACTGATTCAAAAGTACAGACCACTGGTTTGTACAACCTCTCGACCAAACGCAAATTAATACTGGGTTTGTTTAGAGTAGCATGATACAAGCCCAACGAATACTGATAGATATTTGCATTCCTGCTGTTTGCCACATTGATTATAAGATACCCTTCATTCATATACAAAGGAAGCATCCCAATCGGCTCCAGCAAGCTATTCTCAGCTACAAACTGACATAAATCCTCCCCTTCCGCCTTGACTTTTTCAAAATGAGGAATGGCAAACCTAATCGTATCTTTTATTGTCCGAATAGTCTCCTGAACTACATGTTCCTTATAAACTAGCTTTTTATTAACTAAATCAATAGCCTCAATTTCCCGTGTAAAATGAGCCGTCATGTTATCTGAACAATTTTTCACCTGGAGTAAATCATTCAACCTGCAAGAAACATCGGATAACAATGGGAACAATTTAGCTTTTCTCAAGAAACAATTAGCCTCTTTAATGTAGGCCATCAAAAGGTATTTTTTATGTTCAAAATCTACGGGTCGCCTGGTCAACCAATCTGCACTTAATCCTGTCATACATTTTTTTAATTGAGAATATACAAAACTTAGCCTTAAACAACAACTTCAAGTAAAAAAACATGCAAAATTGTCAGGTTGTCATAAACACTGCCGTCATTAAAAAAGCAAAACCTGTAAATATGTCTTACTTATTGGCTATTTAATTTTTGGCACAAGAAATGCAAAAAGCCGTTTATAATATCATTGCGAAATTTATAAAACGTTAAATAGAAAATGTCTAAACCAAAAATTAAACCACTTGCAGACAGGGTTCTGGTAGAATCTGCTGCAGCTGAAGAAAAAACTGCTTCAGGAATCATTATTCCCGACACCGCTAAAGAAAAGCCTCAGAAAGGGGTTGTAATAGCTGTTGGGGAGGGCAAAAAAGATGAGCCCCTTACAGTAAAAGAAGGTGATACGGTTTTATACGGCAAGTATGCTGGTACAGAACTCACTTTTGAAGGGAAAGAATACCTCATCATGAGAGAGGCTGATATTTTTGCCATCATCTAAGCAGATAAGCTGAACATTAACTAAACTAAAAAAGGAAAGAAAATGTCAAAAAAAATTTTATTTGATACTCATGCCCGCGATGGCCTTAAAAAAGGAGTAGATAAATTATCAAATGCCGTAAAAGTTACGCTGGGACCAAAGGGAAGGAATGTTATTCTGGATAAAAAATTTGGTGCACCTACAGTCACCAAAGACGGTGTATCAGTTGCCAAAGAAATAGAACTCAGCGATCCATTAGAAAACATGGGTGCTCAATTGGTCAAAGAGGTTGCCTCTAAAACTGCTGATGATGCTGGTGATGGCACCACCACTGCTACTGTTTTAGCCCAGTCTATTTTTAGCCACGGTATTAAAAACGTAGCTGCAGGAGCTAATCCAATGGATCTGAAGAGAGGTATTGATAAAGCTGTTACATATGTAGTAGAGCACCTCCACTCCCAGGCAAAAGCGATTTCTAATTCCAATGAAATTGCTCAGGTAGCTACAATCTCAGCAAACAACGATCCTGAAATAGGCAAAATGATTGCCGAAGCGATGGATAAGGTTGGCAAAGATGGTGTAATCACTGTTGAAGAAGCCCGTGGTACAGAAACTGAAGTAAAAACTGTTGAAGGTATGCAGTTTGACAGAGGTTACTTGTCTCCTTATTTTGTAACAAATACGGATAAGATGGAAGCAGATCTAGACAGCCCTTTTATACTGATCTATGATAAAAAGATTTCTGCAATGAAAGAACTTCTGCCTATCCTGGAAACTGTTTCTCAAACAGGAAAGCCCTTAGTAATCATTGCTGAAGATGTTGATGGAGAAGCCCTGGCTACGCTGGTTGTAAACAAGATAAGAGGTGCATTAAAAGTAGCAGCTGTAAAAGCTCCCGGCTTCGGTGACAGAAGAAAAGCTATGCTGGAAGATATAGCTATCCTTACTGGCGGTCAGGTTATCTCAGAAGAGCGCGGATACAGACTTGAAAATGCTACACTGGAAGACCTTGGTACTGCTGATCGGATGAACATTGATAAAGACAACACGACAATTATCAATGGTGCCGGTGAAAAAACCGATATTGAAGCACGTATCAACCAAATCAAAGCTCAGATCGAGAGCACTTCATCTGACTATGATAAAGAAAAACTTCAGGAAAGACTGGCCAAATTATCTGGTGGTGTTGCGATCCTTTATATTGGGGCCGCTACTGAAGTAGAAATGAAGGAGAAAAAAGATCGTGTGGATGATGCGTTACATGCTACAAGAGCTGCCGTTCAGGAAGGTATTGTTCCAGGTGGTGGTGTAGCTTTTTTAAGGGCTGTTGAAACACTGGACAAAGTTGCTGTTGACAATCCCGATCAGGAAACTGGTGTAAACATCATCAGACTTGCGCTGGAATCTCCCCTTAGAACTATTGTAGAAAATGCCGGAGAAGAAGGTTCAGTTATTGTTCAAAAAGTAAAAGAAGGCAAAGGTGATTTCGGTTACAACGCCCGCGAAAACAAATATGAAAACATGTTTGCTGCTGGTGTAATTGACCCCACTAAAGTGACCCGTCTTGCTTTGGAAAATGCATCTTCAATTTCTGGTTTGTTACTTACCACTGAAGCTGTGGTTGTAGAAGAGCCTGAAGAACATTCAGGAGCTCCTGCCGGAATGCCTCCCGGTGGCGGAATGCCCGGTATGATGTAATTCAATTATTATCATATATATATTTCAATGGCTTCACTTTTGGTGAAGCCATTTTTTTTGTTTTTGTTTACATAGCATTACCACACGTTATGGCCTGGAATTCCAGTTACCTATCCTAATCTGTATAAATATGAAGAAGATTGTTCTTTTAACCTTGATTATTGTATTCTTCTACAATATCAATACATCCTTTTCCCAGCGAAAAAAATCAAAAGATACACCTGCTACTAACGAAAAGGAAGCCTATAGCCCTAAAGTATGGGATGGTATGGAATGGAGGAGCATCGGGCCATTCAGGGGGGGAAGAAGTGCCGCTGTTACTGGTGTTCCAGGCAAGCCCAACCTTTTTTATTTTGGAGCTACCGGTGGAGGCGTCTGGAAAACTAACGATGGGGGTAACTCCTGGGAAAACATATCAGATGGTTTTTTTGGTGGTTCTGTAGGTGCTGTGGCCGTGAGTGAATGGGACAACAATGTGATTTATGCCGGCGGTGGTGAAGTGACCGTCAGGGGAAATGTATCATATGGATACGGTATGTATAAATCTGATGATGCCGGAAAATCCTGGGAGCATATAGGCCTTGAAAATTCCAGACATATACCAAGAATCGTTATCCACCCCAAAAATCCCGACATTGTATATGCCGCCGTGCTGGGCGACCTCTATAAGTCAGCTAATGACCGTGGAGTATATAAGTCGATAGATGGTGGAAAAACATGGCAGAAAAAGTTATTTGCAAATGCGAATGCGGGAGCAGTGGATCTGGTTATGGATCCCAATAATCCACGAATAATGTTCGCCTCAACCTGGAAAATACGGAGAACACCCTATAGTCTGGAAAGCGGTGGTGAAGGTTCTGCATTGTGGAAAAGTACAGATGGTGGGGAAACCTGGAAAAACATTTCGTCTAATAAGGGTCTTCCTTCAGGTGTTTGGGGTATTTCCGGAGTATCAGTCTCCAGGGCTAACTCAAACCGTGTATTTGCCATAATAGAAAATATGGATGGAGGCGTATTCCGCTCAGATGATGGAGGTGAAACATGGGAAAAAACCAATAGCGACCGAAGTCTACGACAAAGGGCATGGTACTATACACGCATCTATGCAGATAGTAAAGACGTTGATAAAGTGTATGTTCTGAATGTAAGCTACCATGTATCAAATGACGGGGGAAAAACCTTTAAATCAGGTAACGCTCCACATGGCGACCACCATGACCTCTGGATTGCTCCTGAAGACAACCAACGGCTTATTATGGCCGATGACGGTGGAGCCCAGGTATCGTATGATGGCGGAGTAAACTGGTCAACCTATTACAATCAGCCAACAGCTCAATTTTACAGGGTGACTACCGACAACCATTTCCCTTACCGCATTTATGGGGCTCAACAGGATAACAGTACCATACGCATACTTCACCGTACCGATGGCGCATCGATCGGAGAACGTGACTGGGAACCCACAGCCGGAGGAGAAAGTGCCCACCTGGCTGTTCATCCCGGTAACAGCAATATCGTTTATGGCGGTAGTTACGATGGATTTCTTACCCGTATAAATCATCAAACAAATGAAGTCAGGGGTATCAACGTGTGGCCAGACAACCCGATGGGGCACGGCGCAGAAGGATTTAAATTCCGCTTCCAATGGAATTTTCCTATTTTCTTTTCACCGCACGATCCGAAAAAACTCTATACGGCATCCAACCACCTGCACGTAACCTACAATGAAGGTCAGTCATGGGAGCTGATGAGCCCTGACCTTACGACCAATGATCCCAAAAAATTGGGTTCCTCAGGTGGGCCAATTACAAAAGACAACACCAGTGTTGAATATTATTGCACCATTTTCGCTGCGATTGAATCCCCTTATGAGAAAGACCTGCTTTGGACAGGATCAGACGATGGCCTAATACATATGAGTGACGATGGTGGAAAGACCTGGAATAATGTCACTCCGCCCAACATGCCTGATTTTATGATGATCAATAGTATTGATGCTAATCCCTTTGTTAAAGGAGGAGTTTATGTTGCAGGCACACGCTATAAACTGGGCGACTATCAACCTTATTTATACAAAACGACCAATTACGGAAAAACCTGGCAACAGATTACCGGAGGAATTCCGAAAGACCACTTCACAAGAGTTGTCAGAGCAGACCCCCAAAGAAAAGGCTTATTATATGCAGGTACTGAATCAGGAATGTACCTGAGTTTTAATGACGGTGCAAACTGGCAGCCTTTTCAACTCAACCTACCCATCGTTCCGATCACAGACCTGACTATAAAAAATGATAATCTAATTGCGGCTACACAGGGACGAAGTTTCTGGCTCATTGATGACCTCACTCCGCTGCATCAGATTACGCCCGATACGGAAAAAGCACCCTCCCATCTGTTTAAACCAATGCCTTCATACCGAATGGAAGGAAGATCAGGTACTCCTTCACGTACGGCCGGAACCAACCACCCGGGTGGAGTTATGATCCACTTTTATTTAAAAGACACAACGGCTTCTGACACCGTAACAATAGACTTTCTGGAGAATAATGGAAAACTGATACAGCGTTATACATCAAAACCTGACAAGAAAGAAAAACCCTTAGCAATCAAGCCCGGATTTAACAGATTCGTGTGGAATATGAGATACCCTGAAGCCGAAGATTTCAAAGACATGGTACTTTGGTGGGCTTCACTCAACGGCCCCAAAGCACTTCCGGGAACCTATAAAGTGAGGCTTACATATCATGGGCAAACCTCCGAACAAGAATTTGAAATACTTCAGGACCCGCGAAGTTCGTCATCGTTGGAAGACTTGAAAGCTAATTTTGACTTTATGATTGAGGTAAGGGATAAACTTACAGAAACACATCAGGCCATCACGAATATCCGGGAAACACGAAAACAAATAAATGCGGTGAATGAACGAGTAAAAGATTCAGATGGTACGGAAAAAATTTCAGCTTCGGGAAAAGAAATTTTATCAGAGATAAAGGAAATAGAAGAAACACTCTACCAAACAAAAAACCGCAGCAGCCAGGATCCACTAAATTATCCCATCAGACTAAACAATAAACTGGGGCACCTAAACTCACTCACTGATATGGGTGATTTCAGGCCCACTGACCAGGCCATCGCTTTTAAAAATGAGATCATTGAAGCCATTGATTCAGCGCTCAATAAACTTTACCTGATCTTTGAATCAAAAATACCTGAATTTAACGCCTTAGTACAAGAGGCAAAGGTGGATGCTGTTCAACTGAAATAGTTTTTAACAGACATTAACAAATTTCAGGAAGCTTTTTTTCACCATCTCCCGTCACGGGAGGTGGTGAAAAATGCTTTATATTTATTTAATTATGCTTGAATAATCGCAAAACAAATCACACATTTACCCGAGTGGCCTGCCTTCAAACTAAAACCTTTTCCCGAAGCACAAACCAATATCTATGTGGCTAAAATGCACTTCACTCGCCAGAAATTCAGGGCTATTTCTGGTAGAGCGAAAGGGACCCATGATTGTTTTTGGCATAAGCTGTATATCAGATTTAAAGGCCAGAAAATAACCCTGCCAATTCACCACATTGACCATATATTTCATCATTAATCCCGGCAATAAATCAAAACCAAGTGCTGTACTACTTGATGCTTCTTCTTCGTATTGTAAAACATTCAGGCCGGTACCAATGCTCACAAAATGTCTTTTGCCCAGCATCACCGCAAAACTACCGCCTACAACAGTACAGCTATAATGTAAAAACAAATATGAGTTTGTGGTATTATTATATCCATATGAGACGCCACCGCCTGATCGGGCAAATGTAAATCCGAGTCCTTTACTCGAAAAGAAATGTAAAATATCTACGCTCCAGAAAGGATTCAACTTTGAAAATGGATGTTCAGCTGGCTTCAGACTATAAATTCCCGGGCTCAGATCATTAAATCCTGAATTAATCATAGCTTGCTCTATATCCCTGTACTGATTGGACAAATATCCCCCTATACCGAAACCAACATACGATTGTTGACCATAACCCAACAACCATTGTAATAAAAAACACCCCAGTAAAATACCTCTTCCCATTACTTTTATTGCCTAATAAAAAACATCATCTTGCTAATTTCACCTGATAAAAAATATAAACGGCACCGGACAGCAACATCAATACCATTATTCCTATGATGATGAAGGCCCGGCTATTGCTGAGTTGAAGGTCATCAATTTTTTTATTTTGCTCCTTTATTTCCTGTTGACTTAACACACGATAGAAGTTTGTCGCAGAAAGTCTTTCTTCAATTTCAAGAATGGAAATACTCTCCTTTAAATCCAGACACTTCAACAACAAGACATAAGCTTCATTCGATTTACCGATCACAAAATAAATTTCAGAAAGTGCTTTTTGTATTTCAAACCTATGCTGATGACTATTCAACGTTTTGGCATATTCAAGCGCTTCCTGAAGCACTGTAATTGCCTGATCATTTTGGTTGCTCTTGTGCAAGGCCTTTCCAATGGCAATTAGTGCATGTATTTTGTTATTCACCATGTTTTGAGAACCAGCCAACTCCAGGGCCAAATTATATTTCATTAAAGCACTATCATAGTGCTTCCGAAGAAAATGAATATTTCCAATATTGAATATGGGATCAAATTTCACTTCCGCCAAACCCGCCCGATCAGCTAATTCAATAGCCTTTAAATAAAGTCCGATAGCTTTTTCATGGTACGTCTGTTTTTCATAAATATTGCCAAGATTGTTTAACACATTAATTTCCATAACCGTGTCATCAGCTTGTTTTATGATCTCAAGTGCATCTTCATAATAGGATATAGCTTCATCGGGTAAACCCTGTAACGAGTAGAGCGTTCCTATATTACCCAAATTACCAGCCTGGCCCTCTATATTATTTTCACGTTTGTTTATTTTCAAAGATGCTTGATAATATTCAATCGCTTTATCCAACATACCCTGATTTTTATATAATACACCCAGGTTATTGAGGGCATTAGCTTCTCCTTTATTGTAATTGATTTTTCTTGCCAGCTTAAGACCCTCCTCTGCAAAGTTTTTAGCGCTGTATACGTCATCAAAGATCAATGACCTGAATAACTGATTATATATATCGACTTTTTCGGCGCCTTCGGACAATGGTAGTTTTTTCTTCAAATCCTCAACCGATTGAAATGCCGTCAAAACAACAAATATAGCCACCACTAAAAACACAGTAAAGTGCTTTATTCTAAACTTTATCATATGTATTGATTATTTAGTTGTAAGTAAAGTTGAGAAAAAAAGGGGGTAATAAAACATTTTTTTTAGGAATTTCCTATATTCGTGTACAAATGTAAAAACATGGAAGGTCTAATAAAGAAGAAATTAAATGCACTGGCGCATATTGCCAAAATCGATGGCCATTTTGCCGATTCAGAAAAAGATGTCTTATACGATATCGCCAGGAAATATGGGAAGGAAGATCATGAACTTTTGGCAATCATTGAAAATCCGGAACCCGTTGGTGAATTTCACGAATTAACTGAATATCACAAATTGGAATTCATGTATGTGGCCATAAAAATTATGCGTGCTGATGGTCTGATTTATGACAGTGAAGTGGAATTTTGTAAAAATCTGGCCCGAAAAATGGGATTTAATCCAGACATCGTCGATGAGTACTCTACCGTTGAAGATCTCAATTTTGAACTCTTTCAGGTAGAGGGTAAAGCGTATCTTTTATAAACAGCTAAAATCCTTTATTGACCTTTTGGCTAATAAAGTCTATTGTTGTGCTTTTGCGAAGTCAATACATTTAGCAAGCGTTCAGATAATATAGCGACTTATTGAACAATTAATAAGGAATATTTTACACTTTTCTGAACGTGTAAAATACCCCTCGTTATTTTATTCCGTAAAAACACCCATAGAACAAAACTTATCAATTCGGGCTGAAATACGTTCTTCTTCAGATTGTTTTTCAAGCATCTTAATTGAATCTACAATACTTTTTTTCAAAATATGTGCAGCCTGCTTTTGTGAAGTATGCGCACCGCCAAGTGGTTCATCTATTACTTCGTCAATAAGCTTCAATTTCAGCATATCTTTTGCTGTCAACTTCAAGGCCTCTGCGGCTTGCTCTTTATAATCCCAGCTACGCCATAAAATGCTTGAACATGATTCTGGCGAAATAACAGAATACCAGGTATTCTCCATCATCATCACCTTATCACCAATGGCTATTCCGAGTGCACCACCGGAAGCCCCCTCCCCTATGATTATACAAATCACGGGCACTTTCAACTGAAACATTTCCTTCAAATTCCTTGCAATAGCTTCACCCTGACCGCGCTCTTCCGCTTCCAAACCCGGGAATGCCCCAGGCGTATCTATAAGGGTTACAATGGGCTTGTTGAATTTTTCAGCGAGATGCATGAGGCGAAGGGCCTTTCTGTACCCTTCCGGGTTGGCCATTCCGAAATTTCGTTCCTGCCTTTGGCGGGTATTCCTTCCCTTTTGCTGCCCTATAAACATATAGGTTTTTCCATCAATGGATCCAAAACCACCAACCATCGCTTTATCATCTTTCACATTGCGATCGCCATGCAATTCGATAAAATCATCGGTGATTTCATAAATATAATCCAGGGTATAAGGACGATCCGGGTGTCTGGACAACTGAACCCGCTGCCAGCGGGTCAAATTATTGAACGTTTCCTTCTTAAGATTAACTATCTTAGATTCGAGATTTTTAATGGCACCAGAAATGTCTACATCTCTTTCATTGGTAAGCCGTTTCATATCCTCAAGCTTTAATTCAAGCTCTGCAATTGGTTTTTCAAAGTCCAGGAGCATCATTCTTTTTTATTTTCCCAAAGTTAAATAAAATTTAATGTAAAAAAGCCTGAATAAAAAAAAACCAGGCATGGTAGCCATCTACTACTACCAGCCTGGAACCAATAAAAGGGTATTTATTTAACCTAAACCTATGATACTTGTTTCATGAATTGATTTACAGCCTCCTTATTAGCCGGAAAAAATGTGGTATAAAAACCATCATTTTCCAAAAGCTGGGCTATTGTACCTTCAATCACTTCCTCTGATAATTCATCAACAATAACCATGTTACTCGAACAAAAAAAGTTGAAGTTTGTCACTTCACCCTCATCATTCTTTCTCTTGCGTATATCATCGATTTCCTGAAAGGTATAGAAGCTACCAACGTATTTTTCACCATTACCCAGCCTTACAATCAAATCTTTGTGGCCATTCTCTGTACTTAACTCCTGATAATCAAACGCTTCCATAACTCTCTTTATATTAAATTTTATCAAATGTAAGCACACCCGTCAAATTCCGACAGGGGCAAAACAGGATGTTAAATCCTGTTTCGCTGAAAGCATTATGATTAGGGCGGTTTTGTTTTTGAAATTAATTGAATTCCACTAGACACATTAGGTAAAATGTATCAGTACTTATAAATACCTAACTGGATGGCTTTTTTCACAAGCCCGGCGGTATTCTTCACTTTGAGCTTGCGGAGCATATTTTGTCGATGGTTTTGAACTGTTTTGTCGCTCAGGAATAATTTTGAGCCAATTTCTTTCATTGTTAGCTCTTCACAAATCAGAATCAGTATTTCCCGTTCACGATCCGAAATATTACTTGTTTTTAAATGATTGGGGTCTATAGATTTCTCCACAACGCCCATCCTTAGCGCCGAAACTGTTATTTCATTGTAGTAAAAGTCATTATCCATCACGGATATGATTGCTTCATGGACTTCCTCCGTATTTGTTCCTTTCACCAGAAAGGCATGAAAACCTAACCCCATGGCATGAAATATTAGCGAAGGACTATCATACATGGTCAATAGTATGATTTTCACATCTTCAAAATGCTTAATAATATACTGACCTGCCTCCATACCATTCATCACAGGCATTTCAAAATCCACCAACACCACATCCGGAGGATCCTCTTTCACCATTTTTATGAGCTGTTTTCCGTTATTGCATTGCTTTACAACCCCCACTTCAGGAAAAGTCTCCACTACCTGAGCAAGCATCTCTGCAAAAAGGGCATGGTCATCAGCTACATATACTTTCAGATTACTAATCATTTTATTTTTCACTTCCTGTTTGCTATGATTTGCTTTGAGCTTATGTAAAATTAAGAAAAGTTATTGATTTATTTTATTGTGACCCAAATACCTTCCTATTCAACGGATTAAAATTTATTTTAAAACTATTGGAAATATATTTTGTAAACCCCATTAAAACCAATACTTTTGCGCCTGCAAATTGTTGATCGTTTGATCAATACCTCGCACGGGGTGTAGCGCAGTCCGGTTAGCGTACCTGCTTTGGGAGCAGGGGGCCGCAGGTTCGAATCCTGCCACCCCGACCTAGTCCGCCTTGGTTCATCAAAGAACCAAGGCGGTTTTTTTTTAAGAGCACGCTCATTTCTTTTTCCACATAACCAATGCCCCGCTCCCCCCTGCCCCTGCTGTCTATGACCCTGAGTTTCACCTGCCCGTCAACAGTTATCGGGCCGGTATATTTTGTTGAATTTAAGTCCGGAACAGTACCATCTGTCGTATAATATATTTCCAATCCAGGAAAGGCCGTATTGGCATGTAGTTGCCCCCCACGGATCACAGCCCCGGGAGGTGGTAACCTATAATTAAAACACAAATTAAACCATACAGATACTGCATCAAGCCTGTGAGCGGATATTCAAGCCTCCATTGTTTAACCCGGATTATGTAATAGCATTCTATTACGGCTTAAAAATGCTGTAAATATGCACAAAAAAGCATTATTTGGTACTCACCATAATGGTGACTATGCCTCCGTGCCAATCCCGGACTTTGATCCGGGACTGCTTTTTCGCACATCTTTTGTGCCTTTTTAACCCTCATGACAAATCCTATTGCATAAACCGGGTTTAATAGCTATAACCAAAGGGTAGATCCATAAAAATTGTATTTGCACATCTATTCTCAATCCTTGTGATCAGATTCCCCGCAGAAGACACCTGTCCGATTGGAAAGCCAATACCCCAACTGTAATATCATTCTGAAGGCCTCACGATCCCGGGTGAATATTTTAAAACCTAAAACTTTATTATGCTGAATAGATTAATCTAATCTTTGTACATTCGTGGTCATGTACTGTTTCTACAATCCCTTATTATGAGCACCAAGAAAACCGTTCTGGCCCTTGTCTCCCACCCCGATGATGCCGAATTTCTTTGTGCTGGTACACTTGCCCTTCTCCATCAAAAAGGCTGGCAAATACATATTGCCACTATGACCCCGGGCGACTGTGGGAGTAAAGACCTGAGCCGGGAGGAAATCAGCCGGATACGACGCAAAGAGGCCACACAGGCCACCTCCCTTCTTGAAGGAGAGTACCACTGCCTGGAATGTGATGATATCTTTGTGATGTATGACCGGCCCACCCTGCTTAAGGCCATCACACTAATTAGGCAAGTGCGGCCAATAATGGTACTGACCATGAGCCCCGATTGCTATATGGTGGATCATGAAACAACGAGTAAAATAGCTCAAACGGCCTGCTTTTCAGCCGGGATGGTCAATATCCCCACCAAAGGCCCTGCTCCCATCGACTATACTCCTCACCTTTACTACCTCGATCCCATAGAGGGTAAAGATAAATTTGGAAAAAAGGTTCAGGAAGGGCTGGTCGTGGATATCAGCCATTTCATTGAAATGAAAGAACAGATGCTGGCCTGCCATGAGAGCCAGCGAAACTGGCTGCGGGAACACCACGGTATGGATGAGTATTTACTGGCCATGAAACGCTATTCCCGGGAACGAGGAAAGGACATTGGCGTGGCATATGGAGAAGGCTTTCGTCAACATCTGGGGCATGCCTTTCCGCAGGATGACCTTTTGAAAAAAGAAGTTGGAAGTGAAAAAAGCTGACACAATAATCAATGCGCACTGAATGATTGCATTGCAAAAATGAAAAACATTTTTATGCATTAAAGAAAAAGATATTTTCCGCCCCAGGGGGTGGGAAAACATTTAAAATACATTTTTTTTATCCACTTGAATAAGTGAGTAACCTGTATATTATAAACGGCGTATTCGGTTATATTAAAACATTATTAAATGTTATGAAAGCCGCCTGCGTATTTAAGGTTATACATTAAATACGCTTTCGGATTTTAATGCATCATTAATCCCAGGTAGTTCTTTAATCCATTCACATCCGGACTTTCACCCTTTTGCACATAAGCACCAGAAGTACCCATAGCAAGAATCATCGATTCTTCTACCGTAAAACCATG
>Ga0224506_10001544_pt1 | contig 16331 bp, 14 predicted proteins | sample SF_Jan12_sed_USG_2_FD_169108 | JGI IMG/M metagenome (GOLD analysis project Ga0224506, IMG submission 169108) | Sediment microbial communities from San Francisco Bay, California, United States - SF_Jan12_sed_USGS_8_1 | ecosystem: Environmental > Aquatic > Marine > Sediment | place: USA... | reverse complement strand
CCACTAAGAAAATTAACCAGCATCAATAGAATAACAGGAATTACAACAATACGAATGAACAAAAGTTCAAATTGAGCTTTAATCGGTATAATTTCATTTTCAGTAGATTTATCATCAGACCTATATTTAATTAGTAGGATTGCAAAAATACCAAAACCAATTATTCCAAATATTAATACTAATATAAAAATAGTTGACAACACTCCGGGATTGTAGGTTGTGGTGGTTCTAAACCAATACATAGAAATCGCGGCACCCAATGCTGGAGGTATCATCCATGTTATTGAAAATAGAGCAAATGCCGCAACACGTTTTGTACCTTCATTTTCTGCCAATATAGCAGCACCAGGACCACTGGAAGCTGCACCAGATAAGCCTAAAAATAAATAAAAGAAGATTACTGCATTTACTCCGTTAAGAAAGTATAAACAGATCCCTGCCAATCCTGGACCTATACTTGCTATATATAAAACCTTGATATAACCAATTCTACTTGCCAATAATGCAAAGGGGATTGAAGCAAGTGCAACGATTAACCAACGCATAGCCAGTATATTTCCAATTCGTTCGTTACTGGCACCTAATTCTTCTAAATATGGTGCAATTGTAGGTTCTACAATTCCTCCAATCAGGGATGGAATGGAAGAACCAAAAACAACGATATAACTCAGCCTTGTTAATTTAAAAACATCGCTCAATATTTTTCTCCCTGCTTCTACAATTATAAAGATGAATGTATCTGTCATCCCATTAAAAATATTAATTTATAATTATTATATGTAACCAAAAATTATTTGATATTAGAGTGAATCATTTTATCAAAAATTTATTATTGTCTGTATTAAAGTTTATAAATACTAAATTATATAATCATATTAGCATAAGGTAATTAGATGGAAAACAATTTTAAAGTTGAACAAAGAAACACCATATCCAGTCTTCTAGAAATCAATTATTTAATTTTATTATCATTTTATGGTATTATCTTTTTATCTATTAAAATTGCAAAAATCAATTTAGCTATAATTAAAGGAAAAATATCAATTGAAATTAATGGTGATCTGTCCTTAATTTGGTTAATTATTTTCATCGTAAGTTCGTCAATCCTTTTGAAATTTCAATCCCAAGAAACTCATACCAATAAGATTTAATTTTGTAGAAATTCACAAAAATAAAATCTCACAATTCTAAAAATTATACCAAAAGTTAACGGTTATAGCTATTTCAAAATTAATTCTAATTGAATTATTTCACTTAATTTTTAGGCTGATGATCTAATTTGTACTTACAATTAATTGTACATACACACGTTCTGCCCTTTCTCTGCCTGCCGTTGCCAGATTTCTGGTTTGACCCGTAGATCATAAGAAGCAGCAGAGAATTCATTATGTGGATTCTTACCGCTTCTCTTCCCTTGAGGTTTCATTAAAGTCGGGTTTTATGTGTTTTTTTCCATTAGTAGATCATTCGCAAAGAAATCATTGATATTTATTTGCTAACTTATGTTTCTCCTGAGGAGAATAGGACTTCTCACTGATTGTTTTTGAGCCTTCGATCGTTCTACAAGTAGATGGCGACCTAGTCCTTCTAGTAAAGATTTATCTCTAACTAGACTAGGTAATATATTTGTTTTAGTATATTAAGTACTTATCCCATATGTAATTCAATTTTGCATATTGTAAAAACATTCATAGTCATATTGATTTTGTTTCTTCAATAAATTCGTTTACCTGATTTCTTACGACTACTTCAAGTTGTTCTTTTACCAGTGGTTTGTAAACAATTGCCTGAGCTAACTTCTTTGAAATTAATTCCATCACCGTTTCTTCATGTCTATCAGCAGTCAAGATTATTCTTCGGATCTGCGGAAATCGATCTAATATGAATTCTAAAGCTTCTATTCCATGACCATCTGCCATTTGATGATCTGAAATGATTACGGCTATTTTCTTTGTTTCTAGTATTTTCTTTGCTTCATCTACAGTAGTTGCCAAAGCTACTTTGACAAATTTTTTAAAATACCTTTCTAGATTTTTTAACATGAATTTTTGATCATCCGCAAATAATATCTCAAATTCATAATTCAAATATGATTCCCCAGACATACAATTACCTACCTTGAAATCAAGAGTTCTGAATTAAAATTATTTGGAATGTAATTAACAAAAAAGCTAACAATTAGGTTTAATATAACAATTAATTAATCTATAATAAAAATATTAATTCTATCAAAAATATTATCTTTATCTAAAAGAATTATGCTATTTTATCTTAAATAGAGTTTGAATTCCACCTTAATAATGATAAAGAAAATTTTTGGTATATTTTTACACCCAAGAAGTTTAATTTATTATTAAGAAAATTAATAATCATCCATAATGATATTACTTGATGGACCAATGGGATCAGAAATACATAGACTTGGTGGTGATACGTCCTTACCTCTATGGTCAGCAAAAGCATTAGTAGAACAACCTCATTTAATAAAACAAATACATCTAGAATATCTTGAAGCAGGAGCAGATGTAATAACTACTAATACATTTAGAACTCAAGATACAACTTTAAGAAAGGCAGGTTATTTTAATTCAAAGGAAATTGTGGAACTTGCAGTAATGCTTGCAAAAGAAGCAAAATTTGAAGTCAATCCAAAAGCCAAAGTTGCTGGTTCTATTGCACCTATAGAAGATTGCTACTTACCAGACCTTGTACCCTCTGATGAAATCCTCAAACAGGAACATAACATAACCACAAAAAATCTGATAGATGCAAATGTTGATCTTTTTCTAATTGAAACTATGAATAGTATGCGAGAAGCTAAATTTGCTTATACTGCAGCCAGTGAATATGATATTCCCATTTGGTTAGGTTTTACTTGTGATTCATTTGGACAAATTTTAGGTAAAGATAGTTGGGATGATGTTATTAATTATTTCCAAGATAAAGTAGATGTCTTAATGGTAAATTGTACCTCTTTACAGGGTTCGAAAAAGGTAGTTGAAATATTTTCAAATAAAAATGTTAATAATTGGGGGGTATATCCAAATTTTGGTAAACAAGATCCCATCAAGGGATGGACAGCTGCTGTTATTCCTGAGACTTTTAATGAAGTACTAAACTATTGGATAGAATTAAAACCCAAGGTATTAGGAACTTGTTGTGGTGCGACACCTGAAGAAACCAAACTAATAAGAAAGATCATTGATACAAAAATGAATTAAAGAAAATTATATCGATCCAATGTTATTGCTGGTTTACCCTAAATTTCTTCAATTTGCTTAATCCAAGCAGATCCGGGATACTCAATTCTTAATGCATCTAGTAACCAAGATTTTTCCTCATTGCCAAGATAACCTAAAGTTTGATTAAAGTCATGGATATCTTTCTCTCTCATTTCTTTGGCTTTAAACAATAAATTAATCTCTGGTGTTAAATATGGTAAATTTTCACTATTGAGTCTATATATTTTTTCTATATCCATGGTAATTTTTTTATTCCTTCTGAAAATCCAATTTGATTTATCATTATCAAGAAGAAAAATATCAAACAATATTATTTTTGTTTGAGGATTTTTCACATGGATTTGATGATGTGGTAATCCGATATAATCATCTTTCTGCCATAAGTATTGTTTTCTATCTTTTATTACCTCCATTCTCCAATGTTTTCCTAGTAATTCATGAATTTCTTGTTGATCTTCTCTGTAAATTGCCAATTCTACGTCATCGTGATTTCGAGTGTTTTTGTTTAAATATAGATCTATCGCCCATCCAGCAGCAAAGTACCAAGGTTTAGAAAATCCATCCATCATGTCTTTAATGTAATGTAATCTCTGAAAGATACTCACAAATGATAATTTATCTCCTGAGATATAATATTTTATTAGTGAAGATAAATTTTAATTTGATAATTTTAATTTTCATCTCATTAAGTACCAATAATAAAAGTTATTTCTTTAAAAAACAGGTCATACGTAGTATAATGACGACTGGCAGAGAAACGGCAGAACGGGTAGTACAATCAATTGTAAGTACAAAAAAGATCATAATATTAATTCAAAATGATTTTACCTAAAACAACGTATCTTACCTGATAGAGAAAAAAATAATTAAATGGATAGAGATTATTTGACATATATGAAAAAATCTCCCAGAATTGTTATCAGCTTTCCTGCCAGAAATGAAGAGGAAACACTGGGTACAGTAATCGATTCATTAATTAATCAAACGATAAAGCCAGTTAAAATCATTATTGCAAATGATGGATCAACGGATAAAACTAAGGATATAGCTGAAGTATATTCTGAAGTAGAAATAAATAATAGAGAAAAACGGAAAGATCGGATAGTCGGTAGAATCGGAATGAGTGAAGTTTGGAATGATAGTATTATTCCTGCAGAAAAATATAACCACCTAGAAAGCCTTGATTACATACTATTTTTAGGAGCAGATTTACAACTGAGTAATACATATTTAGAGCAATTAGTTGATAAATTTGAAGAAGATCCTCTTCTTATGGCTGCTTGTGGGATCATGGTGGGTGAACATGCATATAAGTTTTCGGGCTTCATGTTGCCAGGAGGGGGAAGAATGATGAGATATCAATACTGGCTTCAAATCGGTGGGAAGTATCCACTTCTTCAAGGATGGGAAGCATATCCAATTTATATGGCTCAAATGCAAGGTTTCAAAACAAAAGCCTTCTCTGATGTCGAATATTATCCTTTAAGACCAACTGGAGCCAGCACTGATTATTGGGCTTATGGAGAGGCAATGAAAGCATATGGCTACTTCATTCCATTTGCTATTGCTAGATGTTTCAAACAAATCTTCTTAAAACATAAAAGATTTCCTGCTTTTTGGAAAATGCTACTGGGGTATATTTTTGGTAGACCTGAAAAGTATAATAAAGATTTAAGATCGTTTATTAAAAATTATCAACGTTCAAGAATTAAAAGGTTATTTCTCAGAAAATAAATTGGATTTAGAAGAGAACTACAGATAATACTAGATAAAATACTACAAACAATCCGGTTAAATTAAGAATTTTAAAATAGCAATTCATGAATATTCAAATAGTGAATTGGCAATTAAAGTTATTAGATAAGTTAATTTCTAAAGAGATAGGTGTTTCTATTTTTGGTATGGGTTATGTGGGTCTACCAATCGCGGTAAATGCATCTGAAACATTGAAAAATTTAATTTATGGGATAGAAATCAGTGATTCAAAATTACAATTATTAAAGTCTGCCAAATCATATATAGATGATATTTCTAATGAAGAGTTATCTCATGCAATTACTAATGGAGTAGTTTTCACAAATAATGTAAAAGAAGCGATAACTAATAGTAGCATTTCAATCATCTGTGTTCCCACTCCTGTAGATAATGCAGGATTTCCTAATTTACAGTACATCTTTCAAGTAGCAGCCTCGATTGCTTCGGAGATAAAAGCAAAGAAAGATAGTCATATTGTAGTTCTCGAATCTACCACATATCCAACCACAACAGAAGGAGAAGTAAATCAAATATTTGTTGATGCAGGATTACTTCTTCATCAAGATTATGAACTGTGTTTTTCTCCAGAAAGAATATCTCCAGGAGATAAATCCTTTAATTTAACCAATATACCAAAAATACTTGGTACTACTTCAGATGATAGTTATCAATTAATAAAATATTTTTATGAAGAGATAATTGGAACAACCATTGTTAAAGCATCTAGTCCCAGAGCTGCCGAAATGACGAAATTATTCGAAAATATTTTTAGACAGGTAAATATTGCCTTAGTAAATGAATTAGCCATATTATCAGAAAAGATGCAAATTGACATGTTTGAGGTTATAAACTTGGCTGCAACGAAACCGTTTGCATTTCTAGCTCATTACCCAGGACCGGGACTAGGAGGTCATTGTATTCCAGTAGATCCATATTACTTATCCTACATAGCGAAAAAGTATCATTCATCTACTAATTTCATAGATTTAGCATCTCAAATAAATAGCCAAATGACGGATCATACCATCAAACTTATTCAATTAGCCTTAAATCGCGTAAATAAATCATATACAGCTAGTACGATTGGTATTCTAGGATATTCATATAAACCAAACATAATGGATATTCGTAATTCTCCTGCAATTCCTATTATTAATAGTTTAAAGAAACTAGGCGCAAATATTCTGATATGTGACGATATAATTGAATCAAACCCTCTATTAACCACAAATGACCTGGATTACGTTTTAAACAAATCAGATGTAGTTGTAATTATTACCCCTCATAATTATTTTGATTGGACAAAAATTATGAATAACTTAAGACCATCACAGCCAATTGTGGATACTAGAGGAGTTATTCCTTATACTCAATTTCGTCCCATTGATGTTGGTCTAGGAAGACCAATAGATGAATATCAATTCTAATGATTAATAAACTAATGGTAAATCAATTCACAAATTCATTTTATGGCGATTATTGCTTCAATCTCAATTCTTGCGTTAGCAGCTAAATTAGCCACGACTACAGTAGATCTAGAAGGAGGATTATTTGGAAAATAAGTTTTGTATGCTTCATTTACTTCTTTGAAAAAGCTAATATCTGTAATGAATATTGTTGTTTTTAGGGTATTTAGTAGATCAGTCCCTGCAGCCTTGGCTACTTCACTCAGATTGATCATAATTTGATTTACTTCAGAAGTTATACTTTCATTCACTAGTTTTTTATCTATCGTTTGACCTATTTGACCAGCTGTATAAAGAACACTTCCAAAAACAGTTCCTTGACTGAAATGTCCTCCTGGAAGAGGGGCATTTGGCGTAGTTATATATTCAATCATAAATAAATTATTAACAAGACAATAATAACTTTATCTAATCATTTTTCTATAGATGGTAGTTTTTCCAAATAATACAATTTTACTTTTGGTTTAAGAAAAAGATATTATACTGCTGTGCCAATAAAAGGGTGATGAGTACATATGTTGATCAAAGAGCACTAGAAAATTTATACACCATGCTCTACGATGCAATTAATAGAATAATTCAATTCCCATATCGAGATGCAAAATTTCAAACACAGCAATTTCTACTCGATAGTATTAATTTATTCAAGTATGAACCATATAACGCAAAACCATTCATAAAACTCATTCTTCAATTAAACTCAACCTATCAAGCTGAAAATAAATTTGATGAAGCTAATAATTTATTAGATGAATATCTTGAAAAATATAAAACTGGAGAACAGGTACAATATCTCATGGAGTTAATGGAAGCAAAATTACAAAATCACTACCATGCAAAAAAAATAGATGAGGCAAAAATTCTAGTAGATGAGCTTATTTCGATACAAAAATCACATGAAAATTGGCACGGATTGGCTAAGTCTTACAATTCAAAAGGAGTGATATACCATATGAATCAAGAATTAGAAAAAGGTCTTGAATTCTACCATAAAGCAGTAAAAGTTATGAACACTCATGAAATTACAGATCCACAATTATTAGATCGATTTTATTACAGTTTAGCCACTATTAATTATCATTATTTAGCAAATTATGAAGAAGCTGAAAAATACTACTTAATGGGATATAATATTGCTAAAGAGTATAACAATGAACCTAGAATGAGCTTTTTCTTAGATCACCTCGGATTGGTTAATTATAAAAAGACTGAATATCATAAAGCACTTGAATACCATTATAAAGCAGAAGTTTATTTAAACACCAACAAAACATCCAATGACTATATTTTTCACCAATTACAAGTATCCCTTGTTTATCTTAAAATTGAAAAATATCAAAAATCTCTTGAAAGCTTACTTACGGTATTTACTAATGTGGCAAATACATCAGATGGTTGGGCTGTATCAATTCCATATATAATTTTAGCCAATCTAATTTATTATTCTTCTGAGTCGATTGATCTAAATTTATTTGATGAACTTGATGAACTATCACTAGACATTGAACAACTATTAGATATGGGAATTGAAAAATCAAGAATGCTTAATTATTCTCTTGGAATTGTAAATTGTAAAATTGAGAAGATTAGATTAATTTATTTTAATGATGAAGAAAAAATAATAGTATTATTAAAAGAAATAAAACAACTGGTTGAAACTGAAAATACAAATCCTATGAAATTAATATTTGAAGAAGAATGCCAAAAATTAGGTATTGATGTCAATTCACTCTGAAGTATTTTTATGTCATGAAATTTCCTGTTTTGTATGAAGCTTGCCACACTTTGTTATATATTCAATAAAGATAAATCAAAATTATTAATGTTGCATAGAAATAAAAAGGAAGATGACATGCACAAAGATAATTATGTAGCTATAGGTGGTAAGATTGAAGCAGGAGAGTCACCAAGATCAAGTATTATAAGAGAAATTCATGAGGAAACAGGATTGGTATTAAATAATATTAGGTATAGAGGTATAATTTATTATGGACAATTAAATGGAGAAAAAATACATCCAGTATTAGATTGGTATATTTATGTTTATGATGCAATCACTGATGAAAAAGTTCTAGAAAAAAATGAAGAGGGAGATTTACATTGGATAAATTTAAATGAAATATTAAATGAAAAAATAAATCTTTGGCCAACTGAAAAATATGTGGTTAAGCTCATTATTGATGATAAACCAATATTAGAATTGGAAGGATGGTATGACATGAATATGAACTTATGCAAGGTAATTCAACGAGATTTAGATTTGTACAAAATATAGATAAATATAATTTCATTCAATAATCAACCAATTTTCTATAAGAAAGAGATAAACTATTTCTTCTTATTTGAGGAACCTAGATTGTGATAAAAATTGGTGATATAACAGAAATTAGAGGTCAAATCCAACGAGGATGGATCAAACTAGTGGAACATCCCACAGGGGTTGATGAAAAATTATCTGTAATAATTGCTAGTGGAACATCTGATGGACCGACTTTATTAATTACAGCTAATGTTCATGGTCATGAAACTGTAGGTATCGTAATTATTCACCGAATCTTAGAACAGCTAAATCTAAAATTACTACGAGGAAGGGTTGTTTGTATTCCATCACTTAATCCCACTGGTTTGCTCAGAGGAACTAGACATCCACAATTTGATGATGTTGACCCTAACAGAATGTGGCCCAGTAGCAAGCCAAAAACAGAGCTAGTTTCAGATGCTACAGATTATTTAGATGAAATTAACCAAAGAATGGATTTACCTAAACCTCAAGAACGTGCTTGGAGTCGAATATTCACTCAAATCAGCGAAATAAATCCAGATTTTCATATCGACTTACATACCTGTAGCACTTTATCGATACCATACGCTTTTTTGGATCGAGTTTTATATCAAACCAATAAAGAAGAAGCAGATAATTTATTTGAAAGAACAAAGGCTATGGTCAGAGCCTCTGGATTAACCATCATCGCCGATGCCTCTGCATCACGATATGTAAAATATAATTTATATAGATCTACATCCGGTTCAAGCCTAAATAAAAGAAGAATTCCAGCAACAACCTTCGAGTTAGGACCAAAATTCGATGTAGATCCATATTGTAGGGATGCTGCAATAAAAGCAATAAATAATATAATGAAATGGGCACATATGATTGATGGTAATTTAGAAGTTATTACTAATGTTCCAGTCATTCAAGGAAAGGAAATATATCGAGAATTAAATTATCCATTTAGCCCCTGTACAGGAATTGTAGATTATTATATGAATCCTGGAGATTTTTTCAAAATCAACGATCTACTTGCAGTAGTACGTCAAATAGATGGTACAATACTAGAGGAGATCCGATCTGAAGTCGAGGGATTTGTCATCGCATGGTGGCCAGGAATTGCAAAATATCAGGGAGAACCTTTAGGAATTGTTGCAGTACCTGATAAACTACCATTTGTTGTATCATGGAGTGACGTTAATGCAAAATGAATTAATTAAAGTACCATTAGTCAGACAATCAACCAATTATACATGTGGAGTAGCTGCTTTACAAAGTGTTCTAGGATATTATGGATATGAAAAGAGAGAAGATCTATTGGCAAAATTAGTTAAATGTTCTTCTGAAACAGGTACACCAAATTGGGAAATGGTAAATTTTGCTAAATCTATTGATTTTGATGCGTTTTCTACCACAGATTTTGGAATATCAAATTTAGAAAAAACTATTGATGAAGGAATACCAGTGATCGTTGCTATTCAAGCTTGGATCGAAGATAAAACCAAGGATTGGAAGGAAATATGGGACTCTGGACATTATGTTGTGACAATTGGTTATGATATGGATAAATTTTACTTTATGGATCCCTCAACTCTGGGTAGATATACCTTTATTCCCAGAGATGAATTTATCGATCGATGGCATGACATAGATCAGAATAACAATATAGTAAATCAATTAGCCGTAGTAATCAAGAACAAACATCCATATTCTATAGTATCTCCAAATCAGTTTAGTAAGATTGAATGAATGTGTTTCAAAATTTTTGTATATCCTAACTGAGTTCGAATTACAATATAAGTAGTTATTGTTCTTGAATATAAATTGATTAAATACAAAAGAATAACAGGTTGATTCAATATTGATTTACAAGAAATATTATAATATTGAATGAGAATAATGTTTGATATGGCAGAGGATTCATTCGATGATTTAGACTCTCTTTTGGAAATAGACAGCTTTAATGTTGATAGTATTCCAGTATTAATCATAGGGAGAGAACATTTATATCTAGAAATTTCGAAATCCATTCCTGAAAGTTTTGGGTACAGATTCACTCATGCTGATAGTGTCAATAAAGGATTAGATTTCCTAATTCAACATACTTATGCCTTACTAATATTAGATGCACACATACAAGGCTTTGATGTAATAAAAATTTCCATTAATATTAAAAAAACCCAACCCTTAACTCGTCAGTTATTACTTACAGAAGATACTAATATCGATTTTTTAAGTAATATATTCAATAATGGTTCTGTAGATGCAATTTTAACTTGGCCAGTAGATCAAAATGAGTTAATTTCTAACTTTGGAGAACAAGAAGCAAAATATTCGATAAATAAAATGGTTACTGAATTTGTAAAAGAACCTCCAAGACTAAGCAAAGCTGGCATATTATTACTTGATCCTAGTATTATTGGGGATAAAGACACTCCTGTCAATTTTGTTGGTATTATCATAGTACACAATACAGTTCCTGTATATATTAAATGGTTTGAGGAAACTTTAGCTCAGGATGATATACTTGTAGCTGGTTATCTTTCTTCTATCACTGCTATTGGTGATGAATTATTCCACGCAGATGAGTCACTTAAGGAGATTAATTTCGGTGGAGTATCTGTTATATTTAGGTTTCATGAGGAATTTCAATTTTGTTTTTTGGTAAAAAACCTAAATCAATCAAATGTAAGCTCTGCAGAAGATAGAATTGAAGTTCTGCTTGAAGAAATTTTGTCAAACTATTCTTCGCAATTAGCAAATGATACCCTTACAATAGAGGAAGAAGATAAATTGGAAAATATTTTGGATGCATTTGATCGGGATGATCAATTGTTATTTGAAAATTATCAAAAATCAAAGAAAGAAACCAAAGAAACAGAAGAAATACCTGAAAACATCCTGATATTTTCGTCAGATCTTGCCATACCTGAATTATACGGTCCAGAACTTGAAAGTATTAATAAGGAATCTCAGAACTTTCAGGTATATATTTCAAGTATAGAAGATGAATCTATAAAATTTATCAACTCTAATCGTATTGGTGTACTAATACTAGATTATCAGATTCGAGCTTCACGAACTCCACTCGATTTTGCAGATTTTAGTAAAGAAATGGATCCTGCAATTCAAATATTTATGATTTCAAATGAAAATAAGATTAATGATCATATTATCAAAGGATTAAATAGTGATGTTATTGATAAAATATTTTCCATAAAAACATCTGCTCAAGAAATAGCAATACATACTTCAGAAGGATTGAATAAAGCAGCAATCTTTAGATCTCAGTCAAAATCAAAAGGAGAAGATGACTCATTGGATAATTTGGCTGTTGCCAAAATGAAATTGAGAAAAAACTTGGATGATTATCAGGAGGAAGTAAAACCAGAATTAGCAGGAATTATTATTTCTGAAAATATGAATCTAATTTATGATAAATTCTGGGAAAGTGAAAACACAGTAGAAATCGATAAAAATATGATAACAGGCATGATTACCTCATTAAAAGACATTGGTGGAGAAATGTTTACTAGTTCAGAGCAAATTGATGGTCTAGAATTAGGAGGAATCGATGTTTTTGTTAGAGAAAGACAAAACTACGTCTTTATTTATTTTGTCAATAAAATAAAAGAAAATACTTCTGTAATTGTTAGCAAAGAAGTGGAAGAAATCACTGATGCATATTATTCTGTCTTAATAGAGGCAGAAGGTATTCCATACGAACATTTACGTCCAATATTTGATCGTTTTTCAGAAGAAACCCACAAAAAATTTACTTCACTATTAAATGCAAAGAACTAGTCTTACTTCAATGTCTCTTTGTAAAAAGATTATAATTAATTATTTTACCATAAATCTATGTTAGATATACACCTCATACGCGAAGATAAAGAAAAAGTAAAAGAAAATTTACTCAGGAGAGGATATAACAAGGTAAATTTAATAGATGAAATTTATGATTTAGATTTACAATGGAGAGAGATATTATCTGAATCTAATCAATTAAAAAAAGAAAGAAATCAACTAGCCAAAGAAATAGGGAAGAATAAGAATAAAACTGATGATTCCTCAAAACAACAACTAACCCGAGTGAAAACACTAAAGAAATTAATTTCAGATAATGATTTAAAAGAAAAGGATTTATTAGAATCCAGAGATTATAAGTTAAAAACATTACCAAATTTGATTCAAGATGAAGTACCAAGAGGAAATGATGAATCAGATAATGTAGCGGTAAAATATTGGGGACAATTTAAAATTTGGAAAAATGACTTTGAAAAATTAAATGCTAATGATAAGAAAGATTTGAAAGATAAAGTAATTATACTTGAAAATCAACCAATTCATCACTCAGATCTGGTAGTAAAGTTGAATTTTGCTGAATTAGAAAGAGCAGGAGAAATTGCTGGATCGAGATTTTATTTTGAATTAAATGAGTTTCCTTTACTTGACCTCGCATTAGGTTTATATGGAGTAACAAAGTTAAAAATGAAAGATTTTAAAATAATTACTCCCCCATACCTAGTACGAGCTTGGGTGGAAGAAGGTGCCACAGATTTTGGTGTATTTGAAGATGCATTGTATAAAATAGAAGGAGAAGACCTATACCTAATACCTACCTCAGAACACCCAATTGCCGCAATGAATGCCAATACTACTCTATTATCGAAGGATTTACCTCTTAAATATGGAGGATATAGCCCTTGTTTTAGAAAAGAAGCATCTGCAGAAGATAAAGATACTAAAGGTATATTCCGTGTTCATCAATTCAATAAGGTTGAACAATATGTTGTTAGCTTACCAGAAGAATCTCAACAAATCATGGATGAGCTTACTGTAAACTGTGAAGAAATGCTTCAAGAATTAAACATCCCATATAGAATTGTAGAGATTTGTACTGGTGATATGGATCATAAAGCAGCGAGACAGTATGACATTGAAGCATGGTTCCCTACTCAAGGTAGATTCAGAGAAATTATATCCATTGGTAATGTCACTGATTGGCAAGCTAGAAGGTTGAAGATAAAACATACAGAAGCACCTACAAAAGAGAGTTTTTATGTTCACACCATATATGCAACTGGATTAGCAATTCAACGAACCTTGTTGGCAATAATTGAAAACCACCTGGAGGATAATATTTTAGCTATACCTGAAGTATTAACGAAATATTTACCGTTCTCCTCTATCAAATTTGACTAAATTAAATACATTTTAAAAATTCTAATCAATTTTATTTATAGTTTTTAAAAACATAATAATATTATAATTTGTTATGGTTAAATTAGAAGTACTATGATTGATGCATCCATTACTAAATTACTTTCAACCACGGATCATCTAATTATGCAAGGTAAATTAATTGAAGCAGTTGAAGACATTGATGCTTCTCTTGAGCAGAATCAAGACCCAATTAGTAGTAATATCTTAAAAATTAAAAAATGTGAATTACTTATTCGACAAGGTTACTTTGAAAATGCATATTTCATCGCAAACCATATACTCTTAGATGCCAAAGAATTGGATTTGCAAGCAATAGTAATACAGGCTAATCTGATAAAATGTACATGTTTAATTAAATTAAATAATATAGATCTGGCGAAAAATATAATTGATCTTACAATAGAGAAATTAAGTTCTGATTCAAATAAAATTGATGATCAATACCAAAAATTAATAGTCGTCGCGTATTTAACAAAATCAATAATACTTGCAGAACAAGGAGAATTTAAATCAGGTGAAAGTTACATAGATAAAGCATTTGAAAGCAGTCAAAATATAATTAATGAATCTCTTATTGGAAATTTATACTTTCAAAAAGCAAAAATGCTACGGTTTCAAGGAAAATTCAAACAAGCACTTGAATTATTCAATAAATCAAACGAAATTAGGAACAAAACAAAAATCAGTCAGGATATTGCTGAAGTAATCAATGAAATTGGAACAATAAATCTAATCATAGGTAATATTGACGAAGCGATAAGTAAATATAATGAAAGCTATGAAATACGTAAGCAAATTGGAAATATAAGAGATATTGGTAATTCTTTGAATAACATTGGAAATATTTATCAAATGAAAGGAGACCTAGATGAAGCCTTGAATTTCTACAATGAATCTCTTACACTTAGGGAAAAAGTTGGTTACAAACAAGAAATTGCCAATTGTATTGGAAACATGGGAAATATCCATTATTTTAAAGGAGAGTTAGATAAAGCTCTCGGATACCATGAATATAGCCTTGAACTTAGAGAGAATATTGGTAATAAACACGATATTGCTATCGCATTAAATAATATTGGTAGCATTTATCATAGCAAAGGAGAGATATTTGAAGCATTAATGTATTTTCAAAAAAGTTTAAAATTACGAGAAGAAATTGGAAATACCCAAGAAATTTCAATGTCTCTTTTGAATATTGGAGAGGTTTATCAGGATAAAGGGGAATTGGATCAAGCTTTAGTATATTATTTTAAGTGTCTTGAATATCGGGAGCAGATCGGAAATAAAGTAGGACTTGGTGAAGTATTACATAATATAGGCATTGTATATAATTTTAAAGGACAAATGTTAAGGAGTATTGATTATCTTACTCAAAGCCTAAAATACAGAGAAGAAATAGGAAATAAACTAGATATTAGTAAAACTCTTTACAAGTTGATAGTAACCACAACAGAAGTTTATCAAATTAAAGAGGCAAAATATTATTTTACTAAACTTGAGGAAATTGCAAAAACTACTGAAAATAAGATAATTATCATCTTACATAAACTAGCATCTGCAAGTATATTGAAAAAGCAACACATGGAAACAGAAAGGGCGAAATCACAACAAATGTTTGAATCCATTATCAAAGAAAATGTTATTATCCATGAAATGAAAACAAATGCAATGTTAAATCTTATTGAATTACTTCTTGGTGAGTATACTATATCAGAGAATGTTGAAATATACGATGATGTAATTAAATATACCAAAGAATTATATGACATCGCATTTAAAAACAATTCATTTATCCTTATGGTTGAAATATTAATTTTACAGTCAAAATTATTGCTAATTAACGATCAAATGGAAGCATCTCTAGAATTACTCAAACGAGCAAAAGAAATAACCACAAATAAGGGGCTTGGATTTCTCGATTTCAGAGTATCTTTTGAAATGATGTATATTGATACTCAATATGAATTAATAACTTTAAATAAGGATTTAAAAAGATCAAACAATGAACTTTCCAATTTTGTTTCCATAGTATCTCATGATTTATTACAACCTTTGACATTAATATATTCATCCAATGAACTCTTAACAGAAACTTTGGCAACAAAACTCAATGAAAAAGAGTTGGAAGAATTCAACATAATGAAATCCTATGTCATCAGAATGAAAGAGATGATTAATGGTCTAGTTGAATACTCACAAGTTGGCTTTAAAATTGATAGTATCATTGAAATTAATTTAGTAAAAATAATCAATGATATTATAGAGCATGATTTCAAAGATGTAAATAAAGATAGCATACATATTAAATCATCGTCGAAAAACGTTATAATCAATGGAGTCAGGAGTCATTTTTATCAAATTTTCCAAAATTTA
>Ga0224506_10001543_pt1 | contig 16336 bp, 11 predicted proteins | sample SF_Jan12_sed_USG_2_FD_169108 | JGI IMG/M metagenome (GOLD analysis project Ga0224506, IMG submission 169108) | Sediment microbial communities from San Francisco Bay, California, United States - SF_Jan12_sed_USGS_8_1 | ecosystem: Environmental > Aquatic > Marine > Sediment | place: USA... | reverse complement strand
CAGATCTTACATTTAACACTACCGAGCTCACTGTAGAAAAGAATACTTGTGTTATGATTATGTTTAAAAACCAATCAAATGTTACTCATGATTTTACTATTGATGGTGATGATGATATGGATAAAGTACACTTAGCAGTAATGAATACAACAGATGGACACATGGGTGTTAAAATGTTTAATATGATGACTCCTGATGATGATACTGAGTATGAATTTTATTGCAGTGAAACTGGTCATGAAAATATGGTTGGTACATTAATTGTTGGTAAAGGTAAAGGATTACCAGCACCCTCCGTGATTTTCTTTATTGGATTTTTAGCAACTTTCGCTGTTGTTAAAAAATTCAAAAAACTATAATAATCCACTATAATTAATATTTATTTGATTTATTACTTTAATAAAATTTATTACTTTTAGTTATGTCTCATTAATTTATATTGCATAAATCGTACCATCAAATATGAAGGTATACGTTCCTGAACATCTATCAAAATTAATTGAGATATTCAGTTCACAAATAGATTTACCCAATGATACACGAAAACGTTTTGCACTTGAATATTTGATTCTTTCCCAATTTCCTTTCTTTCAGCCAGAAGACCTTCTTAGATCTCCAACAAGTGATATAAAAGGAGAAATTATTGAACTAAACCAAAGTCAAATTATTAAGCTTGTAAGTGAAACAAATGGAAATGTCAATTTTATTATTAACTCTCTTTTGACTAGAATCTATCATTTATATGAGAAAATTCAGGAAATTCAATTTGTTGAGATGGGATTATAAGTTTGTTATTTCTTGATATTGTGGTCGACCATCAAAATCACATCCTCGTTTATTATAAAATATAGTTAGTGATTCATCAAGGTCCTGCTGATTATTAAAGGAAGTCATACCCTTTGCTTTACCTGTTGGAAGGGGATCATACATGAGTCTATGGGGCAAAACACCGAGTTGACGAGGACTTATCTCACCCCATATTTTTACATTAAATAATCTACTAGCAATCCAAATTCGTTGAGCTTTTTCTCTCATTTCTTTTACAGAAGTTTTTACTCCAGTGGTTACTTCAAATATTTTTGCAGTGTCAGATATTCCTAGTCCTGGAGCTATAGAATGTGTAAAATGACACATAATCAAACTATCTTTTAAAATTTTTAAATCTTGCTGCTCAATCAAACTATCAATATATGGTACCATCGATCGATCTGGCGGATCTACTGTTGCAGGCCAGCCCCTCAAATGAGACCCACCAACATTTGATGTAATGTATGATAGTCCCAAACCAAGTTTACCTCGAGGATCCCAAGCAGGCAATTCTAATCCTTTCACATGTACTGCATAGCGATCTGTACCATTACCAAATATTTCAGATGCTCTTTTTACCCCTTGTGATAGTATTTCGCCGACACCCTCTTGATTTGCGATTTTACTTATTAGTTGGATTATACCAGATTTATCACCAAATTCAATTTTTTCGTGTTTGTATTTTTCAGGTATTAAGCCTTTATTTCCAACTTCCATAAACCAGCTAATAACAGAACCTGTAGAAATAGTATCTAATCCAAGTGAATTGCAAGTATGATTTGTCTGTAATATATGATCTAGACAGTCAATACCTAAATTTGACCCAAGTAAACCAATGCTTTCATATTCGGGATGTTGTACCATCCTTCCTTCAGTCCATTCTGCTTCATAATTAATGATATATGAACAACCTAAAGGACAACGATAACATGGTTTTCTTTTTGTTACTGATGAAAATTTTTCATGTAAACTTTCTCCGGTAATTTTCTCAAATGCTTCAAATTCACCGTACTGATAATTTAGAGTTGGTAATTGATCTCTTTCATTTGCAATTCGCAATAGCCAAGAAGAACCAATTTTTGGTAATAAATGCCCATTGTCTATAGATTTCTTTGTTCTGTGATTTATATCTTTTCTTAATTCTTTGAGTGATCCAATATCAGGTACATCTAGTTCTAAAGTTCCTCGAATAGAAATACCTTTGAGTTTCTTGCTACCAAATAACATCCCTATACCACCTCTGGCGGCAGTTCTGTAATAATCACTTGTTGCAGTGGATATGTGGACTAGATTCTCTCCAGCAGGTCCGATTACGATTACTTTTGCCTTGGCATCATGATTTTCTTTGATTTGGTCTTCAGCATTTAGTGAAGATAGCCCCCATAAATGATCTGCATTTTTAATATGTACAGACTGATTTGTAATTTCAATATACACCGGATGCTCTGATTTACCCAAAATCATTATTGCATCAAAACCTGCAAATTTTAATTCAGGTCCAACATAACCTCCCACGTGTGAATCTAAAAAAATTCCTGTGTGTGGTGATTTTGTAATAATTGAATATCGGCCAGCAATAGGTACCGTTCCTTGGGCAGGTCCGGTAGCAATAATAATCGGATTTTTATCAGACAAAGGATCAATTTTTGGATCTACATATTGATGTAGTAAATATGCACCTAATCCTTTACCTCCAATATATTTTTCTAATACTGATTGTTTAATTTCTTCTATTTGAATGGATTTTGTCGTTAGATTTACCTTAAGTAATCTTTTTGTCCAAGTCATTCAAAGTAATTTCATTGTATATATTTAATTATCCAATTATTTTCGAAAGTTTAAATGATAAAATAATTTCAATTTATTTATTTTTAGGTAAATTTCAGAAATTCAATTATTTTTGAGTTATTGTAAATTGTAATATCATTATATTATTATTCAAATATTTAAATTAATTATTTAGAAGAAATTCTAATTCAATAGGTGAAGAATTATGTTTCCTAAATTTCTAATTTGGAAAGAATTACTAAAACTAGGAAAAACAGGAATAGTAAGGCAAGAAATAAACAATTTCTTTAGAGGTAACATAATTAAAGTTATTGGTGTAGAAGGATGGTTTGAGTTTTTAGAAGAGGAAAGAACTCTAGAAGATATTGCAAACCATTTTAATTATACAGATCTAGATTTATTATCACAATTACTCAATATTCTTGAGCGAGATAGGGTTTTAATTAATATAAATGGAAATTATATTTGCGACCATTACGTTAAAGACAACTATCGACGCCCAAAGATCTTTTCAGATGCAATGGTTGATATTTGGAAAGAATATTCAAATCAATTACCAAATAGATTGAAAGGAAATAAAATTGAATTCTTTAATGGAATTAATTTATTTAGATGGGATTTTGTTCTTTCTGGTTCAATGTATATGACGATTAATAAAGCAGCTTTTCTTTATAGCGAGTTTTTACGTAATCCAGGTGATTTATTGGAAGTTGGATGTAGAAATGGAGTCAATTTAGCTCATATAATTCATTTATTAAGAAAACAAGGTAGTAATATAAAGGAATTAAACCTCTATGGAGTTGATAATTCACCAGAATTTATTAACATAGCAAATAATGAATTCTTGAGAATGTTAAAATCATTTAATCATAATGATAGAATTGCCAATGATTTCAAAATGCCGGTATTTTCTCAAAGTGATTTAAATTCTTTTGATCTCGAAGACAATTCATTATCATATGTATATTGTTCGCAAATCTTCCATTGGCATAATCCCAGGAATATGATTAAAGAATTAATTCGTATATTAAAACCGGGAGGGGTTCTATTTGGTTCACAAAATTTTTATCCTGAGGCAAATCTATATAATGAATTACACATTAAGATAATTAACGGATCATATGGATTTTTTACACGGGATCAATTAAAATCATGGGCATTTGATGCCGGAGCATCTAAATTTGAAACAACGACACCAATCTCTTTGTTCAAAATAATAAAATGAATGATTAATTTGCTTTTACAAGGTATCTACGATTTAAATAATCTACTAAATCTAATATATCTTTATAAATATCTAATGAATTAGAATTCAAAATTTCAATAATTGAATTTTCACCCTTAAAAATTGGAATAAGAACTAAAGGTGCGATCTCGTAGGCATTGGTAACCATACCAATTATTTTGTACATCATATCAGGAAATGTTGATGGAGTTTTTACATGTAGGGTCCGATCTATTAAAATTCGTCGTAAATAATTAAAATCTTCATCTACAACCTCGGTTTGTTCAATGATTTTTAAAACAATTGAAAAGTTTTTACGATAAAACATCAAATCTTGAGGATTTAAATTCATATCCAAGAAAAACTCACCTATTTTAAGTAACATTGTTTGTTTACTGTCTGGACATTGATTTCCATTGAAAGTGAATACCATTAATTGTTTTCTCTTAATCATTGCCTGATTAACCGTATTTCCCACGTATATTATGGGATTATCAGGTACAGAAGAATAGATTCTTTCTAATTCATTCATTCTTTCTATCATGATATTACTAAATTCAAGTCCATTAAGTTCTCCTGATGGAAGTAATTCAAATGTCCATTGGTTTAAAACATTGATGTAAATCGCATATTGAAATAGTGAACTACTCCATTCAGTATCTCCAGTGAATTTTAATATTCTATTATACTCTTTATTATCCTTTTCTATTTTCTCAGAATAAGAATCGATATGTCCCCTGAAAAATCCCTTGTGATCCACTAATAAGGCGTTAATATGTTTTTCCAATCCAGTTACATGACTAACACGGAAAGTATTTAGGGTCATTCCAAAAAAACTCTTCTCATCTTCTTTGGACATATAAGTATCCTTTTTGTCAATTCGGAATGTTTCTTTTGAATTGCATATTTTACACAGGTAATCTGTAGTAACGATTTCTGAGATCCTTACTTACCCCCAAATAATTCTTTGACTAATGCTTTTTGCAATTCTACAATCCCTTCACCAGAAACACATGAAATGACAAAATGATGAAGAATAGTTGGTTTCATTTGGATAACTTGATCGATTAATGTCTTTGCAATTTTTCCAGATGAATCTGCTTTATTTTGGATTAAGAAATATTTTACCTCTGATGGTTCTTCAAAAACTGTTTTCTCTGCCTCTATTATATCAACCCATTTACTTAATTCAAGAAAAGAATTTACATTATCCTGTGCAAATACTAAAAACACAAGATCTACAGCTCCAAGAGTAGTACGTGTAATATCACGAAGTGCGTGAATTGGTAGGTCCAATTGTCCTGCAACATCAACAAAAGTAATCACCCCTTCTACTTCTTTTTCAACTAAATCTGCAATTTTTATGCTTTCTAAATCTAGAAAATGAGTCCTATGATATTTCAACTCATAATCTCGTAAATCAGTTAAAGAAGATTTCTCCTTAAATACTTTAACAATTGAAGTTTTACCTACTGCACCAGATCCTACCAGTAGTACTTTTCTAATATTCTTTGTCCGCTTGATATAATTCAAGTATTTCGAATGTTCAGAGATTTTACCAAAATTACTAAAGGTCACCACCAGCCTTTGATATCTGTCAAATTATATTTCTCATAAATCTATAAAAATATATTTTAAACAGACCATATTACCGATAATATAGATATGTTTAAGTTCCTCATAAATCATTTGTATAATGAAACCTAATTTAACCAATAAATCTCAATTTTCTATTTTGCTTAAATTTTAACTCTTGGAGTTAAACCTTTAAGCTGAAATTCAAAATATTTATTGAATATATCAGAGTAGATTCCATTTTTTGTAATTAGTTGGTGATGGGTTCCTTCCTCAATTATTCTACCATTTGCTAATACCAGTATTTTATCTGCATTTATTATAGTAGTTAACCGATGAGCAATTACAATACTTGTTCTATTCTTTAGTACAACAGAAATTGCATTTTGAATTTTTGCTTCAGTATACAGATCTAGGGAGCTAGTAAATTCGTCTAGAATAATAATTCGTGGATCTGCTAAAATAACTCTTGCAAGTGAAATCATCTGCCTTTGACCTTGAGAAATATTAGTTCCTTCTTCTTGAATTTCATAGTTTAAATTACCTGGTAAATTTTCAATAAACTCCCTAGCTTGAACAACATCAATTGCATTCCAAATTTCCTCATCTGAAGCATCAAGACGAGCAACCTTTAGATTTTGTCTAATTGTTCCTTTAAAAATAAAAGTATTTTGAGCAACATATCCTATTGAAGATCGAAGTGAGGGTAAGTAAAAATCATTTATATTTGTATTATCAATGAGTATTTCTCCATAATTTACATCATAGAACCTAATCAATAACGAAACAATTGTTGATTTGCCAGCACCTGTATGACCTACTAATGCCAAAGTTTCTCCTACACCTAGATTAAAGGAAATATTAGACAATACCTCCGTTGTTTCATTATATGAAAAACTTACGTTATTAAATCTAATATTTCCCTCAATATTTGATCCATCAACTACTCCTGAGTGATCTTCACGATTTGATTCATTTGACATTATGGATAATATCCGTTCTAATGCAGCCAATGAAGATTGAAACTGACTGTAATTTCGAGATATTTCAGATATAGGACCCCAAAAATATGCCTGTAAGAGGATAAATAGATAAATCATTGCAATACCAACTTTTAATTGATAATAAGAAAATATAATTAAAGTTAGTATAGATATATGTTTTAAAAAATCTTGAATAGGACCTACAATAAATATGGCACGACCTCGTTCTTTTGACGCCTTATATGTTTGTTCATTAATAATATTGAATTGATTCGCGTTTTCTTCTTCTCTACCAAATGATTTACTGATTGCAATGGATTTCATTATTTCTCCAAATCTAGAATTTACAACAGCAATATTCTTTTGCCAATTTTTCGATCTACTCCTTTGATAATCCCTCATTGTCAATAGAATAATAATTGTGAATGGAGCAATTACAATTGAACCTAATGTCAATATCGGATTAAATGAAATCATTACTCCTAATAACACAATTAATATGATTATTTGTGAAAAAAAATCAGCAAACCTTCTACCAGTATCTAAAAGCTCATTTGAATCATTAACCAATCTTGAAACAATTTTTCCAGACTCTACATTATCAAAGAATGAAATTTTGTTTTGCATCACCTTATCATATGCCTGAATTCTTAGCTGATGAAACAAATTCGTATTAATTTTTGCGATCATGATATTCTGAATTAACCTAATAAAAAATATTATGAAAATAGTAAAAGAGTAGATTGACGAATATAGTATAATTTCATATTCAAACGGTTTGAGATCAGTTGTCACTTCTATTTGATCTAATGCCTTTTTAAAAGAAAGAGGACCTACAATAGAAACAGCAACATTGAATACCATTATTGCAATTAGAATATAAAGTCTTTTTGAATCTAATTTTAATAGCTGGTATATATTTTGCCATAATTCACCTTCTTTGAATTCAATTTTGCTACTTTCCAATTAAATTCCTCCTTCAAGTGGTTGTAAATGATAATGTTCTTCAAATAACCGTCGATAATAAATTGAATTCCTCAATAAATTATCATGAGTTCCGTTAGCGACTATTTGACCTTTTTCAAGCACGATTACCCTATCTGCTTCTGCCAAAATAGATAGTCTGTGAGTAATAATTATTGATGTTCTAGTTTTTATTACATTTTGTATAGCTTTTTGGATATTATATTCAGTCTCTGCATCTAGAGATGAAGAAGCATCATCCATAATTAATATTGATGGATTCAATAATAAAGCTCTAGCAATTGCAATCCTCTGTTTTTGACCACCAGATAACCTCACACCTCTTTCACCAATTCTAGTTTCAAATTTTTCTGCCATTTTATCGACAAATTCTAAAACGTTAGCAATTTTTGCAGAATCTAATATTTCAGAAAAAGATGCTTCAGGATTTCCAAAAGAAATATTCGCTAAAATAGTATCTGAAAATAAAAAGATATCTTGTTCTATTGATGAAATCTGAGAACGAATTGATTCATTGGTATAAGATTGGATTTCCTTTCCACCAATTAATACTTGACCAAGAGTGGGCTTATATAAATTAAGTATTAATTTATTCAAAGTGCTTTTTCCAGAACCTGGTCCTCCAACTATTGCTACTGTTTCTCCAGATTCTATCCTGAGATTAATTGAAGTAAGCACGTAGTTTGAAGTCTCACTATATCGAAAGTAAACATCTTTAAATTCAATTGAAGCATTTTTGCCATCAAATATATTTACTCCTTGTTTTTCATAATTATCTGCAAATATCATATCCATTAATCGCCTTGCAGAGCTCTTATTTCTTGATAAAATTGACGACATCCATTGCAAACCACCACTAATCCATAAAATGTGCGAGATCATACTTAGAAATATCACCAACTCTGGAAATGTAAGTTCATTATTAATCAACAAAACGACACCAAAGATCGTGGTTAAGGCTAATGCTAAATGAATTACTAACCCGGGATAAAAATAAGCAGAAGCAATATGAAATTTCATATAAGATTGACTATGATTAGATGATAGCTTACCAAATAATTTTGAATCCTCAGATTCCCAGTTAAAACTCTTTATCTCGCGTATACCAGATAATGACTCTGCAGCATGGATAGAAACCTTTGAAAAATCAGTCTGCAATTCATCACTATAAGGTCCTAATTTCTTTGCATAAGTATAGATAAAATAGGCATAAAGGGGTGAGATAAATAATAAAATAATAGATAATTTGAAATTTACATATAATAATACCCCTATGGTAAATATAATTGCAAATACAATTTGATTTAAGAATCTAAGGGCTGGTGACAAACCGATATTAAGAATTCTAGTATCACCAGTTGCCCTTGCCATAATATCACCGCTTCGTATATTATCATGGTATTGAAGTGTTTGATTTTGTAAAGATGTAAATAAATCAGCAGTCATATCAGTTGTGACTCTATGTGCTAGATATTCATTAACTATAGCCATAAAGTAAAATAATATAGATTGAACCGTAATAGTCAATAAAAATAACATCACCCATAGAATGAATTCTTCTGTTGTAGCGTTTACAATAAATAATTCTACGAATTTTGCAACAAATAAGGGTGGAAGTGAAAATAAAATAATCTCAATTATACTACCAATAATTGTAGTTATTGTCATTATTTTATATTTTCTAAGATAAGAACCAATCCATCGGATTTCAGGTGACAAAACCAATTTTATTCAATCTATTTTAATAAATATTTCTTAAAAAATAAATTGATGTCATTCGGTTATATTAGTAAAATACAAAATAATAGTATTATAAAATATAATTGATCTGTTTAAACTACTTACAATAAGTTAAATTAGCAAATATTTATATTTGTTAATCTACATTATAATTTGAATATGCATACTATTAAAAATCAAATGGGGAATTTTTTAAACTTTAATCCAGTCTTTTTAACAAATAGAGTAATTTTTTCAACTATTCTTTATTTACTATTTCACCTAATAATCTCATTAATTAATTTGGATAATATTGTATGGCTAATTAATTATGAATCAATTTTAATGATCTCCAACGGCACCCCTCTATATTTACAAGAAACACTTGAAAGAGATGGAATCATATATTATTTACCACCTGCTCATTTTCCAGTGTATTTCTATTTTATGGCTGTATTCTTAATTATTTTTGGTCCTTCAGAATTCCTAATTCGATTTATTACATGGTTATTTGTTGTATTTACTTACATAATTCTTATAAAATTAATTCAGCCAAAAGAAGAAAAAGAAATTCATCTGATAAATGTGCTTTATTTTTTAAATCCTCTATTAATAGTAACAAACTATTTTGGCAAATTTGATCAGTTTGCAATCTTCTTTTTATTTTTAGGTTTATATCTTGCATCTAAAGGAAGGATTTCCTTTGCTGGATTCATACTCGGATTAGGAGTTATGGTAAAACTTCTTCCAGGTGTAGGAATAATAGGGATAATTATTTCTCTATATAAAAATAAAAGATATAAGGAAATTTTAACTATATTAAAATCTAGTACAAGTATTATTATAGTCATTACCAGTTATTTTTATCTCGTTTATCGTAATTCATTTTTATCTGTTATCAAGTTCCAAGTAAATAGATTGACCCCAAATTATTCTCTATGGTACTATTTGTTAAGTGATGTATCAGGGATTTACATTATTATTGTCCAATTTATATTACTCATCTTGGTAACATATCTCATGATAAATTTTAAGAAAATCGATGAACCAAATAGTTTCTATCTATTTACTGCCTTAGTTTCTGCTACTTATGTCTTAACAACACGTCAACATTATAACAGCTATGATTTATACACTTATTATCCCTTAATACCAATAATTATACAATCACTACGAAGCAAGGAATATAAATTTATAATGTTAATTTTCATTAACTTTTTCATTTATATGATTGGAATTTTATCTTGCGAAAGTGGATGTTTAAGGAGCAATGATGTGCTTCCAACAATTGCATGGATTGGAGTTATTTTAATATTTATTGCCAATAGTTCGATTTTGTATATTCTGATTAACCAAAATAAAAATTTGAAACATGAAAAATTGAAATCTTTAGATCTACTAATATAAAATCGTGAAAAACACTATTCTTTAAACTATTTTTTTAATTTACATCTAACCAAATTATTCCATCTAATGATTTTTCAAAACCCTGTGAAGTAAGTTTATATGGAAATTCTATTTTAGAAGTAAGATCATCGTTAAAAGTTAACTCGACTCTCATATTAACTTCTTTGTCTAGTGGAATTATATTTTCCAAATCACTACATTCCATTATGAATGATTTTCCGTCTTGTGAAGGAATAATAATAGGATAGATTGGATTAAATACTTTTAAACCACCAGATTTAAATTGATTTAAATTCATATTTTTTAATTGTGCAGGAGTAAAATCTAATAGTTCAACTCTACGATGTGATTTTATCGGTTTAGATGCACCATCACTAACAATTTCGAGATTTACATTTGTTATGTATCCATCTTGCATTCCTTTATTATTAACAATAATAGGAATCCATAACCACTTAGTTAAGTTACTATCTTTTTTTAATCCCCAAATAGCATAATTTAAAATACGATATGGACGTAAATCAGCTCCTTTTCTTAGTTTCAACCAGTTCAATACAGAAAGAGCTGCTGCTCCGATTGCTGGAATAAAACTGAAGAAATCAATACCTTCATGTAAAACCATAAGAACATATACATACCTTTGTAATTAAATATTACTACTACTTTTTGAAGATTATCTGATTTGTATTAATCATTTAGTTGAGATCATCTACTAGAATATTATTTACCCTTGAGTATGATTTATCGAATTGCGTATAACACGAGCTAACTGCAAAGATAACTGATTACAAGACCATTAGATAAAACAAATATTCAATTAATCCTTCAATTTTGATTATTTATCAAATATAAACCCTCCAAAATACCTATACTGTTAATAATCTTTATTAGTTAATTTTAAATAACAAAGAAAAGATGGTCATATTTCTTAGACATGCAGAACCATTGATTGATGAAGGTAAAAGTAAGGATCAATGGGAATTAACTGAAAAAGCGATTAAAGATACTAAAATAAATGCGACTTTCCCTCATTTAAATAGAATAAATTTAATTTATACATCTCCAGAAATGAAGGCACTTCAAACAGCAACTATCATATCAGACCAAATAAAAGCAGATTTAATGATTTCCGCGGATTTAAAAGAGGTAGATCATCAAGTTACAAAGTTTATGACCAATGAAGAATACTTAAATATGAAAAATAGGTATTTCTATGGGGATTATCCGGGAGAAAAAATACATCAAGCATTTTATAGGATATACAGTTTCATGTCTAGAATTGAATCACTACATCCCGATAAAGAAATATTATTGGTATCACATGGTACTTTACTTGCCACGCTATTTGGTAAGATGAAAGAACTTCATCCTGAAAAAATGTATGATAGCTGGAAGAATTTATCATTTTTATCTTGGGGTTGGATTATTGGTGGTAGAATTTCTAAAAGTATATTTGACAGAGTTTAAGTTAAAATACACCAATATCTGTATTTCTTCTATTCAGAATTGATTAATAATTATAACGCGATAAATTTACTAATTACACCTATCATAAAATATTCTGGTAATGATACTAATTGGCAAATCTATTAACTTTTAATACACTGTTAATATTCACAATATCAAAACAGAAATCATCTAAAACTAATCGGAGTCTCAATATCTTTTGTTATACATAGTTTTTATGAAATTTATGCCAAATCAATTTTTCATAAATCAAATTTTAATTTGTATGTTTATTAAATATTTATTTTAAGTATTTATGTATTATAATTTGTTATTCATTAATTGAGTTCTAAATATAGAATCTTTACTTATTTTGAAGGTTCTTCATCCATTGTTATATTTGTTTCTGATGAAGTAGCAGTTTTGGCAATGCTAGTTTTAGATTCTTCATCCTTATCCTCATCTAGAGAAAATTCAGATTGTAATTCTTTACCTGGCATTAAGTTACCACATTGATGACATGCATAATTTCGTCTCTTAGTATAGTTGAAACAATTAGGACAAGTAATTAACATACCTAGATATAATAAGATTTTATTCTTAAATGTTCCAATAATACTACCAGCCAATAAACCAGCTATAATAAACATTGCTGCCATTAAAGAATCTACAAATGACCCTTGGATGATATCAATAAATACAACTAAGGTTGCAGGATTATCCTCAGATGCAAGACCTGGTTTAACACCTTTTATAATCAAATTATATTCTCCAAAACCTAACTCTTTGGTTGAAATTGTTATTTGATTATTTGTGGCAGCTGTTGAGTAAACTTCTCCTGATAGATCATATCCTTGAGTCATAGTTGAATCCCATTCTAATGTAATAGTTGCAAGCATAGAAACTCCTTGTTCATTTGAACCAGTTACACCAAAGATAAGATCATTAGGATCTTCTGGTTTTACAGATTGAGGAACTATTTGCTGATATTGAAATGCAGTTATAGGAGATAATTCTACTTCAAAGTTAGGTTCCGAATCTAATTCTAATCTAAGTGAATTAGGAACAACATTAACTTGATAATTGAATTCGAGATCAGGATATCTGGTGTGATTCACTTTAATTGTAATCTCATTGAAACCTGGATTAAATATAGCCAAATCATCTGCATCTATTGTAATTTGAGTTAATCCATTGGATGCAGTTGTACTTGAACCTAGGCTCTGCTGACCACTGAAAATACCAATATTTGCAGCACCCACAACTGCTCCTAGATTATTCTTTACATTAAATGAAATAGATAGATCATCCTCTGTACCTTGATCAAAGGAAATAATATCAGGTGATACAATCACCTCTAAAGAAGATAGTACAATGCTTACTGGAAGAGCAATATATGGATCAATCATTTCAAGGAATTGTGATTCAGGAGATGATGCATTTAAAAGTATCCAAAATGAGATTTCACCGTTATTAATTAACTCGGTGTTTTTATTAAAGTCTTGTATAATTGTTGAAATATCAAAGCTCATTGAAACCTTACCAGAACTGGATGAACGAACTCCTCGTTTTAAATATTTACTATTATCAATGATACCACTATCATCACCTGTACTTGACCAAAACGCCTTTAAATTTAAATCCGCGATCTGATTATTAGATTCATCTCTTAATAGAAATTCAGTTGTGTATGTGTTGGTTATTTGGTGCGTATATACTATGTCTCGAGTATCAGAGGTTGTATCAAAATGAATTAAACCAAGAGCTTTTGCTTCGACCGTTTTAAATACAACTACTTCATTTTCTAGTGTAACTTCAAAGGTCATTGAATATATACCCTTGTTCTGAACGGTATAAACTATATCTAATACATTTCCATACGCAGATTCACCTATTAAAAATCCAGGAATATTAGCAATTTCTTTAGTGAAACCTGTAGAATCAGTTAAAGTAACTTTCAGGCTGATATCTAAATAAAAAGATTTAGAATGGAATATTAAAGGTAAATCATAATCAAGGTCATCAAAATTGAGGTATAGAAAACTTGGAGTACCAACAGAAACTTCATCATCATAGGATAAATATCCTCTAAATGGAAAACGCAGAGTGTGTTCTTCAAGCATGATTGCATTTGCAAGGAAAGAATTTGATTCATACACTGTATCCTTCCTATAAGAAAGATTGGCTCTATGATCATATTGAGGAATGTAACTTTTCTTTGTATTATCAAATAGCTTTTCATCTACAGTTGCTCTCAAATCTCTTGCTGCTCTTAGCCATACTTTCCCTACTTCAACCCATTCACGACCATATACTGGATCAGATCCATATAATCTAAATAAATCTTGGTATGTATTGGACAAACGTCGAAATACACCCAGTAATTGAGATATACTATATATACTGGAAGTATCTCCCTGATAAGTTTCATTATTTAATATTCTATCAACAGGAAGCCCATTTCTGTAAAATAAGATAATCGTATTATAAGCTAAATCAGCAGCTCGATCCACATCAGCAGGTATTATTTCACCAGAAATACCAGTTCCTAGATATCCTGAATTTAGATAATAAGTATCATAAAAATATGAATCCCAACGATATGTCTCTATTAAGAATATTTGGCCAAGCAAAGTACTCCAGTCGGATTTTACACCAGTTACTAAATCCCATGATTCCACACCAATACCAGGAGCTCGAATCGTGGTAAAAGGTACTGATGATACTGTTAGATTTGCAACAATGAAATTGTATAATGCTTCTTGATGAGTCGCCAAAGTTACATTGTAGGCATCCAATTCTGCAGGTAGTAAAGCACCAGGTAATGCATATGAATAATTGATACCTGAAAGTCTCATTTTACTAATAACTTGAAGTAATAATGCATTAGACTCTAATTCCACGGTACTGGAGTTTGTTTTACCTTGATTTAAAAATGTGACATCATTTACAAATGTCTTAGAGAAAAATCCGGGAGCTGAATCATTGACATAAAATGTTGATCTTAACGCATTATAAGTGTTGTTTGCTCTTTGAACAAGATCATTTGCATATTGATAAGGGTCATCAAATTCATTTACCACATAACCATATTTATCAGCAGCACGTATAACGGACCATCTTAAATCGTTCATTACCATTAAATTATATACATTATCCTGAAGCAATACTAATTCTTCACCTAATGCTGGAAAATCTGGGTCTGTTGCAGGGATAAATGATAGATCCACAGGTAATAATCCATTAGGTAATGAAATGATATCTACATATTCGAAAATATTGACACATAAATCTAGAATCAAAAATATTTCTGAAGCAGGATCAACAGGATTCCTTGATATTGCAGATTCTGCATATCTTAATAAACCATAAATAATTAAGGAGGCAGACTTTACATAATCTTTAGGACTATTGCTCTCAAGACTGTATAAATCAAATGACGAGAAATCATTTGCAATAAATCCTTCAGCTTGCAAATATTTCATCATATCCTCTGCATCACCATGTGATTTGGAAAATAGATTTTCCCACACGATTTCACCTTCAACTATACCTTGTGATTTTTGATTAACAGATATTGAGAAATTACTATCACCAGCTTCTGGATTATATTGATAAATGTAAATGTAATAAAAACCAGTATAGGGCAGTTGATAATCTGAAATTGTTTCTGGATATGCAACATCGTATGAACCATCCAGATAAGATTGATATTCATCATAGAGATCAAAATCCATATCCTGTCCAACATCTGAACCTTCAAGATTCAAGATTATATCGACTACAGTTGCTGCAGAACCTTGGAATTTTACAAATTGATAGTAAAAATTCGAATCATTTAACTGTGAGTTAAATGGAGTACCAATGGATATTTCTATTGCTGTATCAAAAGAATCACCTGCAGCCATAGGAGTAATACTAGTTGGAATATTACCACTCATTCTATTAGCTGATCCTCCATCCTTTGAAGATGAAGTATTTTCGATAACTTCTATACTAACATCTTTGTAAGTGAAATCACCTCCAACAAAACCAAATGTTAATAGAAATATTATCAATGATGTAAAAATAAATCTATTTTTCATGAATTTATAATTCATGTATGTAGTTATTAAATTTAGGTTTAAAAATTTTATGACCTTCTAAGTTTTAACATTACAATGGAGTGTAATTCTAAGAAATATAAGTTTAAATACTACTTATAACTAAGTTTGATAGTCGTATTATGGCGAAAAATGAAAAAGATCATGAATTTAGCTTTTTAGAAAAATTATTTGATTATATTAATTTAAATTCAATGTGATTCAACATAATTGCGATATTTTTGAATTTCGTCTTTCGCTCTTTCCATATTATTTTGTAATTTAAAAGGAATGTCAACTACATGAGACATGACAAATTT
>Ga0224506_10001541_pt1 | contig 16351 bp, 3 predicted proteins | sample SF_Jan12_sed_USG_2_FD_169108 | JGI IMG/M metagenome (GOLD analysis project Ga0224506, IMG submission 169108) | Sediment microbial communities from San Francisco Bay, California, United States - SF_Jan12_sed_USGS_8_1 | ecosystem: Environmental > Aquatic > Marine > Sediment | place: USA... | reverse complement strand
GCCTCCCGCGACACTAGTGCTTCCATGCACATCGTGATTATTACCATTACCGTTGTTGGTTTTATCTAGGTTATTACCGTTGCCTTCACTGGCTGGACTTGCATTAGAGTGGCCATTGGCGTTTCCATTGGGCTGATTGGGTTCGTCTTTTTTGACATAACCCGGTGCCTGCATGGCATTACCATTGGCCGCTCCTGTGCATCCTGCACCTGCGGCACTAGTGCATCCATGCACGTCGTCTTTTTTGGCTTTCAGATCATCGGCTTTTTGGTTACCCGGTATATCATTTTTAGGCCGCCCTTCACTGCTGCGGGTATTACGCGGTTTGGTGCGGAATACAATGCTGCCGCCTGAGTGCTTGGTTAATACTCGCTGGCTACCGTTAAACACGTGTTTGGTGACCAATACATCGTTGGTGAGCTGGTAATACTGGTTGATGTACCAGGTAGTTTTGGCAGTATTGGCGCTGTTGTTTTTAACGTATTTAACCAATCGCTGGCCTTGGTCATCATAGGCAAACAGACTGGTATGCTTTTGGTCGTTAATCCGCTGGATGCGGTTTTCGTCATCCCAGAAGATGGCACGGCCAGCCGCTTCGGCTTTATCACCGGTGCCTAGATTTTCAGCATCGGTTGGCTGCCAGCCGAGCTGGTTACCGTTGGCATCGTATTGGTATTTTCTGTTTCCAATTTCAGTTGGGGCATGCGGTTGTGGCCCATTGTAGTCATATTCCCATTGGTAACTGGTACCGTTGATGAGGCTTTCAATGCCGTCTGATCCGGTTCTTACATGCACCTGGTTTTTGTTGGTGATGTTATGAATGTTGTCATAGTTCATGTCCAGGCTATAGGCATCGGTTGATCCGTTTTCGGGCTGATACTGGCCTTGAGCATGTTTTAATCGGTACAGGCTGTCGTACTGATAGGTTTGTTGGCTATAGCCGTTGACGCCATTGATGGGTTGCACGTCATTGGTGCGGTTTAAGATGTTACCCACTTTATCAAACTGATAACTCAGGTTTTGTAATGCACCCTGATTACCATTGGTTTTAAGCTGATCCATAAAGCGTCGCGCGGGATCATAGGCGTAGGTGGTTTCAACCCCATTGCCATAACGAATGAAGGCACGTTGCTCAAATTTATCGTATTGAATGCTATCGATATAGGTTTGGGTGACGCCGCCTTTATCACCAGTGAGGCCTTTTAATTGCCCGGCTCGGTCATAGTGATATTGCAGGCTGTCGCCGTCTGGATAGACCAAATCGGTTAAGCGTCCCCAGCTATCGTAGGTATAACGGGTGACAAACAGATCGGTGGTGAAATGCTGTGATGGATCGAATTTTAAGGTATCGATCTCTTTGGTCATTTCACCGAGTTTGCCATAGAAGCGTTGCTCGTTACCGGCCTGGTGGAATACCTGGCTGATGCGTCCAGCGCGGTTATCGGTGGCTCCGGCTTCGCCGTAGTCGTAATGCACGTCGATATCGGCTCCCAGACATTCTTCTGGGCCGCTCTTAAGGGTACAACCCTGATCATCTGCTGGCGTATTGGGGTAATCAATATCGGTTAATCGGCCATATTCATACTGGTAGTTAATGGCTTTTTGTTGGCTCGCCAGGTTGGCGGTGACTTTTTGAGTCAGGTTACTAGCCAAGTCATAGGTGTAGCTAACTTTACCCATGTCCGGGTTATCAAACTCTATGCGACGCCCCAGGTTGTCGTAACCTACACTGGTGATGTTTTGTTCGGCATCAATCACCTGGGTGATTTGCTTCATGGCATCGTACTGATACTTGGTATTCAGTTCGGTAGCCGCACCCGGGTTATCCAGATCATACAACCACTCTTGTACGGTAGTGATCAGCTGGCGGCCATCTTTATAGGTGGATTTTTTCTGTCCCTCGGCATCTACTGATGTGAGTTTATGTTGCACTTCACCAAAGGCATCGGTGCCAAAGCTGTATTCCGTTAAGTTGGTTGCGCCATCGGGTAAGGTGACCTGAATAACACGATCCATAGGGTCGTAGAATTTTTGGATGGGGCTCACGTCATCTTGCGCGGTATTAAACCGGGTAATATCACCGCCAATGGTTTGGGTGGGGTAATAACTGAGTATGGCGCGACCTAAGGCGTCATAAGTGGTTTTACCCGAAACGATCAGGCCATCAACTGATTCGGCCTGGCCGGGTTGATACAGTGCCGCTGTTTTTTGGGTTTGAATAACCCGTTTAATGCCATCGACAAACAAGCTGGTTTGAATAGTATGACCACTATGTGATGGATCTAAATGATAGGTCCGCGCATAGGGAATGCTCGCTTCGGGGTGATATTCGAATCGAATGGTATCAATACCGGTGCCCTGTTCATACGGGCCAACAACGGTTTCCATACGGCCATAAACATCGTAGGTATTGGACATCACGTTACCGTTAAGGTCGGTGGTGCTGAGCACCTGTCCAAAGTTATAGTCGTAGGTGGCTTCGGAATGATAACCAAAATTTAAGTCATCGATACGAACCGGGTAACTGTGCGCTACGGTGTCGTAGGTGAACTTAAACTGGCGGCGTTGGTTGTTGGCATCAACTGGACCCGTAACTTGCTCGATGTTGCCATAGCCGTTGTAGGTCAGGTCGGTATGGGCTGAGCTACCATTGGCCAATTTTTGCCATACATCGGTTAACTGACCCTTGCTGTTATAGGCGGCTTCTCGCTGACGCAAGACTTTACCCGTACCATTGGTCACTTTTATGGTCTTGGGTAATCCCATAATCCACTGGGTAGGTTTGTAGTCATATTGAATGCTGGCAAACACGTCATCGGCATTGGTATCGGCATCGCCGGCATCAAAGAAGGCGGTAACGTTGCCATAGGCATCATAGGTTTGTTCGGTAAACGTGATTTGGCTCAAGCCGGATTTTCCGTGCAGTTTAGTGCCGGGTTCGAAACTGTATTTCTCTGTTTTGCTCTGCTGCGGGAACACGCTCCAGCCGGTATCCATAGTGATGGGCTGGTTCGCAGTAATATCTGCCTGAGCGGCCACCAGGGTGTTGAATTTCTGTTCACCGTTATCACGCACCAGTGCCAGCTGATAACTCTGGATGGTTTGCTGATACACCTGATCTTCACCATCCATGATTTGCTGACTGAGCAACATGCCTTTACCCGGTAGGGTTCGGTTATGATAGTCGCTCACAACTTTGCGCAGCACGGATTCACCTTCCATAAAGGATTCCGTTACCTTGCCATATCCATAGAAGGTTCGTTCCTTACGGTCGTAGTAGCCGTCTTCGTAATCGTAGTTCACGATTTGATGATCGACACCATCGCCTTCAAATCCATCGAATACATCCATAGAGGCCATCACCCACTTGGAGCTTGGCTGATTGAAGGTGTTTCCTGAGCGCTTGTAGGTAAATTCCATGCTGCTGTTAAACGGCCGGTTGACCTTTCTGAGCAGGTTGGTTTTGCCGATGCGGTTGAGGGCGACTGTGGCTTGTTTGCCGTTCAGTGAACGCACTACGTCGGTCAGCCCGTCACCGTTGATGTCGGTGTAGGCGATGGTTGGGCGGGTTACTGTGGTGCCGGTGCTAACTCCGGCTGTAAATGGCAAATCAAAACCGAAAAAGAAGAAACGAACTGGAATTACAAACGTGCTACTTAAATTAGCATTGACTCCAACTGATGCTCCATCAGACAAAACTATTTTGTTTCCAGAGGTTAACTCAGGCGAAGCCAGCTTAAAGTTGTAAGTAGGTAATGTTCCTTTCCAAATGATTTCCTGGTTATTGAATCCGGTTCCTGTATTTAAATTTACTTTTATCTGGTTATTGCTAACAGTGACATAGTCTGGCAATCCATCTCCGTTGATGTCCATCAACTGGGCATATCCATAGTTATTGGCAGAAGAAAGGGATACCCCGCCAGAGAATGAATTATCTCCGGTACCCCACCCTAAACTGTAGCTATAGTCCTTGCTCGCTGTGTGAGTACTATGACTTGAAATCCAGTACTGCTCGCTTTCAAAACCATAGCCATTGTTCAAGCTTACATAGATATCAACAGGCCTGCCATCGCTCACAGTCTGACGAACCCTATCTACGAGTCCATCACCATTCATATCTGTCATTTGAACTTCAACAAAGCTTCTGCCTCTACCAGCGCTTCCACTACCGGGAACAGGTGATTTCCACATCTGATTATCAGATTTGAGGTTGTTAACAACTCGCTCAATAGCCGATGCACCCACGCTGTATGTGGTAGATTTGTTCACTGACTTACTAAACCCAAGTCCATAACCAGCTGCTTCGTTTAATGTCCCGTCCGGTCTGGTGAACTGAATGTTTCTATCACTGACAACATCCGGGAATCGGTCGCCATTCAAGTCAATACTGTCCACTTTTCCATTTGATGAACCACCAGAGCTATTAGTTGTCAGCAGGAATCCGGCCGAGGTTGTATTTTGATTACTCTTACGTATTTTAAGTGGTCGAACTGCTGGGATAAAACCAGTCCCATTATTGCTAGCCTGGAGCGCCATTAAATCTGCTGGATCCGGCAACGAAGTGAACTTTTCACCATTTCGAGTAGAAACCATTTGTGATGGGCTGATTGACCAGATGGGGTCAACCGACCTCCAGCTATGGGACGATAAATCACCATAGGTGAAGTAAACTTTTTCGTCTTCTAGTTTCTTTGATTCTTCTATAGCAGCGTAGTCAGGCGTTAGCAGGCTTTCATCAATTGGATGTGAATCCCGGCTATCGTTTGCGTTGTAACCCAAGTATGACCATCCCCGATACGGATTGATCATTAGCCCATTGGTACCCGGCCAGTTCAGATTGGTTGGAAGCACCTCTGTTTGCCTTACAGCTTTTCCTGGCAATGGCAGAATCCACTCGGTGGTTTCAAAAGGCTTATCCATTGCTGAAGCAGAAACTTCTGATACCTGTTCTCTGTCTTCCAAAGAGGTTCCTGAATCATCCGTGACCTCAACTTGCCATTGTGCCTTGAACTGAGCAGTTGGCGCTGTAGCTTCGGGGAACAGCAATGCAAATCTCAGGTTTCTGAGTTCCAGCAAGGTAAATTCTGCAGTTAAATCTTCCGGGTTTGTTATAACGCCGTTCTCAAACTCAATCCGCTTAAAGTCATACTTCCATACCAGTTCCCCACGATCAGGATCCTGACCTATAGGTCCTTGGGGCTCTTGTTCTTCTCCGCTTTCGTCACTACCGTCATCACCCTCTTCCCAAGACTTATCCCCTGTATCCGTTATATCTGGTGTTTGAGTGATTATTAACCAGAAGTGCCCTTTGTCTGATGAATATTGATCAAGATTGACTTCTACCTGACCGCGCACCATGCCGTTATATGGGGCCACTGAGGTAGTGTCGATGGTGTTGATTTGAAGTTCACTTAATACGGCGCCGCCATACGGTGACAAATTATTAGCAAGGTTCAGATTTGAGGTTACTTGCTCCACTTTGTATGAGTTGTTTTCTTCGGTGTCAACCATCAATGGCAAGGAATCAGGGGCAAGTTCGCTATTTACAAAACTGAAGCTCTGTTCATGTTCAGTCCTGAAGGTTTCTTTCAGCTTCAGTGTTACTGCGCCATCAATATTTTCAGTGTTAAAGGCGAGAGCTGGCATAACTGCATAATACTTGTGTGCATCAACATTTAACTTTCCAGGCTTGTTGAAATGTGCCGTGCTTCTCAGGTTGTGAACAGTGCCATACAACTCGGTGCTTACGATATCCAGCGATAGCTGGTCATTTTCTTCTGCCTGGAAAGGCAGGTTAAAGAAAACTGTCATTCCGTTGTCAGACAAGGAAAAGTTATTTGGCAGTTCAGGTCGGGCTGCAGGTACCTGAGGCGCTGCCAGAGGCATTTTGAATGTTTGGCGATAGATGATGTCTTCGCCATTGCGAACCACCAGTACAGACGTTGGCATAGCAGGCGGACTGTTTAACTCGATCCCGTTTGAACGATATTTTTTATCGTCATCATAATCTTTAAATGACGAAAACCAGTATTTGGGTTGGAATGCTGCTCGTAGGCCATAAGAGCCAGTTTCAACAGTATTTAGTTTCTGGGATTCTGCATAACTAACCTTGAAGTTGAAACTCTCGACTTCTGTTGCAACTGCTTCGCTGGCGGTTAAATCAAAGTACAGTTTATCGCCTTGAGTCACCTGAAGCGCCATCATGGCATCGTAGTGTGCGGTTTCCGGTGCGTTGATGAACAGACGCGTATTTAGCTTACGTTTATCTAATAACTCTAATTGTTTCTTGGCAGTAAATACCAATAGCTCATTAGGCACCTTGTGGCCGGATTCGCATCGGGTTAGCGCATATATAGCTTGAACTGAGCTATTATTTTCAAAGTCACAATCCTGATAGGTGCGGAAGGAAACGTCTGGAGTGACGTAAATGGTTCCCGTTTGTGGAGCTATCCAGGTTTTTACAAACCCGTTGGCTGAGTTCTCGCTGTAGGTTTGGATGTCACTGGCGAGAACAAACTCAAGTATTCGCTCGTTGTTAGAGTTCCTGGTAGGAACTTCGTCCCAACTGCTATCTTCCAACTGGCGCTGTGCATTTAAATAGGTAATTGTCGGAAGTTGTGTTCTTTTTTCAACGCTTTCCAGCCCCCAGACAAGTTTGGTGATATCAATCGGCGAATCCACCATCAGGTTGATTCTTAATTGTGTACCTTCCTGTACATCAACAACTTCCGTTAAATACTCTTCAAGCTTGATAGTACCTTCAAAGTCGCGATCAACTAACTGAGACATCAATGGCGTTAAGTCTTCAACCACACGAGTTCCATCAGGCATGTCCTCGTCAGCCACTTTCCTCGTGGTGACTTTGTTAACAATGACTGTTACATCATCTGTAGTACCGGATTTGGTTAGCGTTCCTTTAAACATAACCTGCCCTTTATACGGCAGTCTCGTGGTCAGATTTTGTCCACTGGTTACAAAATCTTCTTCTGCATCATAGCTGGTTATGTCGATGCCATTAGCATCAATAGTTTCACCATCCGAATCACCATTAATAGCCAGATACTGGATTTCAGGTGCCCAGTTAATCTGGTCATAGGCACCGTCTTCAATAGAATTTACTCGGAAAAATACCGAATTTCCTTTGGTCACATTCAGAGCGATGTTGTGAGATTTAACATCGCCATTATGAACTGGATTATCTTTGCTCAGCGCAATTGTTTCTGACCATTTGTATGTTTCACCATATTCAATAGTAAGCTTCACACCATCGGCGGTTTTGTAGTCTATTTTGTCTCTGGCTTCTTCAGTATTTACCAGAGACGCACTACCTGTAATTTTAATTTGTCCACTGAATGGAGCTACCCATCGCCTAATTGAATCCATTAACGGATTTTGTGCCTTGAACTCTGCTAACTCAGTTTCATAATCAGGTAGAACAGCATGGGCATCCATGACCACACCTGAAGTACCTAGCGGCACCATTGATTCCGCGCTGTTAATGTCAAACGAAGGTGTTTCGCCCGGTTTTGTGGTATTGAAGTAAACAGAGCCACCTATGACGAAATCGGGTAAACCATCTGCATTCACATCAGAAACAAAGGTTTTATCGACTGAACGAGAACTATTATTAGAGGTACCAACAGAAGCCCAGTAACTGTAAACATTGCCAGTAAAGGTTCGACTGCTAGTTTTCGACTCACTGAGTTTGGAGATCTTAATTATTTGAACTGAATTTTCCGCAAATACAACATTTGAATCTGATGGCTTAGTTATGTTTTTAAGATAGTAAATATTATCTCCATGCTTATAAACTTTATCGTTCAAACCATCGCCATCAATATCGATAAGCATTGAATATGATTCAGCTGTACTCGTACTTACAGCAACGGTCGCACCAATTGAAATCTTCTTGCCAAATCCAGGCAATCCGACCCCCCTATATCCACTAACACCAGAGGTGCTGTTTTTTGAACCGCCAACTACGTTTGCCTCAAAACTCTCTCCCAACATTCCTAACGGAATATTAATCTGGTCGGAGCCGGTAGCGACAACTTGAGGGTTCCCCCACCCCTGCACTTCACCGTTTTCAATATTGAAGTCGTTAAAGTAGTCAAAGCTGTGTTCGTTGAAGGTTTCGCCCTGGTAGCGCTGTTCTACAGAAGCCAGCAGGGTTTTGTTGAATTCACCGGTTTCGTAGTTGAAGTGGTAGCTTCGGATTTCCTCACCGTTTTGACGTTTTACGATGATGTCCTGCAATCGATACGGGGTAATGGTTTTGAAGCCGTTACGCATGTCGATGGAGACATCCGGGCGATTGATGCTTTGCTCACGGATAAACTCAATACGGTATTCTCCGGCACTGCTGTCGCTGGTGTGGCCGGTGTAGTCGATGGCACTGAGATACACTTGCTGTCCACCTGTCAGCGTATCGCTTTCACTTGCAGCCTGGTGCTGATACTGCTCGTAGTGGTACGTCATGGTGTTACCACGGGTGTCGGTGACCTTGCGCAGGTACCATACCGCCGTACCTTGCGGCCCTTTGAGCATTGAGTTCTGGGCAACGCCAGATGCCAGCGGCGCACCGTATTCAAACAGGGTTCCGGATTTGTCGGTGACCTGCCAGTAATAGTTTGTAGGTTCAGTACCTTTGCGTTCGATTTTGCTGAATTGGCCTTCTACTCTGGGGTAGAACTGCCGGGTACCCTTTACTCTGGGAACACTGTCATCGCCCAATGAATTTGGTGTGAGTTGCTGGCCTTGCAGAGTATAGGTTTCGGTTTCTGTTCCGGGTTTGATTCCGTCTTCGGTTTCTGTGGTTACGCTATAACGCGGTACTCCCCAACGAGAATCTACGGCAATGGTTGGAATGCTGATGTCCCAGCCTAAGCCTAACCAACTGCTGCCTCCGGCCGAGTTATAGGCCACGGCCAGTTCTGGCTGCAAACCCTGTCGGCCGGGTGGCACCTGAATTGGATAAGAAAGTGCCACATCACCCTGGTTATTTGCTTTGGGCGGTTCCATCAGGTTGATACCGGCACCCGGATCAGCTGCTTTGATGTCTTTGATACTTGTTGGCGTAAAGTCAGCAATTTGCGGACTTTCCGGCACGGATATGGTGGCGTTGATCATGTCGGTGAAATGATCGGTATGACTCAAAACCCGCTTTTTCTGTTTATCAACGGCGACGCGATCCAGCGCAATCCACTTGCCGATTTCTTCATCGTAGTAATAGGTTTTGATGTCGTCTTCGGTAAAGCCTTCTGGTAACAATGCGGCATCATATGGCAGGTCGACTTTAATGTTTTTCTTGAATTTCATGCCGTGAGGGCCAAATCGGTAGCCTTTACGTGGTCCTTTGGTTACGTTAACCATTCCGGGTTCCAGCGGTGCCAGATCCAGTTTTTTAAGTGATGATATTGATAATTTTGAATTATCTTTTCTGGCGTCCTTTGGAACTTCCAGTACCCCTTCGTCATATTCCAGGCGGTCGTCTTCTACTGTTTCAACAGGCACAGTATTTTCGATTTGCAGAGGCTCCTGGTAGATGGCCATCATGGTTCCGTCGGTGGCTGCCACCAATGGGTTTTCCAAGGTAACGGTTTGACTAATTTTTTCACCATTGGGATAAACGGCATCTATGGCTATTTCCCAACGGCCATCGGTATAGTTTTCGGTTGCTAAATTACGGTCTACCAGGCCTTCGAATCCACCAGATGAGCTGGCTAATTCCAATTCTCGAACAAATACTTTCGCGGTTCCACTTCCATTATTGAAAGGCTGAACAAACCCTCGAATATAGGCTTGATCTTGACTGTACTCACCATTGGTTGGATAGGTTACTTCCAGCGTTGCAACAGAATTGGATCCACTGCCTGATCCCTGAATAACAATTTGCTCAATGGCCGCTGTGGCAGATTTACCATTAACAAACGCCAGACGAAGGCCTTCTACGGGTTCTTTTGATTTGATAGCTAATGAATTCCAGCCCGTGGTTAGATTAGAGCCCACAATGGCACCGAGGTTTGCATTCGCCCATACGCCAGCAACTAAAAATTCTGCTTCAATTTTGCCGTCTAATTGGCCAGCAAGTGAAAGATGAACATCATCAATTTGGGTGGGTTTATCAAATATAAATTCAAGATACGGGTTATATTGTGACCCATTTGAAGTATCTCCTACGTAAGGAGTCCAGCGCGTATCAAAATCACCATCAATAACTGCATAAGCCGGGTTAGTATCTCCAACTGGCGAGCCATAAACCTGTTGAATAACATTGGTTCCAGAATCGAGTTCAATAAGAATGGCCACGTCACTTATATTGTAACTATGTTCAATTCCCGGAACAGAAAATGTTATTTGATTTGTGCCTTTTATTAGCCATTCCGGGTTGATTTTTTCAATTTCGGAAGACCATGCGGAGCCCGAAAATCGGTATATGCCGCCTTGTGAAATTTGCTGATTTATAGACCGTACAGGACTCACCCAATGGCCAGCGCCGTAAATGTTGTAGGTTAACCAGGCTTGTTTTATTTCGGTAACCGGGTAATCCAGCTCAAACACAAAAGTATTGTCAGATAAATCATCTGCCATGATCGGTAAATTGCCAATAATGCCAACATTTGGCGTGGCCTTGAGTAATTTAACGTTTGCAAGTTGGTCTTCAGTGCCAAGAACATGTTCCCACAATGATCTACCTGTGGCCGCATTTTGAATATTACCCAGCCCCCAAAATTCGATTTCGGAAATGCCTGCTTTGGCATCTTCTGTTATGTTTTTAGCGTTGCCCTTTAGTTGAACTGGCTCAAACTGCAACCTTAGCTGGCTGGCTTCAATTTCAGTAACAAACAAAAATTGGTTCCAACCTGCACTGAGTTTTGTGAGGTCTAGATCTATCGCGCCTTCGGCATTACGCCAAATGCCTGCCGCATTTTTATACTGCGCGGTTGCTTTAAGTGGCGCGTCGGCAAAGAATTTGATTTTTTGAATATTTTGGAGTGTTTTAAAGTCGAAGGTAACTACCGTAGGGCCATAAGCAACAAATTCCGTTTTTGTTGATCGGTCTGCCAGTAGCTGAATGGTTTTAGCTTCGTCCTGCTGCACTGAGGCAGGTAAGGCCGAATCAGATTGAACCGTTATGTTGACAGGCGTGAGTCGAATTTGCCACGAATTATCGTCCCAGTATGAAGCGTTAATTAACGAAGCGGCTCCAACGGCAAGCAATACAACACTCGCTATTACTGTTTTATATATAACGGAAAACTTCATACTCTGTCCCTCGACAATTGTCCTTTAGTGCATAGATTTTTCTAGATCAAATGATCATTAAAATCAATATATCACTAGTAATACATCTTATATCAACTTTATCCGACACATTCAATAAACCAATGATTTACTTTGAATAAACATCATGTTTAATCATAAGGAAACCCAGACAAACAATGACCTCTAATTAATAATCAGCAATCAGAGCATCACATCCTTTCTATACATTTGTTGACTTAGAACAATTTAAGAGTTTGGAAGGTTTTTGATGGACTTCCCAGTCTTTGCTAGCCACTTTTAATCGTTACAATGTAACTTCAATTAGAGGTGTTTATGAGCAAAGCAAAACAATATACCGAAGAATTTAAAAAAGAAGCCATTAAGCAGATTACGGAGCCTCACACTTGGCTGAATTGAAGATACACATTGATGGTATATATTGTGGCGCTTTGTAGTGTGGTAAAAGCAACTTTAAAAATAGTAACTGTCAAAAATTAAAAATACATACTATTAAATTTGTGTCTTCATAGGGACATACTACTTTTAACATTAAGAGATTAATCGTTATTAGCAGGCCCTAAACGACCTCTAAAATACCATATAAAAAACGTTTATCTTGATAAAACTTCATCCAGATACCATGTATCGTTCATTACACCTCGTCGCTCTCTAATTTTGGCTGTACATGAGTCCGAATTTCGTACACCTATTTCGAATTGTTTCGTAACTGCCGGGCAAACCACGCGCTGCCATGATTTCTTCAATATTGGGATAGCTCAACGTATAACGAAGATACAGCCACACGGCATGACTTATTATTTGGGAAGGATAGCGATAACCGGGATAAGTAGATGTTGAATTCATCATTAATTTATCCCATACACAATAGCAATATTGCTAACTTGACAGTACCCTCTCGAACTATAGGAAGGATCTACAGCTCAAGAGGTTAAAATGTTGTCTGTGAATCGCACACATCACATAACTAATTCGTAATGTGCTTAGTTGGTTCCATTGACTGATGTAATACGTCAATAGATTCGTAACAGATAATTTCCATAAATTACCAGACAGGATAGATGTTGATGTAAACACTTGCTTATTATCAAGCGAAAGTTTTTAGTAGCGACGGTGCAAGGGCTGCCAAGGATATTGTATATGTCTGGATGACAGAGAATAATATTCCACGTCTCAAAGGATCAAGCCGAATCGTTTATATCGGTCAGACAGAAAAGTCGTTGTACACTCGCCATCATTCTTCATCAAAAACTAAAGCTGAATCAAAGGCCAATAGTCAAAAATACAATGACATTGTTAATTTATATGGCCTGATGAGTGTATATTTTCTCGAGCGTACAAAGACAAAGCTATCGCCATCAAATGAATTATCATTGTTAGACCTTGAAGGTCAGCTTTTGTGGTGGTATTTCCAAAATCATTCTGAATACCCACCAGTGAATTACACAAAAACAAAAAACAGAAACATCTCAATAGATGTTGAATTAGAAATACTCGCTAAGAGCTGATATGTGGCGACTTCGGATACGTTGCATTGTTCTTTTAACGCTCATACAGGCACCTTAATAATTGACAAACATTGTCTTTCATTAAAGTGCCCGGTTCCATTAGACCAGAACATTAATCAATGTGTTGCATCGACAGGTTGAAACCAAGCATCTTTAGAGACTTTACCAGCATGCTCCGTAATGTCGCCTTTGTGCCCGAAGTGGCTATGTAAACCTGAATAGATCAGCTCTCCTATGCTCGGTATAAAAACTAGACTTGGTCCTGAAAAGTTGACGTACTGTTATTACAAAGGTCCCCGCCCACCATCCACCAGGTAGCTTTGGGCAGTGCAAGCTCCACCGTCATCGGCTGCCAGAAACAACACCATTTGATTGAATTCTTCCGGGTAGATACGCTTTTTCAGGCATTGGTCATTCATGGTTCCCTGTTCGCCCTCCTCAGACCACCATTTGTCTATCTGACGTTCGGTAACAACCCAACCTGGCAGTACGGTATTGACTCGAATGTTATCCGGCCCGAAGCTGCGAGCAAGGGTATTGGTCATACCTTGAATGGCGGATTTAGCTATTGCGTAGCCGGGAAAAAAGTCTTCCTTGATCATCCAGCTAGAACTTCCGATGTTGATAATAGATCCGCTACCAATCTCACGCATCTGTGGGACAACTGCCTGGATGGCGAAGAACTGGTGACGTAGGTTGACGTTGATCCGGTCGTCCCAATATTCAGGAGTCATGTCCGACCACTGATGACGATCATCATTGGCGGCATTATTGACCAAAACCTGGATGTTACCGAAATGGCTACTCACCTGATCGATAGCGCTGCGCAAAGCATCGATATCGCGCACATCACAGTTCACGGCCATCGGTTTATGTGCACAACCCTCATCGACGCAGGCTTGGATGTTCGCATTCGCGGCAGTCATATTGATGTCGACAAAGCCAACCTTAGCCCCCTGAGCGGCAAACAGGCGCACCATATTTCCGCCAATCCCCTCGGCCCCACCCGTAATGAATACTACTCTATCCTTCAAACTCGGATATGTTGCATAAGTCGCCATAAATAACCTTTCCTTCATAAACTTTGAAAATTAGAACGTACACGAAAACTTCACGTTTACAGTATAATATTGCCACCTAGTCAAATATAGTTTCTTGCCGCAGCATTTATCTTCAGTAAGTATATATTCCAAGGACGACTAAATAATTGGTTATGGGCGTTTAATGCCTTCACTGTTGATTTGCATCCTCGATTGACCCGCCAATTCTAGTAAATACTGAGCCACCGTGCAAATTGATTTACTGGGTTATATGGGTCAGATTTAAATGCAAAAATGATAGCAAATTGAATCAATATTGGATGCAAATTAACATTACAGATTACGATAAAATAACACAATTGGAAAACAAAAACAGATTATACAATCTTGATATCTGATCTTTCTTAACCTATAAACTGCTTATTCCAAAGAGGATTAAACTTCTTCTACAATTTGATACTGTCAAGTTATCCAATCTAATCCTAAAAAGCCATAATGACCATCAACTAACTCTAATTTTCGACGCAGCTTTCCCATTCTACAAATGCTCGATCTCGTAAGAGCAGATAAATACATACTTTCATTTGATGATGTCGAAATCTAAACAAACCATTCACAACACCATGAAAAAAAACATCGCTGAGCCTATCCTGTTGCCTAGTCGGCTGCTGGAAAAGCTCACACCTGTTGTTCTCATATTGCTTTATTGAATGTTGGACACTTGCCATTAATTCTTTCTTTTCTGCTGCATAACTACGTAATTTATCGGTGATAAAGCCAAACAGCGTGGCACTCCAACTGATAACCGCAGGCTAAAGTTTTATGAAAACACTGATGTACGAGGAGGTTTATCAATTTGAATATAAAACTATAGAAGATGTGAAAAAACCCAGCCTTACCATTCCACTATAAGGGGTGCACTCCATACGGTGGATCAGTATTTAGTGCAAAGCAACACCAATGACCCTAAAATTTCTTTTAACCTGACGACTAATCTTCTCATGATTGCGATCTCAGTAAATACCAATATTCCGATAGTTCAGATTTAGCTGTAAAAGAAACATGAGCGTGTGACCTTCTTTCGCGTTAAAGTGAGAGCAGGACATAATTTGCTTGTTCCTCTAGCCTGGGTGTCGGAAAACCCATACTATCTGACACTCAAGTCCTTCTACTAAATTTAGTGGTGCACTTTCAATTAGAATTCGCCACATATTAAATCACTGCGATATTCTATAACGCGCCGATGAGCACTGGTAAATACTTGTGAGAAAAAACGATACCGAACAAATTAGACTAGAAAATAGAAGATTAATAATCAATTACCTTCGAGTTCATGCTCCAATTGCTCGAATAGATATAGGAAAAGCACTAAACCTTAGTCCAGCAACCGTTACTGCTATTACCTCTGAGCTGTCAAAAGATGATCGTATAGTTGAAATCCCTACCGTTACAGATAAAGAAGTTATACGTGGTCGCCCCCGCGTATTAATTGACCTGGCACCTAATGCGTACTTTGTCATCGGTCTAAAGATATCAATTGGTGAATTACGGTTGACGTTGGGTAACCATAAAGGTGCTTTGGTCAAAGAAGAAATCATCAAATTACAAACGTTAGAACTAAGTGTCGACGGCCTTATTGAGGCGATTGCAGGTGCATTACATAGTTTTATCGCCCAGTTGTCTGGACAGCAGAAGCCTAAGGCTATCGGCATCGCTTTTCAGGGTGTCATAAATGGATTAACGGGCGAAATTATTTGGAGCCCGGCCATTTCCGGCAAACATGTGAATATAAAAGATCGCTTACAGAAGATAGTAGGTCTGCCGATTACTATTGCAAATGATGCCAACTGCTTAACAATTGCCATACGACACAAACCTAAGTACCAACACCTAAAAAACTTCAGTGTCGTGATGTTAGGTTACGGCGTTGGAATGGGAATGATCATCAATAATGAGCTCTATTTAGGTCATCATGGAGCTGCAGCTGAGTTCGGACATACTAAACACAATCCGAATGGTGCTCAATGTTTGTGCGGCAAACGCGGTTGTATTGAAGCCTATGTCGGCGATTATGCACTTTATCAAGATGCCCGATCCATTACCCCGCTACCACTTGAAGATCATTTACACCCTTCTGAAGAAAGTATGGAGTATCTGGTCAGCCTCGCTAGTGACAATCATCCTGGACTCATAGATTTACTTGATCGCGCAGGAAAGATACTAGGTTTTGGTTTGGCCAATATTATAGCACTCATGAGCCCGGAAAAGATCATTATTTCAGGCCCTGGTGTAAGAGCTTATAAGTTTTTAGAAGACGGAATTCGTGAAGGATTAGAATCTGCGCTGGTTAAAGAGTTAATTGCAGACACGACATTAGATAAAGTTGATTGGAGTGAAGATTTAACAGTTGTAGGTGTTGTTGCACTCGCATTACAATCGATTGAATAGAAAACTTCCTTTTAAAATAAGTCGCCACAATTTAGTAATGAAATAGTGGCGAATTAATTTTTAACTACTTAT
>Ga0224506_10001540_pt1 | contig 16356 bp, 11 predicted proteins | sample SF_Jan12_sed_USG_2_FD_169108 | JGI IMG/M metagenome (GOLD analysis project Ga0224506, IMG submission 169108) | Sediment microbial communities from San Francisco Bay, California, United States - SF_Jan12_sed_USGS_8_1 | ecosystem: Environmental > Aquatic > Marine > Sediment | place: USA... | reverse complement strand
GTTGAATTAATGCATATGAAAGGCTTAAAATTCAAAATTGCAGATCCTCTATATACTCCAAAAGAAATTAATGAGGTATTTAATAATGATTTTGGTGTCGAATGGGATGTAAATAATATAGAAATTTATGGTTCAATCATTATTGTTACAGATCATAATCAGTTTAAAGGAATTGAAGGAAAACTTAACAATAAAATCGTTTATGATGGTAGATACGTGCTCAATGAAAATGAGAGTAAAAACTTCATTTTACTGCAACCTGGAAGACTATTTCATCAAAAAAAACATTAAATAAGATACAATTAGAATAATGATTTAAAAAATTCAATAATATGAGTTTTACCTATCTTTGACACTCCAAATTCTCGATTTTTGAATGTATATGGAAATTCACAAATTATGGATTGCTTAGGAATAAGTTTTAATAAATCAAACAATATCTTATATCCTTTTGGTTTTAATGCATCTGCAGATAAATATTGTAGTATAAATTCCCGCTTTCCTCCAAAAAAACCGGACATTACATCTCTCGGTATTGGTTTTCGTCTTATGAGTAAAGAAAATTTTGCGAGCAAAGTTGCAACTTTAGACATCATTTTTCGTGAGATTGGCCAATGTTCAACTTTTATTCTGTAACCAATAATTAAATCAGGTGAATTTTTAGTACATTTTAATGCATCAAGCAATGATTCAGGAGGATGTTGAAAATCTCCATCAATAACCATAAAATATTCGTTAGTAGATAATTTTATCCCATCAAAAACAGATATGGATAAACCATGCATCGATTCATCTGTTCTATCAAGCAATTTTACTCTTTGGGAGAATTCCTTAACTATTTCTTGAGTTTTATCAGTCGAACCATCATCAACTACCAAAATATCTATTTCCTGATGCAATGCCAAAATAGAACGACATAAATCCCCAATATTTTTCTCTTCATTCAAAGTAGGTATAATGACGGTTAGAGCTAAAGTCATAATTGAAGTAAATTACATCTAAATTTATTCATTTGTATTTAGATAAGTAAAACCGAAATAAAAAATCTCTAAATTTGAGTTACTTATTACTAAATTCAAATAATCCAAATTAATAATAATATTAAATGGTTTTTATCTATATTATTCCCATGCTTGCTATGCTATCCTTGGGTAATAATATTGCGAACTACTTTGATAAAGAGTTTTCTCAAAGAGATAAATGGGATAAATTTGTTGAAAGTTTTATATTGGGTTCATTTATTCTCATTTTTCCCAGTATCATAATTGGAATATTTCTTGAAGGTAAATTGAACTATGTCATGTATGGATATTATGCAATTTCATTATTCACATTTATCAGATACATTTTAAAATTGATAAATAATATCGATTTAATTAGTCTAAATAGAAATTCAATGAATTCAATTAATATTTTATTATTTATCATTATTCTCAATTATACCGCAATTAATTTTTTTTATCCACCACGAGGTTGGGATGCATTGGAGTTTTATATTCCATTATCACGATTTATATTTTATTCCAATGATATAAATACTGATCCCAATCCTTTTACTTTTTTTCCCCTTGTCAAACCTCCTGTAAATGTATTATTTTTGACGTATTTTGAATATATTTCAAATGGATTTAATGCTCAATTAGTTCCTATATTCTTCTTAATAGGATTGTGTGGATTAATGATAATCATTGGTAGAGAATTAAATTATAATAAAGAAGAGCAACATCTAATGGCTATCTTACTTATAACGATGCCATTCATATACATGACTTTTATGGAATATCCATACTATCAGGAGTTACCTCTTACATTTTATTTTTCTGCAGGATTAATATATTATCATAAGTATTTGAAAAGTAAACAAGGAATTGATTTTTTTATTTCCATAATTAGCTTTAATCTAGCTTCATTTTCAAAAATAACCGGTTTTATTTATCCGGTATTTATTATAATTTGCTTTCATTCAATTGGGAAGAAAAAACTACTCAGATACGTGTTGATAGTAACTTTAACCATTTTGTTAGCATATAAAGCATCTACAAATATCTATATTGGAAATGGTTTGATTGTTATATTACTTGGGATTGTGTTAATTTTAATGATAAATAGTGAAAATGTAAACGAAGTTGAAATCAATCAAACTAAGAGTATATTTCTTATTTTATTCTCAATATTACTTGGTCCTTTGATCTGGATTTATCAAATGAATAAATATGATGGTATATTGGAAAAATTATATAATTTGTATCTAGATATCGGAAATAGAAATTTTATAATGAATTACCCTAGTATCACACATTTATCGTTGATCTACGTAGAAAATGCACATGCAATTACTTTTTGGTCTCAAATCTTGGTTATTCTACTTGGAGCTCAATTTAATCTATTTTATACTATTCCTAAGATCATCGGCTGTAAAGAAAATAACTCATTGAATTTCATCAGAAATTGGATTATTCTGTTTTATATGATTTGGTTATCATATCATAGCGACACCTCAATTCGATATCTTTCACTTATTTGGATTCCTCTATGTGTTGTTACATTCATAGGACTAAACCAAATAATTAAAAAATTCAAGATACACAATAAAAAAATGTTTTATCTCTTCTTCATCAGTACGAATTTTCTATTATATTATCCATTTATACCATTTTCACTAGTTAATTTGGATTTTCACAGTAGGTATTACAAATATCATATCCAAATTCCCCATTTATTGATATATTTATTGTTATTTTATATTATACTGCTTTGTATAATCCAAGTATCAAATACTAGATCTATTATTAAAATATCTACTTTATTTGGTATGATCCATTCTAGGTTCAGTTTCAATAAAGCAGGAAGTTTGATATTATGTATAATTATAGGAATAGCTCCTATTTTTGGTCAGGTTTATGTTTTTATTTCTTCTGATTTTGATGTTTATAGAAGTTATGATATATTGGTCTATGATTATCGTGAAGAAGTAGTTGATCTAGCTGAATTCATGCATGATCAGATAACGATTCCAGAAGAAATCATACTTGTAGTAAATCTTCCTTCCTTGTACTATTTATCACAACGTAATGTAATTGATATGTTAGGTTCAGGTCAATACTTAGATGAAGTAATAACAAATCTAGATTCAGAAAACATTTCTGATGTATATTATCAATTTAAATCAAATAATATTTGGTATATCATTACCATACTTCCCGCAAATGTATTCTATCCAGTTTTCTATACGAATTATTACCTTGTATATCCATTTATTAACGGTTTAAATAATTCAAACGCAAATGTAATTTATACTAATACTGAATTTATAGTTTGGTTGTTAATCTGAATAATATTATTTCTATAAGTTAATCAATTTGAATTTTAGTAGTAAACTTAGATTGTCAACTCCCGAAGTACGTAAGATAGCAGAGGATATTATTAGCCAAATTCATAATTTAGGGTATAAAATCACCCGCGACATTGATATTAAAAATGAAAGATATGTTACATTTGAAAAATTTCAAATTCATGTAACCATTAAAGTTTCAGATTGGATTTCATCAGATATCTATGCAGAATTATCCAAAGGAATTTATGAATTAGGTGACCTCCATGTTATTACACGAAAAATGCTGGAATTAAAAAAATTACTGCATTCATTTCAAATTAGAGAAATGAATACAACAGAAAGATTATACCCTGAAGATAGACAAGGTAAATCAACCACCACCTCTGGTTTATGAAATAATTATTGGAGTTAAATAGGAATTTTTACTTGAAAAATTATCGTATTATCTTGTATTTTGTGAGAAAAAGTACCGTTAATCATTTGAAGATTATTTTCTATGATATTTATACCCAAGCCTAAGTTATGGTTTTTAGTTGTATTAAATGCTTTAAAGTAATGCTGATTTACTTGGTCTAAATTTACAGGATTTACTGTTTTTATTGTATAATAATCATTAGTAAAATTAATTGAAATTATAGGTGTGTGATGTTCGTTAATCAATAATTCATCTAAACAATTTTCTATTAGAATCTGTGAAGTCCTTGAAATAATACTTTTGTTTTTCAAGATCTCAACATAGTTATTACTAACCTCCCAAATCAGAATACTTTGTTTTGGAAGATTAATTTTTGTAAAGTAAAACAGATAATCAATTAAATCCTGATTTTGGTATTGTAATGGAAAAGGTTGAGTTTTGTTAAAGAAACGATATTCATCTACCATTTTCGTGATATTAGACACGGATTTGAGTGAACCCGAAATACTATCTAATATATCATCGTGAAGATCAGTATTTTTTATATTTTCATCCTCTATCATCTCATTTAAAAATTCCAAATTCATGGAGATTGCTGTTAATGGATTGGCAATATCATGGGCTAAACGACGAGAAATAATCTCACGTAAGGTAAGCAAATTTCCACGTTGAATATGAGATTGAAAGATAAAAAATAACTCATAATCCTTAATAATGGGATCATACTTAGTAATACAAAATTTATCATTTTCATAATTAATCTTCAATATTATAAAATCAGAATAATCCAAATAAATTTGTAAGTATAACGTCATAGTTTGATAAAATGTAGAGTTATTGAAGTTTTTATTATTAGATGCTTGTAAAGAATCAATAATTCGTTGGGCTTGTTCCTGAGATATCCCAGAAATCTCTGCGATCTCAAAATTTGCAGTGAATTTTATATTGATATCTTCTTCCAATAGTTTTCCTCCTTTTGTTTTATTCTCATAATACATTTAGGATGTATCGGTATTTTCACGAATATATTTTGTTAGGACTATCATGAATTTAACTGTTCAGTTTCAAAACTGATTATCACCAAGATATCAAATTTCAATAGGTTGAAATTGAATTTCGTTATTTATTTTGTATTGTATCGTTTTGGTTTTATAAGCTTGCATCGTGTTAAGTAATAGGTAATTTTCGATTTTACAATCAACAAAAGGTGAAGAAATTTGAAAGTAAAAAATGCAGAAGAAATTAGAAAATTAATCATGAATCATCCTAAAGAATTTCGTAGAATTTTCTCTATTTCAGCACATATTGACCATGGTAAAAGTACTACTGCAGATTACTTACTTGCAAAAGCAGGTCTCATGTCAGCAGAAACTGCAGGTGAAAAAAGGATGACTGATTCCGATGAAGAAGAACAAGAAAGAGGAATCACCATATTTACAACAGTCGTTATTCTCAGCTATGATTATCTTATTATTGAGGAAGATGGTAAAGAAAGGACACAAACCTACCTATTTCAAATTAATGATACACCTGGACACTTGAGTTTCACTGGAGAAGTATCACGTGCTCTTAGAGGTTCAGATGGAGCAGTAATCTTAGTAGATGCTTTAGAAGGAATGATGACTCAAACAGAAACAAACATACAATTATCAGTTGGAGAAGAAGCTTGTAAACCAGTATTATTTATCAATAAGGTAGATAGATTGATATCAGAATTGAGATTAGATCCAAAAGATGTGTTTGGAAAATTAGATGTCATTGTATCTCAAGTAAATAATCTCATCAAAAAAGTAGCACCACCTGAATTTAAAAAGAAATGGAATGTCTCTTTCCCAAAAAATTCAATTGCTGTAGGTTCAGCAAAGGATGGATGGGCTTTTACTGTAGAAATACTAAAATTAAAAGGATTAACTCCTCAGTTTGTATTTGAAAAATATGCAGAAGATGATAAAAAATGGTTGCGTAAGAATCTTCCATTAGATGATGCACTCCTTAGAATGGTTATCCAACATATTCCAAATCCTGGTGAATCACAAATTTATAAAATACCAAAGATTTGGCATGGAGACTTGGAAAGTGAAGCTGGAAAATCATTAATCGCTTGTGATCCCAAAGGACCTTTACTGGGAATGATAACTAAAATTTTCATAGATCCAAAAAGTAAAAGGGCTACCCTAATCGGAAGAATATTCAGTGGTACCTTAAAGAGTGATGACACTATTTATCTTGTAAATAGAAGACAAAAACAAAGAGTTAAAAGATTAGGTGTAATGGAATTAACAGATATTCTTGACGTACCAGAAATCCCCGCGGGTAATTTATTTGCAATGTACGGATTTATCTGTCCTGCAGGTGAGTCATTTTATCGTGATGGAACACCTGTTGAAGGATTTGACAAAATCAGCTATGCAGCAGAACCTGTTGTTTCTCGTGCAATATCACCAAAGAGTGCCACGGATCTTTCCAAACTAGGAGAAGTAGTAAATACTTGGATTATGGCAGATCCAACTGCTAGCTATGAATTGGATCAAAAGACCAAAAAAATCATTGTGAGGGGAATAGATCCATTACAAATAGATATTCTCGTAACCAGGATAGATGATCAAGTTCCAATCAATACATCAGATCCAGTTATTGTGCATCGTGAGACGATTTCAAGAGAATCTATTTCATACATAACGAAATCAAATAATTCTCACAACAGAATTGAATTACAAATCAGACCATTATCAGAAGGTGTTGTTCAACTATTAAGAGCAGGTAAAATAGATCAGTTCATGGAAAGAAAAGAAAGATCAAAACTACTACAATCTGCAGCTGGTGATAGTGATGACAAATTTTGGAGAGGGTATTGGGGTCATTCTGAAACTAATATTTTAGTTGAAAATACCAAAGGTGTTCAGAGATTAGATCGAATTAAAGAATTTGTAATTCAAGCATGGAATGAATTTTGTAAAGGTTCAACCTTAGCAGGAGAACCTCTTACCGGAGTACTCTTCGAAATCAAGGATGCAACCGTTCATGTAGATCCTGCACATACTGGAGTTACAGAAATAGTATCAATGATGGCTTCTGCCTGTAATTTGACCTATCTATCATCAAAACCAAGATTACTAGAACCTCTTATGAGAATTGAAATTAAAACACCAGTTGATTATGTTGGTGCATTAACTGGATTATTAACTCAAAAAAGAGGAATAATTGAAGATATCGCAGAAAAAGCAGGTGCTACTGTATTAAAAGCAGTAATCCCAACTGTAGAAACAATGGAATTAGCTGATGACATACGTGGTGCAACTGCAGGACGTGGATTCTTTGGTTATGAATTTGCTAGATTTGAAGATGTACCACCACATCTCTTTGATAAGACTGTTGAATCAATTCGAATTAGAAATGAACTAAAACCAGAAATTCCCAGTCCAAGTACATGGGAAAGATTTATTTACAAAACATAACCTATCAACAAAATTAAACTAATTTATTCAAATATCTATTTTTTTTAATCACCAATTATAAGATATAATTTATTAAATAATTAATTATTTTTATAAATACTTCCAAAATATTTAGAAATTTGTAATCTATGCTGAACTTGATTGTTTGAAATTTAAATGCTATTTATGTGAAAATACAAAAACCAATAAACAAAAATATCGCCATCTAGAGTTTAAAGGAGAAATTCTTCAATGCAACAATTGTGAGCTGATCCAGCTGCATCCATTGCCCGATGAAAATGATATTAAACTGTTTTATTCAGAAAAATATAGGATAAAAAGAACAGATACTTCTCTTCATAAAGAATACATTCAGAGTCTTCAAAAGCACGCGGCTCAACAATTTGATTTTATACAATCACATATTTCAATTCAAAAATCATGGAAAATAATGGAATTAGGAACAAGTGCAGGATATTTACTAAAAAAATTTCATCAAAATGGAAATACAATAATCGGATTTGAACCAGACAAAATAATGGCGACTAATGCAAAATCACAGGGATTACTCATCTATAATGAAGTATTTAACCCGGATTTAATACAAGAAAAAGTTGACATAATTCTTTTATCCCATGTATTTGAACACTTAATTGATCCACTAGATTTAATGAAATCATTTGAAAAAATACTCAAACCTGGAGGATATATCTTTATTGAAATACCTAATGATGATATAGAATCCATTGAAATATACACCAGTATAGATAGATCAACATATGCACATACATTTTTCTTTAATTCAATAACTTTTACTAATTTAATTAATCATTCAAAAAATTATAATATTGAAATAATTAATTCAGCAGGTATGACCAAAATTAATTGGTTACAAGAAAGAAGAACAAATATAATAATTAAGGGAGTGAAAAAAATATGGAAAATCTTTAATAAAAAATCAAAAACCGAAAATATCTACATTAAAGGTATGATTCCCAATAATTATGAAAATCTAAATAAAGGAGTTGCGTTAAGGATTTTACTTCAATACCAAATTTGAAATTAAAGCAGAGAGTTGTTAGACTCAGTATTCTTACTATACTATAATTAACTGATAATCTTAACATAAATTAGGCTAATGTTATAAAGAAGAACAATAACTAAATAATCACTATTACAATGAAAAGATATCCAAAAACCGCCTAGATATATTTTCAACTACATGAATGCGTTAAAGATTTGAAAAATGATAAAATATAGAACTTTAAATCATTAATCAAAGCGAGTTGATTATATATGATACTTTCAATAAAGAAATTGAGACTTATCTTATTTGTAATGGTGAACGTTTATGAGCAGTCAATTTAATTACACCTTCAAGATACTTTTATTAGGGGACGGAGCAGTCGGTAAAACAGCTTTGGTACATCGTTTTGTGCATGGAAAGTTTAGCTCTTCCTATGTCATGACAATAGGCATGGAACCATATAGTAGATACGAGACAATCCAAGGTCAAAAAATATGTTATTCACTTTGGGATATTGCAGGACAAGATAGATTTAAAGTAATGAGAGGAATGTTCTTTAGAGGTGCCATGGGGTCATTGGTTACCTTCGATTTAACACGTCGTCAATCATTTGAAAATACAATTAATTGGATTAATGAAGCAAAGCAAGAAAGTCCAGATCAAATATTCATTCTCGTTGGTAACAAATATGATCTTGAAGACATGAGAGAGGTAACAACAGAAGAAGCAAAGAAATTTGCAGATTCCATAGGTGCAATCGATTACATTGAAACAAGTGCTTTAACAGGAATCAATGTCGAAGAAGCCTTTAAAACCATTGGTGAAACTTTACTTAATAAACGTCAAGCAGCAAAGTAATCATTCATTAAAACTTGAGAGATTTAACTGATAAACACAATTATAAAAAGATTTTATGTTTATCAGATGTACTTAAATACACTTTAAATATGTAGTATATACAGAATCAGTAGTTTTCCTAATATGATAATATGTCAACTTCTAAAAAATTCAAGGAACAATATAGTTCATAAACAAACAGATGAATACAGTTTTCCAACTTCAGAAAGACAATTTATAAAAGTTAAATAGAGAATCTAATTGTTTATTTTTATCAAGTAAATAACCATCTAACCAATGATTTGAATTTTTTATTAATTGATCGCGAATTGTTTGATTTTCAATTGCTGCAGTTAACACACTTGCAGATTCTTCTAAATTAGAATTTAGTTTAATTACACAGTTATCCTTTAATTCTTGTCCAAATGAATAATCGGAATTAAATAATGCAACACATCCATTATGAATGATTGATTTGATAATAGCCCCTTCAATTGGTGCAGACCATAAAGATGGACAAACCACTATTTTTGAATTAATTATTTTTTGCTTTAATCCACTTTCCCAAGTCATATCACTAAATTTTATATTACTATTCAGTTTAATTATATGAACCAATGATGGATATTGCTTCAACACTTCTTCTTTTGCATATGGAATTAAAATAGTGTAATTTCTTAAGTGTGCACTTAATTGTATTAAATAATATATTCCTTTATTTTCAAGTAATGAGCCATGATAAGCAATGTCAAATTCATATTCTTTCTCTAAATCACGTTTCTTTTCAACTTGTACAAATTCATTTGTATAAAGATTTACCACTTTGACTCGTAACTCAGTGTCAAAATGTTTTTGCAATAAATTTGCTTGATTTTGATTTTGAACCAGGTAGGAAAATTCATTAGATTGCGTTTTCCAAATTTTAAGCAAGTCTATATTTTTTTTTCGACTATATGGCATTGGAAATGGCTTACAATCTATGCTTTCATCAAAAGTTTGTGAACCTAAACAACGCAAGCATGAGGCATATTCCCCTGAAAGATGATTATATGATTTTAAACAAAAAAAGCTATTATCAACTACGTAAAATGCAACATTATTATTTGATGCTAACTGAATTATGTTCTCAAAACCTATTGATTGAGGATATATTAATATCACATTTGAGTTTTCAATATTCTTAATTTTCTTCTGCATACTTTTAATAGATAATTTTAGATGTATCCTTCTTAAGATATCATTTAAATATGAAAATCTAATGATAATTGAAACTAATTTATTCTTTAAATCAGGTACTGGATTATATATGAATTCATAATTATAATTATTTGTTTCATTATATTCAATCAAACTATTTACTAACCTCCCAACACCTAAATTTGAAGGCCCTAAACTACAGATAATATAATTTTTTATGGGTATTTTTACCATAACTTCACTTGATTAAAACAAAATTATTAGATATACTTCGAACATCATAGTCATTTAATTTATCTTGCTTTAAAACTAGTGATTTAGCAAAATAATCTCAAAAATAAAGCTTGTCCAAAAATCGATTTGGTTATTTAATTAACCTCATAATTCGCTTGTTTGTAATTAGCACAAAAAAATCTCCAATAACGGTAAAACCTGATTTTAAATCCAAAAATCCCTAAGAAGTGAAATAAAATTTATGATAAAGTATGATATTACAACAATTTTAACTCGAAACTCTATTTAATTGTGCAGTATTAAATTACTTGATATTTGTCTTTACTATTCCTTGATATAAGGGAAGATAATAATTTGATATTATATAATTCCAATCAAAAAATTTTCCGATTCGTAGTCTTGCCATTTCACCTAAGTGATGAAAGTCACAATTAATTGCTTTTTCTAGGCTTTGCGTAAAAGAAAATTGATCTTCCAAATTCGCAACAAATCCAGTATCACCCACAATGTCTATTAAACTGGACAAATTAAACGATACAACTGGCAATCCGGATGCCATTGCCTCTATTGGAGCAAGAGGATAACCTTCTTTAAGAGAGGGAAAAGCAAATATATCATGTTTTAAAAATACTTTTTTTAATTCAAAATCGGATATATACCCATAAAACTTGATTTTATCTTCTAAATTTTTTGATTTAGATAATTTTTCTAATTTATTTCTTAGATAACCACTTCCCACAATTGACAATTCCAAATTATTCATTCTTGAGGATAAAGACTCAAATGAATTTATTAATATAGAAACTCCTTTTCGTGGGGTTAATGGTCCCACGTACAAAATTTTAATAATCTTAGAATTTTGTTTAGATTTTCCGTTATATTCTTGAAAAATAACACCTTCAGGAGAATTAATTATAATTTTATTTTCAATTTTGATAGTATTGAAAAATTCCATTTCTTCTACAGAATTTTTAGGAACACCCAATATTATTGCTTTAGAACGACCATACATCAATTTTTCAATTTTTTTAATATGATAGAGAAAGAAATAATCCCTCCAATTAGTATATACATCAAAATGGGCAAAATAACTGACCATTTTATTTGTAAATGAATTATCACTTATCAATTTTAAATTAATACTTGAGCCAATGACCTGTATTATTTCAAATTTGGATAAATCAATTTCATTTAATCTTCTGCTAAATGAGTTTATATTGTGTGCAAATAATCCAAATTGACTGCATTTCAGGCTAATTTTATTTTTGGTTCTTAAATCTTTATATCTATTGCTTGTAATTAACGTAATTTCAACACCTAATGATGTGAAAGTTTTAATAATACACTCACTAAGTCGTTCCATCCCAGGCCAATATCCGGGATGTCCTTCTGGATCTGAAAAAACAATCAAGGCAACTTTCATTATTTACACTCCATAAATATACTATAAAACTTTAGAGACGTAGCATAATAAAATTAAATTTATTTTATTACTAAATTAATTTGAACTAATAGATTACTACAAATGTAAGTTATTTGATCATCGGTTAAATCATAAAATGAGGGGAGAATGATACCTTTGGAATAAATTTGATTTGTAACTGGTGTTTTATAGTCATGGCTAACGTCATGTAACATCATTTGTGATATTGGATAAAAAAATGGTCTAGTATCAATATTTAATCTTTTCAAATTATCCATCAATTTATCCCTTTTGTCCAAATTCAAATTATCTACTATGATATATATAACCCAATAGACATTTTTATAACCGATCTTTGTCTGATTTAGCTTTAAGTAGTGAATTTCTCCCAGTAACTCTTTATATTTAATAAAAATTTCTAACTTTCTATTTAATATTTCCTCAATTCTTTCAAGTTGAGCTAATCCAAGAGCTGCTTGTAAATTGGTCATTCTATAATTAAAACCGATTTTATCATGCCAATACCTTTTGTTTTTATCCATAGCATGATCTCTAAGTGAGATTATTGATTCATAAAATTCATGATCATTTGTAGTAATAATTCCCCCCTCTCCAGTAGTTATTATTTTATTTCCATAAAAACTAAATACTCCACAATTACCAAAAGATCCAACTTTAGTACCACCAATCGCTGCTCCATGTGCTTCTGCACAATCTTCAATTACAATTAGATTATTCTCAGAGGCAATTTCATTAATAATATTCATATTAGCAGGATGACCGTATATATGAACTGGTATTATTGCCCTAGTTTTATCGGTTATATAGTTTTTAATATTGTCTGTATCTAAGCATAATGAGTTAGGGTCGATATCTGCTAGGGATATCTTTGCTCCAACATAACTTACAGCATTTGCAGTTGCAATAAAAGTGAAATTTGGAATTATAACTTCATCTAATGACGAAATACCATATCCTTTAAGTGCAAGATGTAAACCCACAGTACCATTTGAAACTAAGGCTGCATATTTTACATCATTATATTTAGCAAATTTTTCTTCGAATTCTGTTAAAAAACTACCCAAAGAAGATACCCATCCCGATTTAACTGCCTTTGTTACATAATTCAATTCAAGGTCGGTTATGCTAGGTTTTGATACAGGAATAAATTCATCCATAATTATCAAATTCTTTTATAATTTTTTAACTTAACTTAGAAAACAAATTTAACTGCTTTTACTTTTAATTTCTTTTAAGATTAGCCCTGATTTAAAAAATTGTACAATAAATATTTATAATCATAAAGAGATAGATAATTGAAATTAATTATTAATTTTATTGATTTAATAAATAATAAATTTAAATAAATTTTAATAATACTAATTATTGATCTTGAAAAAATTAGGAATTAATATCTTCTTTCAATTAATTATATTTTTACTAGTAAATAGTAGTAAAACAATCGTACAAGATATAATTTATTATTTGTTGTTTTTCTTTTCACCAGTATTATTATTCTATTTTATAATCACAGACAAACAATTTGAAGATAATTACTTTGAGAGATTTATGCTGATTCTATCCTATTCTTTTATCACAGAAATCATAAAATTTATTATTTTAGGATGGTTGATGTTTTATTTTCAATTTGGAAATGAGATTTGGATTTTACTTATATTTTTTTGTAATTTTATGACTGTTCAGTTAAATTTAAACAAAAACTTTGATTGTTTGGTGTTTGGTCTTTTTTTGAAAGGATCTTTACTAAATAAAAAATCACTTATATTTTTACTAACAATAGTTATTCGAATATTTTACTATTTTATTTTTCCACCTTTTAACATGTTTGATGTCTCTACCAGTTATTATCCTGCAATATTATCAATGATCGAACAGAATGATTTAATTGCAAATTATAAAATTAACGGTCCTAATGTAATTTGGGCGCCTCCAGGTATCTCATTTGTTTATGCTAATTTTCTTATTTTATTTGGGGAAAAATCATATGAATTTTGTGTAAAATTTGCAGTCTTATTATCATGCTTTTCCTTTCCAATAATCTTCAGCTTTTTCTCTAAAATATATCAAAATTCATCAAGTGAAGTAATTATTCTATCTTTCTTAGTCTCTTCTTCTGTTATTGGGTTGACCTTTGGTAATGATTTGTACACAGATTGGATTTCGTTCTTGATTTATCTAATCTTTACAACACTCCTAATTGATAATTTTAATTCGACTAGGTTACAAGGACAAAATAATTTTAAATTTTATCTAATACTAGGTATCATATTAATTAGCTATGGTGTAAGAAAAACCTTGTTAGTTCTAGAAATATCACAAATCATATTAATGGTTATAATCTATCGAAAAACTAAATTTAAATCAATATTTCAAATTTTCATAGTTACTGGCTTATCGTTATTATTTACCATTTTTCAATTACCAGTGATATATAGTAGAAATTCAAATATAAATACCGAAGTTGATCATTATACAGCAATATCATACAGTGTCCAAAATATTCAAAATAATTTAATAAACAATTCTAGATATTACATTCTTAATTCATACAGATTTTTTTCCTTTCCTCCAAATATACTTGGTATCTCTCTTGTTAATGATATACTCTCTTTAATTATTTTTCTTCAATTTTTTTTAATTCCTTTAGTAATGCCATTGCTAATGAAAAGTTATCAAAAAAAATCATCAGCGGATTATAATGAAGGAAAATTTGATTTAATCAATCTTTATGTTATATCACTTAGCCCTCTTTTTATTATTCATTTAATTTTTTATGCATCAGATTGGAGATATTTCATTCCGCTTATACCGGCATTATATTATTTTAGCATACAAATATTCACTAAATTAGTTAATCTAAAAAATGTAGTTAAAATAAAATATATTCGAATAATGTATGCATTAATTCTAATAACTATCATGTTAGTTTCTATATTTCTTCAAATTAAATATGAAAATCCCCGAGTAGAGCCATTTAGAAGATGTGTCACAGATATTAAAGATCAGGTGAATTATTCATCAGTAAATTCAATTCAATACTCTAATCAGCCGGCATCGGTATATTATCACACTGAAATTAAGGGATATAAAATTGATTATTTAGCTCAACTTAATAATCTTTCCATGACTATGGTAAACAGCAATAGAATTAATTCAAACATAATAATTATATTGGACAATTACTTGGGAGACCCAAATGTTTATCATTATCTTCTAGAAATACTGAAAATAGATAATGAGTATATGTTATTTTCACATTATACAAGAGGTGAAAAAATTTGTCAGACTTTTATTTCTATATAATAAATGAACTGAAACTCTTTACATCAACACTTTTGGTTTCAAAGGAATAAATCAATCCAATTTGCTACACGATCTTTTTTGAAATTTTGAGAAGACTCAGTATTTACTTGATTTTTTTAATTCTGTTTTTACTCCAAAGTGGAAATTAAATTCAAATTAATTATAAATAAATTTACCAGATTTATTTGAAAATAACTTACAAATGATAAAGATATTAATAATTCCCTGATAAGATCATCTGTAAAGTCAGATCCTAAATAAATATAAGATACATTAAACTTTAAGAAGAGTTCAATTCGTGATCTATTATCTAAACTTGGGTTGAGTATATGATAAACTTCAGACTCGATTGTTTGATTATATATAAAAAAAGAAGGAACTGATCGATAGGTTACATTTGATTCAGGCCAAATAGTAGGTATCCACAATCCTGTGTGCATGTCATTTAGTATCAAGTCTCCCTCATTTAGATTTTCTTTCATCCAATTGATCATTTCCACATCAGAATTATATTTTTCAAAATTATCTTTCCAAATATTGTAATGTCCAGTATATATTTTATGAAAATAAACTGAAGGAATTAGGCATAAATAGATTATTAAAAGAATTATTAACTTAATAATGGTACTACGTCTTAATCTACATTTTTTAATTTGGATATATGATAAAGAAGGCATATTATCGATGAGAACTAAAATTCTTTGAATGATGAGGAACAAGCTTAGCATATAAATGTAGAATAGACTAATTAAAAATCGGTGAGGGGTGAAAATAAAAATAAAAAAGCTAGGATATACCTTAAAGTACAAAAATATGTCCCAAATAAATGAAGCTAAAATTAAGGGTACAGAAAGTTTAATTAAAAATATGCTGGTTTTATCCTTAACTGTTTTCGAGAAAAACAATAAAATCAAGAAAGGTATGATTGATTGATATATTTTAAGATATATAATTGTATTTTCGTTCATCATAAAATGTAAAAGCCATCTTGAAGTTATAATTGTATCTTCAGCAGATGTTGAGTAAATCCAGTTAAATACACTTCTTAGTAAATAATAATTTAATGAGATAATCGTATAAATTCCTGTATTAAGTAAATCATACAAGTAATTCTTTAACGATAAAGATGAA
>Ga0224506_10001539_pt1 | contig 16356 bp, 12 predicted proteins | sample SF_Jan12_sed_USG_2_FD_169108 | JGI IMG/M metagenome (GOLD analysis project Ga0224506, IMG submission 169108) | Sediment microbial communities from San Francisco Bay, California, United States - SF_Jan12_sed_USGS_8_1 | ecosystem: Environmental > Aquatic > Marine > Sediment | place: USA... | reverse complement strand
AATTCTGTCGCGCACAAACACCGATTGTTTAGGTAAGGCCAGATGTACGCGGGCACTGCGGATATTTCTTAAGCTACTGATGGTTCTGGAAAGTTCGGCTTCAAGTGCATGGTGATAACGTGCCGCTTCAACAAACTGACTGGTACCAAACCCCTGCTCTTCAGATAATTGCTCCATACCTCGCATTGCCGCTTTTTTAGGCAAACCAAGTGCCGCCATTTTTAGCCGCGCATCGTGCAGCTGATCACGTCCGACCATCACCATACCGGTTGCTGAATTCAGTTCATATTCAATCCCGGCAGAGAGTAACGCACTGGACACATCAGCAGCATCCTTTGCATCAAGTGAAGAATACAGTGGTGTCATATTCGGTGACATAGACCAGACACCGATCAATAAGGCCAGCGCAATCACTGCGCCTAGTGAAAATATCAGGCCCATTTGTTTTGCAGCCGGCATATCCAGCATACCGTGTAATGCCGCCGGCAAGGTCACAGTACCGGGCGGTAATTCAACCAGTGCCTGATTAGCCGTGGAGGTTTGTAATTGATTTGAAGCCATTAAATTATTCTCCAGCTACTTCTAAACGGGCATGTTCATGACTTCTTGATAAGCACTCAACAGTTTATTGCGCACCTGTGTCATAGCCTGAAATGACACACTGGCTTTTTCCAGTGCCACCATCACCTCCGCTAAACTGACATCCGGATCACCTTTTTCAAATGCATTTGATAACTGCCCGGCACTCATCTGAGTTTCATTGACCGAATCAATAGATTGCTTTAATAAGTTTGAGAAATCAGGCTTATCAGTCTTAGCTACACCGTCTACATTAAGATTAGCAGACGATTGCTCAACCTGAGCCGCCATTGTTTTCATTTGTGACAGTAATTGGTTTACATTCATCGTGCTCATACTGTTACCTGCGTCAATAATTTGTTCAAATTCTTCATTTTTAAATTTAGAGCATAAATCAGGCCAGATTTAATAACCAAAGTCGGTAATCCTTAGTCGTAAGTCTAAAATTAAAAGATACCAAGCCTTTTAGACTCTAGACTTATGGCTGCCGACTGACAACTGACAACTGTATTTAACCCGGTATTGCCACACCGTTATCGCGCATTCTTGCCAGTTTGTAACGCAAGGTTCGGGGACTGATTCCGAGTTTTTCAGCCGCATATTTTCGACTGCCGTCACCGGCGTGTAAGGCATCTAAAATTAACTGTTGTTCACGGTCTTTTAAATCACTGACCAGTACAGACTCATCCTGCACAGCGTAAGGCGGATTCTGTTGAGCTGAAAATGAATGCGTAACCATTTCATACTGAATATCTTCAGCCAGTATAAGATCATCATTTTTCAGGATTAATGCACGCTGAATGGTATTATCAAGTTCACGTACATTTCCAGGCCAGCTGTGTTGCAGTAACTTTCTTTCAGCCATTTTGTCAAAACGGATGTTATGTCGATTTTGTGCAATATGTCGGTCCAGCAGCTGCATCGCAATCGGGACAATATCATCACGACGATCTCTTAATGACGGTATCGTGATGGGAAAGACATTGAGCCGATAAAACAAATCTTCACGAAAGCGTCCGGCTGTCACTTCTTCTCTTAAATTTCTGTTAGTGGTCGCCAGCACCCTGACATTTAATGATACGGTTTTTTTACTGCCAATACGTTCAACCTCCTTTTCCTGCAGAACCCGTAGCAGTTTAGCCTGCAGTGAAATATCCATCTCCGAGACTTCGTCCAGTAACAACGTGCCGTTTTGTGCCTGTTCAAACTTACCGGCATGTGATTGTACTGCACCGGTAAAAGAACCTTTTTCATAACCAAATAGTACTGACTCCAGCATGTTCTCAGGAATTGCCGCACAATTGATTGCCACGAAAGGTCCCTCACTTCGGCTTGAGTGATGATGAATATATTGTGCAAACACTTCCTTACCGACACCACTTTCACCATTTAACAGCACGGTCGCTTCACTTTCGGCCACCCGTTTAACCAGTGCTTTTAATTTAATGATATTTTTATCAACAGCCACCAGACCATCAGATACTGTTGCTACCGGCGCATCAGGCAGCAACCTGTCCAGCATATTAATTAACTCATCGGTTTCAAACGGTTTAACAAGATAGTCTGTTGCACCGTTGCGTATGGCTTCAACTGCTTTTTCGATTGTTCCGTAAGCGGTCATCAGTACCACCGGTACCGGGTTATTTCGTTGCTGCAGGTTATGCAGCAGTTCAAAGCCATCCATCGGTTGCATCTGTACATCACTTAATATCAGATCAATGGATGAATGTTGTAACGTTAATAAGGCTTGCTGGCCGTCTTCTGCCTGTGTCACCTCATATCCATTAAGAATTAATGTGTCGTACAACGCACTGCGTAAGTTTGCATCGTCTTCTACTAATAAAATCTTTTTTTTCATCATCATATAAATCCTCAAACAACCTTAACTGGACTGTTATTTCTGTTCTGACTTTTTCTGTTTGCATTACTGTTTAGTATTTTATCTGACTGGTAACGATTAAGTTTTATTTGCATCTGCGTACCCTTACCCTGTTCGGAAACGGCTTTTATAGTGCCGTTATGCGCACAGATTATCGAGCGGGAGATTGCCAATCCCAGACCGGTTCCGGCTTTTTTTGTGCTGAAGAAAGGCTTAAATACATGCTCACAATCTGACTGACTAAGACCGGGTCCAGTGTCTGAAACTGTAATAACTAGCTGCTGGTTTTGCAGTTTATAATCCATTACTACTGTTACCGGTAACAGCTCCGTTGCTAACTGATAAGCATTTTCTGCCAGACTTATTAGAACCGACAACAAAGCATCCTTGCTGCCGCTTACATAGACATCTTTCTTAGCCGCTGTCACACAGCTGATGTCTTTAATATTAAAATTTTCGTAATTTTTTTGCCTGAAGTGTACACAGGTTTCCTCTAACAAATTTTTGACACTCACTTCATTACTTTCAAATTTTCCATCCCGTGCGTATAGCAACATGTCATTCACAAGATGATCAAGATGTAGCAGGTTGTCCTTAATACGGTTAACCGATTTATTATGTAATTCGATATTTATTGACGGGTGTAATAGATGATCTACTGATAATAAAGCTGACGCCAGTGGTGTACGTAGCTGGTGAGCTAATCCGGCCGTAATCTCGCCAAGTTCAGCCAGCCTTAGCTGCTGATGGCTGGATTGCTGTAACTCGCGATCCAGAGTTACATTGGTCAGGATGATGACCTGCCCCTGATCTGCATCGAGCACACACTGGCTATAATTGTATACATTGGAATCGCCGGTATTAAATTCATGACCATTAAAGCTGTAATCTTTCTGATCTAATAAGGACTGCCAGTTTTTTCCCACGATGTTTTTTTTAAAAATAGTTTCAGCCGTCTGATTAGCCGATAATATTTTTTTTGACTGATCAACCCAGATCACAGCCGCTGGCATGGCTTCATGAAGTGCTGCAAGACGGTCGGCCAGCTTTTCTTTTTCTGCCAGTTGTTCAAGTTTTTCTGAGTTAACGACAGCCAGTTCTCTGCTTAGCTGTTCAACTTTCAGTTCAAGCTGCCGATAGCTAGTTTCAAGCTGACCTGACATCTGACTAAAAAGACGAAAGGCAGCCTGCAAATCAGATTCACCATTGGACTGTGATTGTGTTTGAAGAGTTTGCATATAGTGTCGCTTTTGCGTCAAAAATTATCTTAACGAAAACAAATGCACTTAGTATGCCAAGAAAATAATTACTTTTAATTCAGAGAGTTAGAAATATTTCAGCGAGGGAAAAAGTCAAATTTATGTCACTTATCCTGCTTTTTGCAAGTCATATTTTTTTAGTTTTTCAACCAAGGTTGTGCGTCTCATACTTAATAGTTTTGCGGCGTGCGCAACCACACCCGATGAACTGCTCAGTGCCTGCTTTATTAACTGCACTTCCATATCAGCAAGGTGTTCTTTAAGGTCAATGCCATTGCTACTAAACGTTGCGGGTACAGCTGCGACTTCGTTAACCGGATCAAAATCCCACAAGGCATGCGCTTCATCTGCAGAAACCTGACTAGCGGAAGCGGATTCGGCTTGCAGTGCGTCACTGATCATATCACCAGTATTTTCTTCGAGGTATTCATTCTCTGTCTGCCCTGTCATGACAACAGCAGACTGTTTATACTTTTCAGGTAAGTGCTTTACATCAACTATGCCGTTCGGGTACAAAATAGAAAGTCGTTCTACTAAATTACCGAGCTCTCTGATATTACCCGGCCATGCATATTGCGAAAGCACTTCAGTTGCCGCTGCGGTCAGGCGAACCGAGCCTCTTTTATCCCGCTCGAGTTTCTCAATTTGTTCCTGCAAAAGAAAGGCCACATCTGACAAATGATGACGTAATGATGGCATCTCAATTGGAAACACATTCAGGCGATAAAATAAATCTTCACGGAATTTACCTTCAACAATTGAGTGTTCAAGATTTCTGTGTGTCGCGGCGACAATCCGCACATCCGCTTTCAGACTGGTGTTACTGCCTACCCGTTCAAATGTTCTTTCCTGCAAAACACGTAGCAGCTTGACCTGCATTGGTAAACTCATATCGCCGATTTCATCGAGAAATAAAGTACCGCCTTTAGCCATTTCAAAACGACCCTGTCTTGCTGTGATCGCGCCAGTGAAGGCACCTTTTTCATGACCAAATAATTCGCTTTCCAGCAAGTCTGCCGGGATTGCACCGCAGTTAACAGGTACAAATGGCTTATCTTTTCTATCTGATAATGCGTGTAACATTCTGGCGACAACTTCTTTTCCCGTTCCAGACTCACCTAATATCAGTACATTAGCTTTAGTTGACGCAACCTGTTGAATCATGCCACGGATACGCTGAATGATCTGGCTGTTGCCGCATAAATCTGGCATAGAATTTTTATCTTGCTGACGAAATTCAGCACTGCCACCTTCTTTGTCGATACGCTTTGTTAAGCCTTTCTTATCCTGCTCATCTTTACGTGGCTTTGCATCTGGCTGCGACATACGCTCTCTGTATACTGACACCCTTTCAAAGATATCATTGAGCTCTTCATAATGTAACGGATATGAAAGGTTAGCCATCACTGAACCATAATGGCTGATTTTTTCACTAAATTCTTTATCATTCTGACTGTAAACAATAACTGGGAGTAACAGAGAACTGGCATCAAAGCGCTTAACAAGCTCAGAGCAGTCTTCGGTGTTATCACATTCACCCAATAAAACCGCAAAGTAATCCTGCGTCAGTTCATCAGGCTCGATACTAGCATCCAGCATCATATCAACATCGTAGCCGACAAAAGACAGTAAATTTTTAATTTCACTGGCCCGTGAAAGATCCGGTTCAATCAATAAAATACACGGTTTATTATCAGTGACTGACATATTATCCTCTTGTTACTTCGTCCTGCTTATTTTACAAGCGGGCTTTTTTCCGTTTAACAAAGGCATAATACTGCCTGTGTTAAGAATTAACTGGGATTTAAGCAGGCAAAATTATCATTGTCAAAATTCTGGCAGAGAGTTTTCAATGTTGTAACACTTCATCATTTTTTTTGACATAAACCGCTAACGCTTCACGTATTCCCAATAAAAGTGAAATCGCTTGATTCAATGACTCATGATTTTTTTGTTGCAATGTATTGATCAATAAACGCACGATATAGCGATATATATCCTCGAGATTAGCCGCCATTGCGCTATGACTTTCATGATTTAGTGTCGTTTGTAAACGATCAATAACACTCACTGCATTGAGTATATGTGTTTGATAATGTTCGTCTCCCCAGCCCAGCAATGTCGATCTTGCCTGACCGATATGCTGTAATGTTTTATCAAACAACATTACCACAACTCTCATGGGGTCATCCTGCCAGATAGATTTAAGCTCTTCAGCTGGCAGCGGATTTATTTTATAAGCATCATTATTTGTAATATTCATAATCGTTAGATAGCAAACACAATGCCAATTTAATAACTGATAAAAAACAATTAGTTAGAATGATAAATAAAAATATTGATAATTTTACTAGGAGAAAACATGCCACAGCGGCAAAAATTGCCTGAGTCATTAAGCTGTTCTGCTCAGCCTTTTTTCAACAACCGGAAGCATGCGTTTATAACGAAACTGACATAGCCAAACCACGCTTGATATAGTATTAGCTAAAAAACGATAAATAAATATTCAGTGAATATTGATGGTATTTTTATTACCATCCCGCTTGGTAAATTTAAGTCATTACGTGAGATCAGAATCTAATCAAAATGATATAATCTTTATTATGTTTTATTTATTACTGGAATAAGCGGATGCTACATGTTGCGCATTACTTATGCGGGAAAAGACGGACGCGGTTTCATTTTTAATTTTCTGACTGATACGGGATAGCTCTAAATCCGTCGCCTGTATCGATTTAATCCCCTCAGCGATCACGCTGACTTCATCGGCTGCAGGTTCTGTTGCAAAAAACTGCTGTAACAACTGAAAGCGCTGGCTTTCAATGTCAGCGATTGACTGCCAGGGTTGTTTGGCATAATCATCATCAACCGACAGGTCGGTTAATGATTCATTAGGCATCGCCAGACCGCGCATTTGCTCTGTCAAACGCAATATCAACTGCCACTGCTGTTGACGTTGCAGCAGCATTATTACTGGCTTGTCTCGGTAAACCCTTTGCGCACATCCTGAGGGATAGCAGACCAGCCAGAGCGAATCTCATTCATTAAGGATGTCACTTCATCAAGGTTGTCCATTTTATCAGAAAGGTTAGCTTCAACCAGTTTGCGCTGCATGTAGTCATATAGTGACATCAGATTAGTTGCAATTTCACCGCCTTTTTCCATATCCAGTGAAGTAATTAAGCCATCGAGAATGGATATGGCTTTACTGATATCCTCTCCTTTTTTCGCAACATTCTTTTGCAGCATATGGTATTTAGCACTGTTAATACGCTCTACAGCGCCATCCATAAGCATCTGAATCAGATGATGTGGGTCAGCCACATCAACCGCAACGTTGGTACCGACTTTTTTATACTGATTCATCGCAGCAGCATTTTGCATTTTTTGTTTCCTTTTGTCTTTGTCAGCGCCCATTGGTTATTTATAGACCAAAATAACAAATGTGGCTATTACTGTTATTAGCGGTAGATTCCGCCAAAAACTTTAGCCTTATTTACAGTAAATTTGTTAATTAGCAAAAATCACCCTGCTGTGCGAAGCACCCCTATTCGATAAAAACATTTCATGCACAATAATAAAAAAGGCCGGGCAATATTGCCGGCCTTTTAAAACAATCATGACAAAACTTTTGCGTTGATTAACGGTATAGATCTACTGTAACAGGCTCAGCACCAGCTCAGGTAATGAATTCGCCTGCGACAGCATTGCCACACCAGCCTGTTGTAGTATCTGCGTACGTGTCAGATTAGCTGTTTCAGAGGCAAAGTCTGTATCCTGAATCCGGCTTCGTGCAGCGCTCAGATTCTCTACCGTTGTTGAAAGATTAGATATTGTTGATTCAAAGCGGTTTTGTACTGCACCCAGATCAGCACGAATACCGTTAATTCTGGCCAGGGCACCATCTGCAATGTCAATCGCTCTGGTGGCGCCTTCTACCGTTCCAATATCAATTGAATTGACGGTTTGGTTTTCACTGGCCTGCAATTGTGTAGCATCACCACTAAACAAACCGTTAGCGACTTCACCGATTGATGAACTAACCGAGAAATAACCGCCGGTGGATTTTAACTCAATTTCACCGCCCACAACGGTTGAGTCACGTGTACCATTATTGATACCACCTGACTGCAACGTTGTTGCCGTACCGGTAGCACCAGTTACATCCAGAGTGACCGTCTGATTTGCCGCACCGGCTTTTGCCACTGAACTGTCAAAATTCAGAATTGAGATATTCTCACCGGTATTATGCTCCAGTGTAATGGATGACTTATCAAGACTTAGTGTCGCGATAATACCGGTTGAACCCGACTTATCATTGATGGCTTCCGCCAGTGTTGAAACATTATCAGCTGTTACATTGGCAGAAATATCCGTGCCATTTAATGTAAATGATGCCACACCGTCCTGTGACAGATTGCTTAATGTGACCGTTGTTTTTGCAGTTGCCGATACCCCGGTCTTACCTGATATGGCATTAATCTGCGCAACGATAGATTCTGCATCTGCATTATCAAGGACATCAACCGAGCCTGCGACTTCACCGTTAATCGTGATAGTTTGTGCCGCAACATTATTTCCTGCAGTGGCATCAGCAGAACCATACGATACAGGTTTTGCCGCCGCACCACTTGTTATCACATCCAGTAAACCACCCGCCAGTTTAGTAATATTACTGGTAACGCTATAACCATCGGCAACCGTTAGTTCAACATTCGCCAGGCGAAGTGCACTGTCATTCAGCGCTTCAGTTAAGATTTTATTATCAAATACAAGTGTTGCTGCATTTGCCGTACCAGCCACTGCATTAACACTGGCCGATGCCGCGTTGTTTACATTAACACCGTCACCTCCCGCTGTGGTTGTACCGACATTTACATTGATATCAATGGTTGCACCAATCGATGTACCAACGGTATTCACAACCTGTAATTCACTGGATAATGTCGCATCCGCTTTGTTTTGGAGACTGTTAATGACAACGCCATCACCTGCTGTATTGAGCGCGGCAATAAAGCTGGTCCCAAAGTTTGCATCACCCTGTAACGCCAGTAATAAGCTGGCAGAAGAGGCCGCATTATCGCCACCGGTGACGGTATAAGTCACCGCCGCCGCGGTACCATTATCCGCATCAGCACCCAGATTAAATGTCGAGGTTCCATCGGTTGTTGCAACAAAGTCAGTGATGGTAATTTCAGCACTTTCACTCACGCTAAAATCACTAAGACTGATATCCTTAGCACCGCTTGCACCTTCACTGGTAATAACCAGTTCGCCAGCCGTTGATGTTGTTGACGCTTTAAAACCGGTGTTGATATTGTTCGAATTGATAACAGCGACAGCCTGATCTTCAATATTCGCATAAGTTGCAGTGTCACGAACAAAGCTGATTGCATCGGCCGTACCCCCGGCATTACCATCATTTAAACTGAATGACACCACGTCATAGTTTTCTGCTACTGTTGCTGAAAAATCTACCGTTGCCTGGTTAGTGTTTGATACTTTTGCGGTAATACCGGTAAGGTTAGTACCAATCGCTGTGACAATTTCTGCGCTGGTATCATCGGTTGCAGCAATTGTTGCCGATGTAGTATTTCCATCAATATCCGTTGCTGTTAAAGTTTGTGCGGCAGTGGCAGAACCGGTTCCCGCTTCCAGCGTATTGGCCAGACTATCTGCGGTAAACGTCGTACTGGCTATCACAGTATTGCCACTATTGGTCGCGTTAGAAATACCATTTGTTGTGTTATTTGTGGTGACTTTATTAATACCTAATGTGTCAGCCGTGGCACCGGAAACCGTTACATTAATGGTCTGGTTAGCTTCTGCACCGACCTGGAAGGTTTGTGCAGTGAAAGAACCATCGAGTAATTTAAGGCCGTTAAATGAAGTGGTATTCGAGATACGATCCAGTTCTGAAACCAGCTGATTAACTTCTGATTGCAAAGATAAACGATCCGATGCCGAGTTAGTTGAGTTAGCCGACTGCACTGACAATTCACGAATACGTTGCAGAATATTACCGGACTCAGCCAGTGCACCCTCGGCGGTTTGTGCCAAAGAGATCGCATCATTTGCATTTCGAGATGCCTGACTCAGGCCACGAATTTGCGATGTGAATCGATCCGATATCGCCAGACCCGCTGCATCATCTTTTGCGCTGTTAATTCGCAAGCCAGAAGACAAACGCTGTAATGATGTTTGCAACTCGTTTTGTGAACGACCTAAGTTACGTTGTGCGTTCAATGACGCGAAGTTTGTATTAATGACTTGAGGCATGTTTCTCTCCTTATCTTTTATTAACAAAACAAGAGCAAAGCACATGCCAACTTATATAAAAACTGATAAAACAATTACTTATAATTATTTTTTTATTTTCAATGAGAACAACACGGTAAAGAAATAACATCGGCGGCAAACCTTGCCACCTTGACAAAAGTCATCAGGCTATCTGTACTCAATCATGAATGATGATTGAAATACATACTGCTGTACTGAGATTTTTGTTTTTTCGGAAAAGAAGAAGACAGGACTAGATTTTTTTAACTGAAAACTGAAAACTTACGACTGAATTAAGCCGTCTGAACACTGCCATATGCGACGGCAGCACGTTGCTGGTAACCCATTTTAGCAAAGCTGAGAGTCATTGCGTTTTTAATTGTCTGGCTAATCGCCAGCACTTCATAATCAAGGCTTAACATTTTGGTGATTTTCTCTGCAAGAAAATCAGCTTCGTCACTACCTATCGGAATTGAAAAGAAATTCTCTAACAGCATCATACGTTTATCATCCAGCCTGGACACTTGCTGCCATGACTGACTGACATATCCGTTATCATCAAAGATGCCGGAAAGTGATTCATTGAGTCTGCTCATATCCCGCATTTGCTGCGAGATATTTTCGATTTCTTGCCACTGTTCTAGTCTTTGCTTGTGCATATTATTGCTGCTTAACGGCAAACTCTTTCCGCACATCGTCAGGAATTGCAGCCCAGGCCATTTTAATTTCACTCATTAGTTTCGTCACTTCATCAAGATTTTCGCTGCGATCACTTAAGTTAGCTGCAACAAGCTTTGTCAGCATGTAGTCATACAATGACATCAGATTTTCCGATATATCACCACCCTGTTCCATATCCAGTGATGCCATTAAGCCGGTGACAATAGACATGGCTTTACTGATATCCTGACACTTATGTGCAATATTTTTTTGATCCATGTGATATTTTGCACTGTTAACACTTTCTATCGCACCTTCCATTAGCATTTGTACAAGGTGGTGTGGATCATCGTATCTAATATTAGATTGTTCAACTGATTTCATCTCAACAGAATTTTGCATTTTATTTTCCTCTATTCCTTCGGTTCCAAAAAACACCCTGGACTTAATATCTTGTATTCGGTGAGTTAATTACACCGCGCCGTTATAACCTTAACAATACTAAGAGCAAAAAATGTGCCACTTTAAAATTTTTGCATTTTAATTTAATCAGTTCAGGCTGAAGACTTCATGGCGTTTAATTTAACGCTTTACCTGAATATCAGGCAGTGCGTCCAGCTGCTGCTGTAAATAACTGCTGGTAACATTCAGTTTCCCCATCAACACATCGAGCGCAACAAACTGCGAGCGGTAACGTGTCTCAATGGCTTCTACTCGTTTCAGTAATGCCTTTCTTTGTTCACTGATGTCTTCTATCTTGGCATCTAAACTTTGTGTTTTTGCTGTTATTGAGCCACTCGATGACAATAGTCCACCCAGTAATGCATCCAGTTTGCCGGAAAAACCTTTACTAAAATCAATCACCCCTCGGTTACCCGGCGAGCCACCGGTAATTTCAAGTATCAAACCAGAAGCTGCACCTGCGCCAGTTAACTGACGCCCCTTACCGCTTGCGAGTGTGCCATCTATCGTACCGCTAACATCCAGTCCATCTGTTGCCACAGCATTCGCGTTAAGGCCAAGAGTACTGTTGTTTGCAACCACGATAACTGTTGAGTCACTGCCATAGCTATCAGAAGTAATTTCAAAGCGTCCGTCAACATAAGCAACTGAAACACTGACATCACCATCCTGTAATCCGCTACTGGCATTTAAACGGCTTTGTATTTCAGCGGCTAATACCGACATATCGCTATAAGCGGCATGTGTCAGTGTTATTTCTCCGGAACTAACACCGTCAATTTTAAAATTCAATACATCATTAGTCGCGTCAATTGTTAGCGAACCACTGACAGCTTCACCGGCCAGAGACCCTTTTGTTGCTAACTGTGAAATACGCAGATCATAACGCCCTTCCCGGGTTGCTGCGCTGGCGCTGATAAAGCTGATATCGTCATCACTGGGACTCGCGTTGGAATAAAACATTTTTGAAACCGCATCAAAATCACTGCCCAGTGCTGAATTTAATTTTGCCGTATCAAGACCTAATGTTCCGTCACGCTGAGTTGTTATACCAATCGAGGAGAGTGTATTAAAACCGCTGCTATTAGGAATAACGGAACCAATCTCTCTTCTGATTTGATTTAAAACATTCCTTGTTGTGGTATCACCTAATAAGAGGCCTGACTGTCCGTTATCACCGCCAAATTCAGTAAGCCCGCCGATGGTAGCTACCAGTTCATTATATTTTTTTACAAAGTTAGTGATATTGCCTTCTGCATTGGAATTATCACGATTAATCGTTAACTGTGTAGGGTTACCGATATCAGCCGATTTTAAATTTAATGTCACACCGTGGATTGCACCACTGATCGTATTTGTTTCACGCGTTATCGTAAGGCCATTTAACTTAATACTCGCATCGGATGCCGCCAGCGTTTGTTCCGCGTTGGTGGCGCCACTGTTAAATGCTAACTGAGATAACCCTGTCAGATCTTCGTTATCAGCAGGTACGCCACCTTCATCTACCGTTATTTCCAGGCTGTTAGCAACACCGGAATCATCGGAGGTTATCAGTAATTTAAAGCCGCTGCCGTCATCAACCACGGTAGCTGACACACCCATATCCGCCGCGTTAATCGCATCACGTATCCCTTCTACGGTATTATTTGCATTAGTAATTTCTATACTTTTAGCGCTTTTATCCGGGTTTGTTGTGAAACCAGTATAAACTTCGGGATCCGGGTCAATTGCCGGCGTGTAATCCGTCGTACCAAAATTGAAAGTGAGTGTTCCGGTGCCAATAACCGTATCCAAGGCGTCAAAGGCTACTGAGGCCAGGCTATGAGATTGTGCCAGTGACTTTACTTCAACCGTATAAGAACCATCGTTTGCAATTGAACTGGCAGAAGCTGTGAGTAAATTTTTATCACCCACACTGACATTATTAACTGAAAACCCAGAGGCTGTTTTTAAAGAGTTTAGAGAGGATCTGAAACTTGTGACAGCGCTTTTAAGGCTGCCAAAGGCAGATATTTCTGCCTGTGCTTTTGCTTCTAAAAGGTTTAAGCGGTTTTCAGTAGGCGTACGCTCGGCTTGCACAATTTGCGAAAGCAAACTGTTGATATCTAATCCAGAACCAATTCCTGATGCTGAAAGTGTTGCCATAGTTAACCTCGGTGTTACGCTTAATCTCTTTATTAAAGAGTCTATTGCAAAATCAAGGCCAACTACGCAGACGTCTGAACAATAACACCTGTGCTATTTTCCAGACTTTCTCGAATTGTTTCTGAAAGCCTTAATACTTCCTCAGATGGAATCTGACGAACTAGCTCAGCGGTATCAGAATTAACCACTTTAATCACGGTTCGGCCACTGTCATCATCCACACTAAACAGAAGATCGCGGTTTATCGCCTGAGCATGTTTGTTTAACTGCTCAACGACTTCCTTAACCTTTTCGGCACTCACTTCCTGTGCGGCTTGTTTTGCCTGTGTTGCTTCAGGCGGTAATGTTGTGCCAGTAAGTGCTGCAACATCCTGCCGCTTGTTTCCGGCCGGATTTTGCAGGCTATTGGTTTTTACACTGCCAACAGCGGTCGCACTATTGCGTGCATTTGGCACTACCTGGTTGTTTGTGATATCTGAAGACATATCATCACCTATTCACAGTACGTTTTCTTAAAAATTCTTTATAAGCTGTAGCGGCAACGCGGCCGAGGGGTAACCCCTCGTCCGCTGATCTAACACTTAAGTGCTGAATCATTGTCATTGCCTTAGCTCACTCTCAAGCCCTGAACTTACTGTCCAGTATTACTGGAGCAGGCTCAGAACTAACTGAGGTAAAGAGTTAGCCTGTGACAGCATTGCTACACCCGCTTGTTGCAGGATCTGCGTACGTGTCAGGTTAGCTGTTTCAGAGGCAAAATCCGTATCCTGGATTCGGCTTCGTGCAGCACTCAGGTTTTCAACCGTTGTTGAAAGATTAGAGATGGTTGACTCAAAGCGGTTTTGAACCGCACCCAGGTCAGCCCGGATACCGTTCACTCGTGCCAGCGCACCGTCAGCAATATCAATGGCTCTTGTTGCTCCATCCACTGTACTGATGTCAATGCTGGATACATTTTGATTAGCACTGGCCTGTAATTGTGATGCATCACCTGAGAACAGACTATTAGCTACTTCACCCAGTGATGAGCTGACTGAGAAGTATCCGCCATTTGACTTGAACTCAATTTCACCACCAACAACGGTTGAGTCACGCGTACCATCGTTGATACCGCCTGCCTGTAATGTTGTTGCCGTACCGCTAGCACCTGTCACATCCAGTGTAACCGTCTGATTTGCCGCACCGGCTTTCGCCACTGAGCTATCAAAATTCAGAATTGAAATGTCTTCACCGGTATTATGTACCAGTTCAATTGAAGATTTATCCAGGCTTAAGGTTGCCGTAATACCGGTTGAGCCAGACTTGTCATTAATCGCTTCAGCTAATGAAGATACATCATCTGTTGTTACATTAGCAGAAATATCTGTTCCATTCAGGCTAAACGATGCCACGCCATCTTGTGACAGATTACTGATTGTCGCCGTTGTTTTAGCCGTTGCTGAAACCCCTGTTGAATCAGAAATCGCATTGATTTGTGACACAATAGACTTCGCATCAGAATCCTCCAGTACATCAACTGTCGCTGAAGCCTCACCATTGATTGTTAATGTCTGAGCCGCAACGTTATTACCTGCGGTTGCATCAGAAGAACCATATGATGTTGGCGTAGCAGGAGCTGCACTGGTAGAGATATCAAATAAACCGCCAGCCAGTTTAGTAATATTACTGGTTACGTTATAGCCGTCAGCAACGGTTAATTCGACATTCGCCAGACGAAGCGCACTGTCACTGACACCTTCTGTTAAGATTTTATTATCAAACGAAAGTGTTGCTGCATTTGCCGTACCAGCCACTGCATTAACACTGGCCGATGCCGCGTTGTTTACATTAACACCATCACCACCCGCTGTGGTTGTACCGGCAACGACATTGATATCAATGGTTGCACCAATCGATGTACCAACGGTGTTCACAACCTGCAGTTCACTGGATAATGTCGCATCCGCTTTGCTCTGCAGGCTGTTAATGACAACGCCATCACCAGCACTATTGAGTGCCGCTGTAAAACTGGTACCAAAGTTTGCATCACCCTGTAACGCCAGTAATAAGCTGGCAGAAGAGGCCGCATTATCACCGCCAGTAACCGTATAAGTCACCGCCGCCGCGGTACCATTATCCGCATCGGCACCCAGATTAAAGGTAGATGTACCATCAGTGGTTGCAACAAAATCAGTAATGGTAATTTCAGCGCTTTCGCTCACTTTAAAGTCACTTAGACTGATGTCTTTAGCACCACTTGCACCTTCACTGGTGATAACCAGTTCACCGGCGGTTGATGTTGTTGACGCTTTAAAACCAGTATTGGTATTGTTTGAATTGATAACAGCCGCTGCCTGATCTTCAATATTTGCATAAGTTGCTGTATCGCGAACAAAGCTGATTGCATCGGCCGTACCACCCGCATTACCATCATTTAAACTGAATGAAACCACGTCGTAGTTTTCTGCCGTCGTAGCAGTAAAGTCCAGCGTTGCCTGGTTGGTGTTAGATATTTTTGCGGTAATACCGGTAAGGTTAGTACCAATCGCTGTCACAATTTCAGCACTGGTATCGTCAGTTGCAGCAATCGTGGCGGTGGTGGTGTTTCCATCAATATCTGTAGAGGTTAATGTTTGCGCTGCGGTTGCAGAACCGGTTCCCGCTTCCAGCGTATTGGCCAGACTATCTGCGGTATAAGTGGTACTGGCAATCACGGTATTACCGCTGTTGGTCGCGTTAGAAATACCATTTGTTGTGTTATTTGTGGTGACTTTATTAATACCTAATGTGTCAGCGGTAGCACCGGAAACCGTTACATTAATGGTCTGATTGGCTTCGGCACCAACCTGAAATGTTTGCGCGGTGAAAGAGCCGTCGAGTAATTTCAGGCCGTTAAATGATGTGGTATTCGAAATACGATCCAGTTCTGAAACCAGCTGATTAACCTCTGATTGCAAAGACAAACGATCCGATGCCGAGTTAGTTGAGTTAGCCGACTGCACTGACAATTCACGAATACGTTGCAGGATATTACCGGACTCAGAAAGCGCACCCTCTGCAGTCTGTGCTAATGAGATCGCATCATTAGCATTTCGAGATGCCTGACCCAGACCA
>Ga0224506_10001537_pt1 | contig 16360 bp, 16 predicted proteins | sample SF_Jan12_sed_USG_2_FD_169108 | JGI IMG/M metagenome (GOLD analysis project Ga0224506, IMG submission 169108) | Sediment microbial communities from San Francisco Bay, California, United States - SF_Jan12_sed_USGS_8_1 | ecosystem: Environmental > Aquatic > Marine > Sediment | place: USA... | reverse complement strand
CGGTACCTTCAAGGTTCATCCGGATTCTGCAGCTGCCAATGTTCCTGCTAAGTGAATAAAATACACAGGTCAAGAAATTAGCACGATTGGAAGTGTTGCTATTGTTGGATATGAATCCTTTCCATCACATCCGCTACACCAGGCACATACCAGGCATCACGTATGGCAAGCCGCTTTTCTTCAAAGCTGTCGACAAGGCCGTTTAAGATCACGACTTTGCCGGCGGTTCCCACTCGTAATTGATTGGCATGTAACAGAGGATCTTTTTCTAGCACACATCGCACTGCATCAGTAATCTCATTATCGGTATCCCGTTCCGGAGGGAAAACCTGCAACTGGTTATCGACAAACTCACAACCCTCCAGCCACCACATCAAGACTTCGGCAAGGCGTTTGTGGATCAGGCTTTCAACCTGACCGGAGAGACTAATACAAGCCTTATCAACCGAGACAATAATAATGCGACCGTCTGGCCCCTGATCCTGCTCCACCTGAAAATGGTCGACCAGCTTACTCAACACACTGTACTGCGTAAACATTGGTTCATTACAAAGTGTCTGCACCACCTGTTGCATCAATTCATGGTTGGCTTGTCGCTGGGCAGATTTGACATGTAGCCAGTCCACCACCTCCCAGTGGCCCAGTTTTTCCAGCACATGGGTAATGGTATCAACGGCCGCACGTTTGGCAACAATAGAATCGACCTGGCCTTCAAGTATGACTCGATTATTTTCAACACTGACAGTAACAGACGATCGGTGCAGATTAATGCGAGGGTCCCGTTCCAGCCGGGCAATCAGATAACTAACAATGTCATTCGTGGCATAACTGACCATAATACTGGACTCCTTGAATAACCCAAACATTGCACTTACCCGTCGTCAATTGATTTAGTTATGACCCAAACCTGCCACAAGTCAGCACAGGATTCGATGAGGGGGATCAATTACATGAGATTTTCCCCCTCCTACCAGGAGGGGGTTAGGGGGAGGTGTTCAAATTACTTAACAATAACCACCGGCCTGAAAAAACTACCAGTAAATTCCGTTGATACACCTTATAGATAAGACAGCCATGAATAAAATCATACCTATACGCTTTTTCCATCGACAACGTATGGGCTTATCACTGGCGCAGTGCCCTAGCGGATCTACCCATCGAAGCAGCAAACGCCCTTGCACATGGTAATGCTTAGAGGTTGTGGGGATTGGTATCAAAAAATTAAGAAACAGGACGAATGTTTTCATTGGCTAGGTACTTTCCAACCACGCTGTAACTTCATCCTCAATTCAAGTAATTAGCGAAAATATATCTTGTCTAGAAATTTAAAAATGATGATCAAGCTGAAATCATAGTTATTTCCACAAATAGTTAGTTAATTCAATAAGTTATGTTGTCTAAAGTGTGGTTGATTGAGAATGGCCCTCTAAATATACATAAATTGTCACATTTGCCGATATATTAAGAAATCCAGGTAATTGAGATGGTTTTTAGCGTACTAAGAGGCGACACCATGGACACAAATATCAATCGAGATTTACCAATAAGTATTCTTGCCAGTTTCTTTATATTGGCTCTGTTTACCATATCGAATCCAGTTATGGCAAAGGATGGAGAACCAATAAGAATGGGGATCATCTCACTTGCACCCCCGGCCAAAATCTATAAACAGTGGACCGAGTTTGCAGATTACCTTTCCGAAAAAACAGGTCGGAAAGTCAACATCGTCGTACCGCGAGGTTTTAAAAAGATCAAGCAGGCCGTCAATGAAAAAACGGTCGATATCTTTTATGTGAATTCACATATTTTTTACCGCCTGAAACGTGAAGGTAAGGCCAATCCTATCGCCCAGATGATGAACCTGGAGAACAGTATTTACAGCAAAAGTGTGATGTTTGTTCGAAGTAATTCCGGTATAGATAATTTAAGCCAGTTAAAAGGTGAAAAAGTGGCCTTTGTCGCTCCTATGGGCGCAGGTGGCTATCTTGCACCACGAGCAGCCTTTTACAAAGCCGGGATCCAGACAAAGACAGAAACCCAGGAACTTTTTACCAAGAACCTGACCAGCTCAATCCATAAAGTTCTCATCGGTGATGCAAAAGCAGGCACCATGTGTGGCCTTAATTACAATCTTATGAGTAAACGCGTAAAGATGGGTGATCTGAAAATAATAGCTTCGAGTGGTAAATATCCTGAGAACGTCTTTGGTATTCGTTCAGATCTATCTGGCGACCTGGCCAGGCAACTGTCCAATGTCATCGTTGGCATGGATACAGATGCAAAGGGCCGTAAAATACTGAACAAAATGCGTGGTATGAAAATACTGAAGTTTGTTAAGTATTCTGAAAAGGTTGAGACTCAAACAGAAAAGCTATTGAAGATCGGCAAGTTCAAATTATAAAAAATTAATGAAGCTTGGGTTACATAGTCGACTATTAATAAGCCAGCTTGTTTTATTGCTGGTTGTCTTTATTCTGTTAGGTGCGGTACTGCTTACTGATGCAGATAACCGGCTTGGTCAGCACAGGGAAACAGAGGCCCGCCACCAGGCCATGACACTGGCAGAAGGGAGTCTGGATGGGCTGGTTTCAGAAGACTATGAATTACTCGAGCGCTGGGTCCAGTCTTCAATGCCTTCAGCAGACTATGCCTATGCCGGTCTAGTACGCCCAGATGGAAAAATTATTTCTCATACTGACCTCTCACTAATCGGTAATAAGATTAAGATTGAACCGGGCTTGAGTGAATCCCACCTGCATCAAATCATTTATCAGAACAGGCCAGTCATCGAAATCATCTATCCAGCTTTGATTGGTGAAAATGTTATCGCCTATGCACATGTGGCCTATTATCTTGATACAGAGTCAATATTCTCCAGTTCAATTATTCTACATATAATCGGCGTCCTGGTATTAAGCCTTGCACTACTCATTACCGCTAATCATCTGATTGCAAAAACAATTACTGTGCCGGTTGAAAAATTAAAACAATCCGTCAAACAAGTTTCACTGGAACAGCCAGTGAAGATTGAATCAGACATCTACGAACGAGATGATGAAATAGGTGAATTGGCGCATTCATTTGTAGAGGTTTCAGAGCAGCTAGTTAGTTCGCATAGCCAGTTGTCTTCCCAAATGGCAGAGATGTCTGCAATTGTTGAAACATCAATGGACGGCATCATTATGATTGATCAGGCAGGAAAGATTGAATTGGTCAATTCAGCGGTCGAAGAAATGTTTGGTTTCAGCAAAGAAGAATTAATTAATCAAAATGTATCATGCTTGATGGCAGGTAAACATCATAGCCAACACGACAAATATCTCAGCAGGTATTTTCAAACGGGAGAAGCCAGAATAATTGATTCCAGGCGCACGGAACTTGAAGCGGCAAGAAAAGATGGTTCCACCATGCCCATCGAACTTTCCGTCAGGGAGATACAGCTACAAGGAAAATCAAAATTTGTCGGCATGATCCGTGACATAACTGAACGCTATGAAAGTGAACAGGCCATCATGCTTGCCAAAGAAGCAGCCGAAGAGGGTAGCCGGGTTAAATCTGAATTTCTGGCCACAATTAGCCATGAACTACGTACCCCACTCAATGGCATCATTGGATCAATCGAGCTCATTCGGGACGATGGTGGAATCAGTGACGAAACGATGGAATTTATCAATATGGCAGATCGTTCAGCACAGAATCTGCTGCTCATCCTGAATAATATCCTGGATTTCTCTGATATGGAGTTTGATCAGATTGAAGTCAATTACAGCAAAGTTAATATCAGAGAACTACTAGAATCTATCGTCGAAGTTTATCTTCATTCCATCAAGGATGATCCGATTAGTTTGAATTATGTGGTAGCCGAAACTGTACCTGAGTTAATCGTTATTGATAGAAAGCATGTACAATCCGTGGTTAGAAACCTGTTAAACAATGCTATTAAATTTACCACCTCTGGCCAAATAAGAGTTTTGTGTACAAAGGTATCTGATGTACATGACAGCCCTTGCTTAAGGGTCGAAGTGGAAGACACAGGGATCGGCATCGAGGAAAAAGATCATGACCGGATATTCGATTACTTTACCCAGGCAGATGGATCCTTTACACGAAAATATGGTGGGGCTGGTCTGGGCTTGTCTATTTGCAAAAATGTAATATCACAACTGGATGGTGAAATAGGGGTTACTTCAGAATTAGGCAAGGGCAGTACTTTCTGGTTCGAGATACCGATAAAACCACTAACAAATATAAAAGTCGAAGAAGAACACTTTTCTATACCGCAAGAGATAAGACAAAGCCAGAACAAGGATAATGAAAATGTACATATGTTGATTGTCGAAGATGATCTTGCTAATCGAATGATACTACAGGCCATGCTGACAAAACTTGGCTATAGAACTGACATTGCTGAAGATGGTCAACAGGCTATCAATAAGCTTGAAAACAAAAGCTACGACTTGATTTTGATGGATTGTCAGATGCCAGTAATGGACGGCTTTATCGCCACTAAAGAAATACGCAAGTCTGAAAAAGAGAATGAACATATTCCCATTATCGCCGTCACCGCAAATGCCATGGTGCAGGACAGGGAAAAATGCCTCAAGGTAGGTATGGATGATTACATGGCCAAACCGGTTAATCTCGTCAAGTTAGCTCAAATGCTGAAAAAGTGGATAAGCCGTGGTGAAATAGACAGCAAGCTCAAATCCATTGGATAAACAACGTCAATTCACACATCACCTTAACATCAGGAACTACAACTCACTTCAATCCCGCTCGCCCAGTCCGGTGGATGGGCCGCATAGTGTTCATTCTCGGGTTGTTCATCAAAAGGCTTTTGTAACAGCTTAAACAAGCTATCGATCTCTGAATAATCCTTTTCATCTTCCGCCTTGCGAATGGCCACCTCGGCAAGATAGTTACGCAGGATATATTTCGGGTTTACGTTATTCATACGTTCACACCGTTCATCATCGACCGAGTTTTCTTTTTGCAAACGCAAGGCATAACGTTCAGCCCAGGCATCAAAATCTTCTCGGTCTAAAAATAAATCTCTGATCACGTAGGGCGGATTAGCATCGCGTAATCCGCCGCATGTAAATTCCGATAGTTTGCGAAATAAAATTGTATAATCCGTACCACCTTGCTGCATCAGACTAAGCAGATCTTCCAATAGGGACTGGTCTTCATCAAGGGCTTCTTGTAAACCTAGCTTGGCACGCATCAAACTCGCATATGTTTTAACAAAGATACCCTGGTATTCAGCTAATGCACTCTTCGCCCATTCTGCACCCTGATTCGGATCATCATCAAACAGTGGCAACAGGGCCTGGGCCAGGCAGCTCAGATTAAACAGGCCAATGTTCGGTTGTTGATCAAAGGCATAACGCCCACTGTAATCAGAGTGGTTACAGATATAGCCCGGCTGATAACTTTCCAGAAAACCAAATGGACCATAGTCGATGGTCAGACCAAGGATAGACATGTTGTCCGAATTCATCACCCCATGGGCAAAACCCACCGCCTGCCACTTTGCTATTAATCTCGCGGTGCGTTGTATGACTTCCACCAACAGAGACTGATAGGGATTGGCGGTTTCTTTTAACTCGGGGTAGTGATGTTCAAGCACATAATCCGCCAGACTGCGGATGTGATCATACTGGTTACGATAAAAGAACACCTCAAAGGAACCAAAGCGCACATGGGAAGGGGCAAGCCGCGCTAACATGGCGCCGGGCTCAATATGTTCCCGATAGACTTCCTCATCACTGCCCACCATGGCCAGGGCTCGGGTTGTGGGAATGCCCAGGCCATGCATGGCCTCGGAACACAAATACTCGCGCAGGGTGGAGCGCAACACCGCCCGGCCATCACCCTGACGGGAATAAGGGGTCAAACCACTGCCCTTAAGCTGAATCTCCCAGGGCCGGTTGGCCGGGTCTCGTATCTCACCCAGCATAATCGCCCGACCATCCCCCAGTTGCGGCACATAAGTCCCAAACTGGTGTCCGGCATAGAGCATCGCCAGCGGATCCGCCCCTTTCGGAACGGCCTGGCCACTCAGGTTGGCCAACAGTGCCGACTCATCCATAGCCTCGGCATCCAGCCCCAGGGTCTGTGCCATCCCTCTATTTATATGGATCAGCCAGGCTGCCCCATCAAAGGGAGTCGGCTGTACCCTGGAATAAAAGGCCTCACCCAATCCCGCAAATGTGTTGGTCCAGCCCAAATCACTAAAACTGCCTTTTCTATCCCCTTGCAAGGAAGGGGTCGGGTGGGGTGATCCATGGGGAAACTTATCAGAAAAATACATTATTAAAATACTCGGGTATTAGAAAATTCATTGTAGCTGGATGCGCTAATGAGATAAAGCCAAACCCTCTCACAGCTAAGTTGAAAGCTGTGAATTCGCAGTTAAGCAGTGCTGCCGGTTTAGTCCGTCCCGGATTGACCGATATGACTTAAGGAGTAAAGGGGTTTTTTATAATAAACTTATATAAAAAAGGTTTTATGGATTTTAAGCTGCAATATTTTGTAAGTAGATCAAACCCGGTTCGACTTGGTTTTGGTTTTGTGATCCTGCTGCTTGTGTTAACAGCAATTTTTGTAATGTACCAGACACACCGTACCAACAAGATCGTCACCAGTCTTGTCGAAGTCAACAACGCAAAAATTACTCACGTCATCGGTATGCGAGAGGCGATACGTTTACGTGTTCTCAGTATCTCTAATATCCTGGCGACTAGTGACGAGTTTGAACGTGATGAAGAAATAATGCGTTTTCACAGTTATGCCACAAAATATGTTATTGCACGTGATAATTTATTGGCACTACCTATGAATGAAACTGAGAAGGCGCTACATAAACAGATCTCGATTGCCATCAAAGCGGCTCAACCCCTAACAGTTGGTCTTGTAGAAAAAGCAAGCGACCATGAACCACTGGCCGTGCTTCAGCAACAGGAAAAGAAATCTCATGCACTAAGAGAGATCTTATTTCAGAATTTGAATGAACTGGTGAAAATACAACAGGAACAAGATCGACAGGCATTAGAAAAAATTCGTAAACTGAATGATGAGGCGCGAAGTGTGACTTTGAGTCTCAGCTTACTCGTGCTGATACTATCGTTTGCTATCGCAACAGTTGTTTCGCGTACCGTTGAGAAAAAGAACAAAGCCCTGTTAGATGCATACAAAGATGCCCAGGCTGCAATGCAGAGTAAATCAACTTTTCTTGCCACCATGAGCCATGAGATTCGTACCCCCATCACTGCAATTATCGGTTTTGCCGAGTCCACTTTCTTCAGCAACCAGACCATGGAGATGCGACAGAACTCCATAAAGACTATTATCGAAAGTGGTAAACACCTGTTACGACTCATCAACGATGCTTTAGATCTCGCCAAGGTTGAAGCAAAAAAACTTGGCGTAGAAATTGTCGATTCCTCATTAACCAGTATCGTTAGTGGTGCTGAACATATCCTTAGGCCTCTGGCTGAAGAAAAGTCGCTGGAGTTCAATATTAACTACCAGTATCCACTGCCCAGTATTGTGAAGACAGACCCCCTTAGACTCAAACAGATCATCATCAATCTGGGTTCCAATGCCATCAAATTCACCAGTCAGGGTTATGTCCAGATTGATATCAGCTTTCAGCATGAAGAAAACAAACTCAAAATCGAAGTCAGTGACACCGGCATAGGACTAGAAAAGGAACAGATTTCAGGCATCTTTGAACCCTTTAGCCAGGCCGATTCGAGCATAAAACGAAAATTTGGTGGCACAGGTCTTGGTCTTACTCTGTCCAGCCAGCTGGCAGAGGCCTTAAATGGCAAAATAGAAGTGACTAGTGAGCCAGGCAAAGGCAGTTGCTTTAGTCTGATCCTGATCCTGAATCAGGATATCGATAATACCGATGAAGACCAATTGACATGGCAAACTAATAATAAGGACAGTAGCGATGCGAACGAAGAGCTGAAAAATATCAGCAATATCGATCGCATGCGAGTCACTGGCAAGGTACTGGTGGTGGAAGATAATATTGTAAACCAGCAACTACTCGGGGTGTTCTTATCACGAATTAATGCGGAGTATGAAGTCGTTGAGAACGGTCAACTTGCCATTGATAAGATCAATGAAGAGGTGTTTGATCTTATTTTGATGGATATCCAGATGCCTGTTATGGATGGTATCACTGCCACTAAAACACTGCGTGGACAGGGGTACACCAGGCCCATCGTAGCCTTAACCGCCAACTCATCCGAAGAGGATAGGGAAAATTGTCTAAATGCCGGCTGCAATGACTTTTTATCCAAACCTATCGACATCAAAGCCTTTTTTGACATGATCACCGACCATTTGAGTTTTGTTGATGACGACACAGAGAGCGAAGAACCTATTATAACTGTCTTCAATATGCATGACCCGGAAGTTGTAGCCAATGTAAAAGGTTTCGTTAGTATTCACATGCCCAATTTCATCAGAGAAATTGAAACTGGTATTCAACAGTCCGACTGGTCAGGACTAAAACAAAAGCTGCTTGAGTTTAGAGAAGTTGCCTACAAAGCCGGGTACATCGCACTTATTGATCTGACCAAGCAAATGGAATTCCAGACCCTCAACCAAAGCCAGACAGAACTCAATATTCTATTCAATAAACTGAACAACCTGGCAAAACGCATCACCCTGGGTGTCGACGAAGTAGAAATACGGCAAACAAAATAAAACAAACACTCATAACCCAGTCATCATTGGCATCGCGCACCAGGCTCCGTATAATGCCCAGCCCGAAACGAATACCGAACAAGATGTCGAATACTGCAGAACAATACCTCAACCGCGCCCGGGAACTTACCGAAGCCGGTCAGCTGGATGGTGCCCGCCAGTGTCTACTGGAAGTGCTCAAGGAAAACCCCGACAACCAGGCCGCCCTGATCGCCCTGGGTGGAATCTATTTCACTCAGCAGCAATACAACGAGGCCGAGATGGTCTTCGTGCGCCTCATCCTCAAACACCCCGGCAAAGGAGAGTATTCCATCGCCCTGTTCAACACCCTCTGGAAAATGGACCGCCATGCCGAGGCCCTGGAAGAGATCAAACGCTTCCTCGAAATGGCCGACAAAGAAGCCGAAAAGACCACAGTAGAGCAGTACATGAATATCATCAAAAAGCTGGAAGCCTGAGCCTGGCGTTTATCGACATTGCTTCAAATAGACAAGGCGCACAGGCTATCAGCCTAACGCCGATAATGCAGAATCCTTCCCTTACAACGCGCTGCGATGGGGACTTCCACATCAAAGCGTTCAAAGTGATGGGCATAACCCAGGTCGGTCATGTAACGGGTAAAACGACTACGATTGCCGCGGTTGGGGTCGACTATTATCACCTCCACCGGCGCTTCGGAATGGCATTCAATAAAACTGGACAGCGTTGCTGCCATGGCCGGTTCGTATAAGACATCACTGCCGATGATCATATCGAAGCTACCCAACAATGGATTGTCTGACTCCCAGTTGCCCACCTGAAACTTGATCGGTGGCAGGTCATTGCCCTGCACATTGGCGTTGAGAAAATCCTCCGCCAGGGGATGATAATCACTGGCGGTTATGTCCATCCCCATACGGTGCAAGACCAGACTACTCAAGCCCAGGCCACAACCGATCTCCAACACACGCTTACCCTTTAACGTCAGCTGGCTAACACGCTCTGCCAGCACCCGCGATGCCGGCCACAACATGCCAAACAAGGGCCAGCTTGCTGAGGATATCCCCACTGCTGCTGCCAACTGACCTGCATCATGATACTGCTGCCGATCTTTTAAGGAGCGGATCTCATAATCCACATGATCAACCGTAATGGTCTCGAACTTGACTTGATAATCGGCCACGCCGTGTCTCGCTGCTGAAGGATCGGAAAACCGACGACACAACGAGATGAATTAGGTTATGCAGAAGGGGAGAATGGAAAACCCAGCCACGGTACGCCAGTGGTGCCCATAACACAAGGGCAGGAGATGCCTACAAGGAAGTTATTGAGTTGTAAAAGGCTTGATATAAAGCCTGTCTGAAAAGCCCATCAACCTGATCTATATCACCACCTCTCTGTTCTGAATGGTGTAGCTTGAATTAACGTCACAATCAGAGGCGAATAAATGAGCATCGATTCCTTAAGCTTGTCCTTAATGCTGGTGGCACTGGTCATCATGATCAATGTGCTGGTGAGCTACCTTCGGTTCCCCAGAGTGTCTGATTCTGCCGAAAACAGAGCAAGACTACGGCAGGCCATCAACTCACTGCGGCTTGGCAAAATGCTGGCCCTGCTCAGGATTCCCATGGAACGCTATCTTAACGTGGTACCCCTGACCGTCGTCAGTCGGCATGTATCGACCTGCCAGGCCTGCACCGAACTGGGTGCCTGTAACCGCTGTTTGCAAAAAGGTGTGCTGCAGAAAAACATGGGCTTTTGCCCAAACTATGAATCCCTATTGCAGTACCGCTTACGCATCATCAGCCATTAATAAAAAACTACCACCATCCCCCCTCCTTCAAGGAGGGGGCCAGGGGGTGGTGATCCACAACCATATTCAAACCGTCCAAACTCGTAGGCTGGGAAGAATGTTTTTTATGAATCCCAACGTATTGAAAAGGATTTTGTTGGGGTTCGTCCCTCACCCACAACCTACAAACTGTAGTTTCCCTCCCCTCCAAGGACAAATCTGAATGGATCAGATTTGGATGCACGATAGTGCGCCCGAAGGGTGAGCGCCACGGACGACCTGAGCGATAGGGAAGTAGTGCCGAATGAAGCCCGTGGGATTCTACGGTGCGGTGCGAATCAAAGGGCCAGGGTGGGGTGATCAACACAGATTAAATCCAACCCCATTTACACCTTTCTCCCTCCTTCAAGGACAAATCTGAATGGATTAGATTTGGACGCACGATAGTGCGCCCGAAGGGTGAGCGCCATTGCACCATTCCCCCTCCTTCAAGGACAAATCTGAATGGATCAGATTTGGACGCACGTTAGTGCGCCCGAAGGGAGAGCGCCACGGATGGCGCGAATCAAGGGGCCAGGGGGTGGTGATCCACAACCACTCCCCAAAACAAACCACCACTTCATGATTATGGCTTTAAATCACAATTGAAATAATGTTGTGATTTTAGCGTGATATTCACGTGACATTCTCCACGTATAAATACTGCAGACGTTGGTTACGCATTAACCGGGCGTCGATGACGCGTGACATAAGCTCATCACCAGATACCAAACTAATACTCCTGGAGGCTAAATGGCTACAGCGGCCGCGGCCCTGTTTTCAGCAGCACCCATGACGGCTGTGCAAGCAGGCAGTGACTCAAAGGTACATTGCTTTGGTGTGAACAAGTGCAAAGGCCACGGTTTTGTCACTATGTCCAAGTATGCCTGTGAAGAGATTGGTGGTTCGGTGAATAAACCGAAAAGGTAATAACGCCACTGATGGAAAGGCCGGTGTCTCTCATCTCCGTGTAGACACCGGTCCTTTTTAAACCAATCCATCACATCACCAAGCAATATCAGCAGCGTTCAATAAAATAAGACCATCACCAAAACACTAGCTTGCAATAATACGTCATTGACGTATACTTTGAGTGATATGGAAATCATTGAAACCTCGGTATTTACGAGGCAAATCAAGGAGTTGATATCTGATGAGGAATACGGAGAACTCCAGTTTGCCCTTGTGCAACGGCCTGATATGGGTGACATCATCCCGCGTAGTGGTGGTATTCGCAAAGTGCGCTGGACCGGGTCCGGCAGAGGTAAGCGCGGCGGTGTTCGGGTGATCTATTACTGGCAGGTCAGCGATCAGCAGATATTCATGTTGTTGGCCTACGCAAAGAACGAACAGGGCAACCTGACATCATCACAATTGAAAGTATTACGTAAGCTGGTAGAAGAGGAATTTGGCAATGGATGAAAAAACCTTTGATGAACTCATCGACAGCGTGCAGGAAGCGGGTGCCATATATCGTGGTGAGAAAAAGGCCTCCCGGCGCTTTGAATATGGCCCGATGGATGTCAAAGCCATTCGCCAGAAAACCGGCTTATCGCAGGCCCGCTTTGCCATTGTCATGGGGGTTAGCGTGCGTACCCTGCAAAACTGGGAGCAGGGCCACCGTACCCCACAAGGCCCGGCCGCATCCTTATTGCGCATCGTCGACAAAGATCCCGAAGCAGCATTAAAAGCCATTCACAGTTAACTGCACGAGAAAAGTTAACTGTTGGGCTTCGTACCTCACCCACAACCTACATGCTGGATATCGCTCCCTCTATATGTAACTCATTGAATTAGAAAAATAAACTGATACAATTAAGAGCGCCAGCATGGTTTCAATGCCTATTGCCGTAATAGGGAACATCCATGGGTTTGGGTATAAAATTTAAAGATGAACAAAATCATCCAGCAAAAACAAACGCAGCTTGAAGCACTGTGCAAACAATTCCATGCACAGCGGCTTGAAGTGTTTGGCTCTGTCACGCGTGAAGATTTTGATCCGGCAAAAAGCGATATCGATTTTCTGGTTGAGTTTGATGAAACCGGCGTGAAAAATTATGCCGATTGTTATTTTGGCCTGCTCGAAGTACTCGAATCTTTGTTTTCCATGTCCATAGAACTGGTCGTGATCTCCTCGGTAAAAAACCTATACTTCCTGCAAAATATCGAAAAGAACAGGACATTGCTCTATGCAGCTTGAATGTAAGAAGCTTTATTTCGTTTCTGGTAAAAGCTACAAGGATTAGGGACCAGATAATTAACAAGCGAGCATCATGGTAAATAGATAAACGTTTATGACAAAGAAAGGTCGCTATGATGTATCAGATTCAATAGAAGCCCAGTTTGAACCCGGCTCGAATGATACCGTTTTAAAGAATAAACTGGGCATTACCGATCCTGCCGAGATGGATAGAGAAGAGGCAGCGGCGCTGATCAAGGCAACCGATGTACTTTTTCACGAATATGATGTCGACCACCAGTTTAGCGCCTACGATCTACGCCACATGCATAAAACATGGTTAGGCGATATCTATGAATGGGCAGGGCTTTACCGAACCGTTAACATCAGCAAAGGGGATTTTGCTTTTGCCATGGCGGCACAAGTACCAAAACTGATGGACAAGTTTGAGGCCGAACAACTCACACAATACACACCTTGTATCTTTGACAGTCGAAAGGATGTGGTGAAAGCACTTGCCGAAGTACACACTGAACTGGTTTTAATCCACCCTTTTCGTGAAGGCAACGGCCGCTGTTCCCGCATACTGACAAGCATCATGGCACTTCAGGCAGGCCTTCCGGTTCTGGATTTCAGTTTGATTAGTGGTAAAGGAAAACTGGACTATTTTGCAGCAGTGCAGTCAGGACTGGATAGAAATTACCAACCCATGGAAAAACTGTTTGCCGATATTATTGAGACTTCGATTCAGGCTTAGACGACCGAAAATAGCGATTCGAAATATCCGACACATGCAGACTAACAGACTTTACACTGGCCCCCGTCTCAATCGCAGTGGAACTTGAGACACTGGTCACTAGCGAATCCTGGTACTTTTTCTGATTCTGAAGATAAGGGTTAGTGTCGAATAATGATTTCTTTTTCATACAGACAATATCGGCATTTTAGGTCTAAAAATCAAGTAAATTCAGTTTATTAAACACACGCAACACCTTGTAACTCTTTGATAAACTAATAATTTACAGCTCATCGATTGGGATGAAAGTTTTTTATGAATCCCAACGTAATCAAAAGCCTGTTTTGTTGGGGTTCGTCCCTCACCCACAACCTACCTGTTGTTTCCCCCTCCTTGCAGGACAAATCTGATGGGATCAGATTTGGACGCACGTTAGTGCGCCCGAAGGGAGAGCGCCACGGATGGCGCGAATCAAGGGGCCAGGGGGTGGTGATCAACACAGATTAAATCCAACCCCATTTACACCATTCCCCCTCCTTCAAGGAGGGGGCCAGGGGGTGGTGATCCAAAAGGATTTCTCTCACCTTTCCAAAAAGAACCCCCCAATTTCACAACCTACCTGTTGTTTCCCCCTCCTTGCAGGAGAGGGGCCAGGGGGTGGTGATCCAAAAGGATTTTTCTCCTCATTCCAAAAAGAATCCCCCCAATTTCAACAACCTACCCGGTGTTTCCCCCTCCTTGCAGGAGAGGGGCCAGGGGGTGGTGATCCAAAAGGATTTTTCTCCTCATTCCAAAAAGAACCCCCCAATTTCACAACCTACCTGTTGTTTCCCCCTCCTTGCAGGAGGGGGCCAGGGGGTGGTGATCCAAAAGGATTTTTCTCCTCATTCCAAAAAGAACCCCCCCAATTTCAACAATCTGCCACCACCCCAGCCAAACAACTGATCTCCACCCCCCCGCAGGTGCTTGCCGCCGCGGCTGGTGGCTGTCATTATGTGAACCAGTTCCGTTTTTGCTGTATGGAGTTTGGAATGACACCTGGTATCGACCCAATATTACTCAATTTCCTCTACGCCTTCCTCGGCGGGGCGCTGACCCTGTTTTTCATGTGGATGGGCTGCAAGATATTTAATCACACGGTCTGCTTTAACATCAGCGACGAGCTGAAGAAGGGCAATACCGCCGTGGGGCAAATGATCATGGGCATTTTTATTGGCATCGGCGTGGCCATGGGGCTGGTCATCGGCCTTGGCCTTAATTGATCCAGCATCTGATTCGACCATTGATTCGACAAGCGATGCAACCACCCATGCCAGGCCTCAAACCCCACACCCTGCTACTGTTGCTGGGCCTGCTGGCCTCGCCAACCGCCATGGCCGCCGAGGAAAGGGTGGACTCGGAACACTGGACCAACGACTACGACGGCCACTTCAAAAAATACACCAAGCGCTACTTCGGCCCGCACTTCGACTGGCACTGGTTCAAGGCCCAGGGCATTGCCGAATCGGGCCTGCGCTCCAATGTCACCAGTCACGCCGGCGCTCGCGGGGTCATGCAGATCCTGCCCACCACCTATGACGAGATCAAAGACAAAAACCCGCACTTTCGCGATATCAGCAAACCCCGCTGGAACATCGCCGCCGGCATCTATTATGACCGCCAACTCTATCGCCGCTGGAACACCCTCACCGAACCGGAACGACTCTATACCGTGTTTGCCAGTTACAACGCCGGCTATAACCGCATCCGTCGCATCTATCAGCGCCTCAACAAATCAGACAGCAAGTGGCAACACATCCACCCCAGGCTGCCAAAGGAAACCCGCGGCTACGTCAAACGCATTCGCAAACTCAAAGATGATACGCGCCGGCAGGACAGCGAAGGGCGCCTGAAAGGTATCGCCAACTATTTCAACGTGGCGTCAAGGTCAGAAGAATAAGGCCCATCGGGCGGGGACGGGGTGGCATCACTCGGCGCTTCCAGCAGCGAGGCATGCATCCAGCCGCGGCTGCCCTTATCCATATCGATCACCTGCACCCATTTATTCTTGATACCCACCTCAAGCAGTTGTTGACCCTGCTTAAGGGTGCGAATAATCGCCGCCTCCAGGGTGGCATCGCGGCGCAGGTTGGCGCGGCGGGTCTTGATCTGCAGCGGCTTACCCAACAGCGCCCAGTCTTCTTCACTCAATAGCATGGCCAGCCGGTGGCCCTGCCGGTCATTGGGCCCACCAAACAGCGTCAGCAGCATCACCCGCGCATCCTCATGCCCACCGCGGGCCGCATCCAGATAATAAGGCACGGCCACCTCCAGACTCTTTTTGATCTGCCGCGTGCCCTGGGTATAGAGCATGGCCAGGGCAAACTGCGCCTCGGTATAACCCTGGTTGGCCGACAGCTCCCACCAGTGGCGGGCCTGATCATCGTCAATCACCAGGCCATAACCGTTGTGATACATCCAGCCAATATTGTATTGCGCCACCTTGTCACCCGAGCGGGCCTGGGGAATCCAAAGGTGATAAGCGACCGCATAATCGCCCTTCTGCATCGCCTCACTCGCACTTTGCGAGGGTTCCACGGCACCACACAGGGCCGAAGATAGCAACAACAACAGAGCAGCGACAACACGCAGCATGAGAACCGACTTCCGGAATAGATGGTAGAGAATGTAAGGGTACCGCAATTAACAAACGACATCCAGATAGTCCCCCCGCCCACCTTTAACCAATCCCCCCAAAATTATATAAGCTCCCTCTCCCTTTGGGAGAGGGCAGGGGTGAGGGTGGCCTCCAGGGGGTGGTGATCAAAATAACGCAGTTCAATATCAAAAGGAGTAAGGGCCAGGGGGCGGGGATCAATTAACCCGCTGAACAACCCCAACCCCCCCCAAATCCAACCCATCCCCCCCCATT
>Ga0224506_10001536_pt1 | contig 16366 bp, 16 predicted proteins | sample SF_Jan12_sed_USG_2_FD_169108 | JGI IMG/M metagenome (GOLD analysis project Ga0224506, IMG submission 169108) | Sediment microbial communities from San Francisco Bay, California, United States - SF_Jan12_sed_USGS_8_1 | ecosystem: Environmental > Aquatic > Marine > Sediment | place: USA... | reverse complement strand
AATAACCGATCAAGGGTCAGGTGGGCGTCTCGGGTCTGCTGGGCCTGGGCAGTAATAGCGAAGGTTATCCACAGTAGTCCAAAAGGAAATATTTTGAGCAGGTTCATTTTTTCATTGGTTTAAGCGACTAAAATAAAGAAAATACTTGCCATTCCAATGATGTGCCGGACAGTAAACCGGATTTAACATTTCAGGATTTACCTGACGACTTTCTTCATGTCCTGCCAGAAATGCGGATACGACTTCCTGACGACTTCCGGTTCTTCAATTTCCAGGTTATAAAGCATACACAAGGGGGCGAAAGCCATCGCCATCCGGTGGTCTTCGTAGGTGTTGATTATTTTTTCACTTCTGTGAATGATAAACTCATCAATAATCCACTTCCCACCGCTTTCATACAGGTTAGCTCCAAACTTTCTCAGTTCATTTTGAAGGGCTGCAATCCGGTCAGTCTCCTTAATACGCAAACTCTCCAGGCCGGTCATTTCACAACGAATGCCTTTGGCTGCACATAATACGGCTATGGTCTGTGCCAGGTCAGGACAATTTGTAAAATCCCATTTAAACGGGTCGGATTGATGGAGCACATTCTCCAGCGTGACCCCTTCACAGGTAAAGGTCGTTTTCACTCCCAACTGCTCCATCATTTTTGCGACTACAGCATCTCCCTGCAGTGATTTTTTCTTCAGTCCGGGAAGGAAAACAACGCTACCTGCTGAAAGGGCAGTGATACTATACCAATAACTCGCCGCCGACCAGTCGGGCTCTACAGCGAAGGTCTCCGGGTTGGTATATCCTGTTGGATTAACCTTTATGGTATTTTCCTTCCACTCCACACTTGCCCCAAAGGTTTTCATGATGTCGAGTGTCATTTGGATATAGGGCACGGATCCTACCTTGCCGGTCAGCGTAATATTTAATCCGTTAGGCAAACAGGGGGCGATCATCAGCATAGCACTGATAAACTGACTACTGATGTTTCCTGCTATTTCAATGGAATTGGTCTGTTGTGCGTTAAAACCATTAATTTCCAGGGGGGGATAACCCGTTTCCTTCAGGTAGTTTATTTCTACTCCAATCTGTCTGAGGGCATCGACCAATATTCCAATGGGCCGTTTGCACATGCGGGGCGTCCCCGTCATTTTTTTTTGGATCCCCTGCGATGAAAAATAGGCCGTAAGAAAGCGCATCGTCGTGCCCGCATCCATGGCATTGATCTCCTGATCTTCACGATTAATCAGCGAAAGCATCAATTGCGTATCACGGGCAGATGAAAGGTTTTTCAATGGTGTAGAGCCGTCACCCAAGGCATTGACGATAATGGCCCGGTTGCTTATACTTTTAGAGGCTGGCAGGTTTACTGTTGTCTTCAGTTCCTTTTTACCCTTTAATAATATTACTTTATTGGTATTTGTCATGCAATTTTTTTCTACCGGTGATATAACTTTGGCGCTAATTTTACGTTACAATTATCATATGGTATGATTTATGCAGTAAATCTACTACATATTAATTTATTTACCATTTAACCCATTAACAGAAGATGAGAATGAAAAAAAAATGGGCCATTGCCTTAGGTGTAGTTGCCGGCGCAGCAATAACCGCTTTTGCGCTGACCACAAAAAACGGACGAAAGACACGTGAGCTCGTCGCCACAAAAGTTCATAAGCTGGCAGAAAACACGAAAAAATTTATCGGAGAGAAAAAGACGCATAATGCTTAATCGCCATTATAGTAAAGTAAAGCTTCCCTTGCCATTTCCTCCGTCAATGCTACATCATAGCATGCTTTTCCCAGCCCATCGAGCAGGGTAAACAGTATTTTTCCGTCTTTATTTTTCTTATCCTGTTTCATCAGTTCAATGACAGGAGCTATACGCTCATCTGCCAATTGCTGTCTTCCATAAATGGTGGTCAGGTACGATTCGATTTCATCAAAGGCCGTTTGTTCCAGGCTGCCATAGCGCACAGACAGCCAACCCTCACAGATCATACCGATAGCAATGGCTTCACCGTGTAATAATTTTTCACCCGGCTGTTCCAGGAAATAACTCTCAACGGCATGCCCCAGCGTATGTCCGAAATTCAGGATTTTGCGCAATCCCGTCTCCCTGAAGTCGCTCTCTACTATTTTTTTCTTTACGCCAACACTATGAGGGATCACTTCCTCCCAGGACTGTTCATCCAGGGATTTTCCACTGATCACTTCCCAATAGGCTTTGTCGTAGATCAGGCAGTGCTTAATCACTTCAGCGAATCCGGAACGCAATTCCTGCTGTGGTAAAGTCAGGAGAAACACCGGATCGATAAGCACATGCTTTGGCTCCAGAAAAAGACCAATATGATTCTTAAATCCCTGAAAATCAATGCCCAACTTTCCACCGACACTGGCGTCTACCTGTGAGAGCAGGGTGGTGGGCACATTAATAAAATCAATACCTCTTTTATAGGTTGAGGCACAAAAACCACCCATATCCCCTATTACTCCCCCACCCAGGTTTATAAACAAGGCATGTCTGTCGGTATGGGCGGCAGTAATTTCCGACCATATTTGCTGACAGGTGTTTAGGTTTTTGTTTTCCTCCCCACTATTGATCTCGATGAGGGTGATGTCTGCGGGCAATATCCCGGCAACCACCGGAAGGCAATGCTTCCGTGTATTCTCATCCACCAGGATGAGATACCGGCTGTAACCACCCGCAGCAAAAACTTTTGACAGACTGTCTTTTACCTCACCAAAAATAATTGGATTCATATTACTTTTTTTCAAGCATATCTTCCTGCTGCTTGATCGACTCCTCATGGATAGCCATCATCATAGCACGCATAAAATCCTCACTCAGGTTTTTCTCCACCCCCATATTCACACGTGAATCCGTTACTTCTTTCCAACGGTCTTTCTGAAATACCGACAAATTGTTCAGCCTTTTGTATTCACCTATTTCGCTGATGTAGGTAAAACGTTCAGCCAGAATTTCTACTAATTGCTTGTCCATCTGATCCACTTTTTCCCGTAGTGAAGCCAGGTCTGACCTTAATTCAGGGACCGAATCGATACTTTTTCGAATAATTAAACGATCAACCATTTCTTTATATGTTTGCGGTGTTATCTGTTGTTGGGCATCACTCCAGGCATTGTCCGGATCGTGATGTACTTCTATCATCAAACCATCGAGGCCAAAGTTGAGCGCTTTCTGACTCACATCCGCCAGGCACTCTCTGTTGCCACAAATGTGGCTGGGATCAGAAACAATACTGATATCGGGTACCATTTCCTTCAGGCGTAGAGGAAGGCTCCACTCAGGTGCATTTCTAAACTCCGTAATATAACGGTTGGAAAAGCCCCGGTGTATTGCCGCAATTTTTTTCAATCCAACAGCACTCAGCCTTTCAATGGCTCCAAGCCAAAGTTGCAAGTCCGGATTGATGGGGTTTTTGACCATAACAGGAATGTCTACTCCTTTCAGGACATCACAAATCTCCTGAACTGAAAATGGATTTACTGTGGTACGGGCTCCAATCCAAAGGATGTCGATACCACATTCCAGGGCTTCTTCCACATGCCTGGCATTGGCTACTTCAACACTTATTGGAATATTCAGGTTTTCTTTCGCAATTTTCAGCCATTCAAGGCCTTCCTTACCAATTCCCTCGAAAGAACCCGGCCTGGTTCTGGGCTTCCAAATCCCCGCCCTAAATATGTCAACGCCTGCTCCTTGCAGTCCCTTGCTAATTTTATCAATTTGTTCCGGGCTTTCCGCGCTGCAAGGTCCGGCGATCATCAGGGGTTTTTTCAAATTAAAACCCCAGTCTTCGGGTTGTACAATTTCTATTTCACTCATTTTCAAAACGTTTATTAAATAAAAAAGCCTGATTCGGTTCGGAATCAGGCTCTAACAATTTTTTTCATTTATGTATTATGCATCGCGCCGCTCCGAATTATCCAGATGGGTAAAAAAGTAAAATCGATAATTGAATATAAACAGCGCTATGCCTTCCATGCTGCAAATATATTCAGGTCCTTTTCATATATCCAAGTATATTGGCAAATATTTTGGTTTCCTCTGCACTTTGTGCTACTAAAAATTACTTATTTCAAAAAGAAAACAATCCATTATTTGCTATTTTCGGGTATTACCGCCGGGATATCAATCATTAAATGATGGCAAGTGAATTGACAGGATTTAATCCGAAATGAATAATGCGGGTTAAAGGCAATGTACATGACGTGCCACCCATTGCCCCGGAAATGGTGGACTTTACTCAAAGGGATGGGTGGCAGGATTCAATTTGGTATTGATGATCAAATCTGAAAAATGATATTTTTAGAAGTCTCCGTTATTGTAATGTATTTAAAAATAACTAATTTACGTCCATGCTTAATCCAGCACGCTAATGAAAAAGCCCAGTATAGTCAGGTACTTATTCTATCTAGGTTGTGGACTGGTAGTATATTCTATCCTGCTTTTCCTGCTCATGAAATTTGAGATAGGGCAACCGGAAAGCCAGATAAGCAACATCAAGGATGCGATATGGTACTCGGTGGTCACGCTCACGACAGTAGGATATGGCGATATTGTTCCCAAAACACCGGATGGCCGTTTGGTAGGGTCAATATTTATTCTATTTAGCATGGGTGTTTACGGTCTACTTATCGGTCAGGCTGCAACAATAATCAATAGTATTAAAGAAAACAGAAAACTAGGTATGAACGGGACTAATTTTGAATGTCATGTTGTCATTATCGGGTGGACCGATTTTGGAAAAGCTGTTACAGACCAGCTCGTAGCCGCTGGTAGAAAAGTGGCCATTGTCACCAAAGAAAAAGACAATGTGGACATCATTCAGGAGTATTACTCTTCAAGAAAAGTATTTGTTCTTTTCAATGATTACAACAATATAGAAATGCTTGACAAAGTGAATATAAAAAATTCATCAACTGTATTTATCAACCTGAACGACGACACTGAAAAATTAGTCTATATCCTCAACCTAAAAAAACACTATAACAGCCTCACCTTCATCGTTACGCTGGATAACGCCAACCTGAAAAATACTTTTATGACAGCCGGTGTTACCTATGCCATATCCCGCCATGAAATATCATCCAAACTCCTGGCCAGCTATATTTTTGAACCCGATGTGGCCACTTATAGTGAAGAGATCATATCCTTTGCCTCCACTGATGATGACCACGATATCAAGCAGTTTTATGTAACCAAAGACAATCCGTATAAGGGCATGCCTTACATCAAGGTATTTTTTGATTTAAAAAAATCCTGCAATGCGGTTTTGATAGGCATTGTGAAAAACGAAAAAGGCAAACGAACACTCTACAAAAACCCCCATGATGAAATGACGGTTCAGATGGGTGACTACCTGATTATGATCAGTAATGGCAAATCAGAAGGTAAAATATCTAAACTTTTCCATACCAAAGAAGGGCTTTAGAAGTTTTTCATCCATTCAAACACTTCATAGTGGCCATTTTGCATACCCATGTTTTCATACACTTTTCGTGCACGGCCATTGTTGAGTTCCATATATAACCGGATTCCTGCGATGTCTGCCGAGGCCTCTGCCAAAGCCTTTACATGGAGGTACAGGTTTCTGAAGATGCCCTGTTTTCTGTATTCCGGTAAAACATAGACAGATTGTATCCAAAAGATGTTCCCATTGCGCCAGTCACTCCACTCGTAGGTAATCAGCAGGCTGGCCACGGCCTGGCCGTTTGCCTCAGCTACAAAATACCGGCCTTTGGACGGATCATCCATGACTGCTTTTACGCCTGCATAAACAGTTTTTTCATCCAGTTGAAGGTCTTCTGTTTCCTTTGCCATCAGCACCTGAAAAGAGGCAATATCCTTTAAGTCTGTTTCTTTTGCGTTCCTTATTTTTACCATTCGACAAAAGTACATAAATTAAGGCATTATGACCAAAAAGACGTATCTCATAGCCCCTGACAAGTTTAAGGATTCACTCACCGGGCCGCAGGTGTGCGCTTCCCTGGCCAAAGGTATTCACTCCGCTGATCCACAGGCCACCGTTATCTCCCTGCCCCTGGCTGATGGTGGTGAAGGTACCGCTGATGCACTGCAGGCACATTTTCAAGCCCGGGAAATCACGGTAGAAGTCCAGGATCCCCTTGGCAGACGAATAAAAAGCAGCTACCTGCTGAGTCGCGACGGAAGGGTGGCCATTGTAGAAATGGCCCGTGCTTCGGGTCTGCAATTACTGCTGCCCGAAGAGCGCAACGCGGCTATGACTACAAGTATAGGCACAGGGCAACTTATTGCCCATGCCCTCGATCAGGGGGTGGATGAAATTTTATTGTGTATCGGCGGAAGTGCCACCAACGATGGCGGCACGGGCATGGCCACAGCATTGGGCTATGTCTTTTCAGACGCGGAAAAGAAAAGCATCGAGGGGAAAGGGGTGAACCTATCATTGATCCGGTCTGTTGACGCATCGGCTGTCCATCCCCGGTTGAAAAAGGCATGTATTTCAGTAGCAGTAGACGTCACCAATCCCTTTACCGGACCCCTGGGGGCCACCCGGATTTATGGACCGCAAAAAGGTGCCGGGCCACAAACCCTTGATATGCTGGAAGCAGGTATGAAAAACCTGTCTGTAGTAGTGGCACAAACGATGAACATATATCTGGATAAAATTCCGGGCACGGGTGCCGCAGGGGGCCTGGGCGGTGGGGCAGTAGCTTTTTTGGGGGCAACGCTCCGTCCGGGCATTGAAATGGTCATGGAAAAAACCAATTTTTACGAACAGCTGATCAAAGCGGATGTCGTGATATCCGGAGAGGGTAAAATTGATCAGCAAACACTCAGTGGCAAGGTGGTGATGGGCGTGGCAGAGACCTGTAAAAAGTATAACAAACCACTAATCCTTGTTGGGGGTATATGCACCCTTTCCACAGCTGAAACTAGCCTGTTTGGAGCTGAAGCCGTTTTTTGCGTAATCGATAAAACAACATCGCTAAATGAGGCAATAAGACGTGCCGGAGAATTGTTGGTGGAAGTGGGGAAAGAAATAGCTCATAAAAGCATTGAAAAAAAAATTAGTACATAAAATTAAAAAAATCAATACATTTAAAGGATCGTATAATGAATAACCTGTTTTTTATTATCCACTGTTATCAATCAAAACAATAAACTTTATGAAAACCCGAAAGATTACCCTGGACGAAAAAGAAATACCAGATAAATGGTACAACATAGTGGCCGACATGCCCAACAAACCTTTGCCGCCCCTTCATCCGGGGACACTGGAGCCCATCGGCCCTGAGGCACTGGCGCCGCTGTTTCCCATGGAATTGATAAAACAGGAGGTGACGGCCGACAAATGGATCGATATTCCCGATGAGGTACGTAATATCTACTCGATATGGCGACCTACTCCCATGTACAGGGCCTACGGGTTGGAAAAAGCGCTGGATACTCCTGCTAAAATATATTATAAATACGAAGGCGGAAGCCCTTCCGGCTCGCATAAGCCCAATACAGCTGTACCGCAGGCCTACTATAACAAGCAGGAAGGGATCAAACGAATTACCACCGAAACGGGTGCCGGGCAATGGGGCAGTGCCCTGAGTTTTGCCTGCCAGCATTTCGATATGGCGTGTGATGTATATATGGTGAAGATATCATACAACCACAAACCCTACCGCAAGATGATGATGAACACCTGGGGAGCCAATGTGTTTGCTTCACCGACCGACCAAACCGAAGCAGGCAGGAAAATCCTCGCACAGGATCCCGATTCTCCCGGCTCACTGGGAATAGCCATCTCTGAAGCCGTGGAAATGGCTGCTACCCGTGACGACACCAAGTATGCCCTGGGTAGTGTTTTAAATCATGTGTTAATGCATCAGACCGTTATAGGCCTGGAGGCCATGAAACAAATGGAGAAAGCCGGAGACATGCCTGATATCATAGTGGCACCTTTTGGCGGGGGATCCAATTTCGCAGGGCTTGCTTTCCCGTTTCTGCGACTTAATCTGGAAGAAGGCAAAAATATACGTTGCATTGCCAGTGAACCCGCTTCATGCCCTAAACTTACACGTGGCGTGTTCCGTTATGATTTTGGCGACACGGTGGGAATGACTCCTTTACTCCCCATGTATACCCTCGGTCATGACTTTGTGCCAGCACCTATCCATGCCGGTGGACTGAGGTATCATGGCGCAGGCGTAGTGGTAAGCCAATTATTGAAAGATAAACTCATCGAGGCCCGTTCACATAATGATCCCGAAATTTTTGAAGCCGGCGTTTTGTTTGCCCGTAGTGAGGGAATAATCCCGGCACCTGAAGCCAACCACGGCATAGCCACGGTAATCGCAGAAGCCAAGAAATGTAAAGAGGAAGGTACAGCCAAAACCATTCTGTTTAACCTTTGTGGTCATGGTAATTTCGACATGAAGGCCTATGATGATTATTTCTCCGGTAAGATCGTGAAACACGAACTTTCGCAGGAAGAGATCAAGGCATCACTGGATATGCTTAATACTCCTGAGATTTAAAGGGTAGTAAACCATATTGTAGTCGGCAGCAAGTCAATATATCCGATTTGCTGGCCGGCTATTTCTCATCGTGGCATGTGTTTATACCAAAGGGTATGTAAAGCGGACAAAAACCCACTAAACTGCTTAACACCAATACCCCTGATAAAATCACAGAAATAATGCCTAAAGTACCTGTTAATATACCTGTGAAATAAAGAATTGATACGGCTATTGCAACAATCAGGCGAACAATCCGATCTGTATTTCCAATGTTTTCAATCATGGTCGTTTTTTTACTGAACAAAATTTAACTCAACAATCACCCCTTCGCTATTACCCCTCGCCTTAATGAGTCGATAACATCTGATGACTATCAATTGTTTAGTAATATGGTTGTTTGATTCTAATTTTATGTCAGACTTAATGCATCAGTTTGATTCGTCCATCATCCTGAAGAATCCCGTCAGCAATAATACACCTCCAAGAATCAAAACCAGGATCCCTTGAGATCCCGACAAAATGCCTTTAAAATAGAGGGCAACTACAGTGATTACTATCAATAACCTGAAAACTCTGTCGCTCGTGAAGATATTCTTTCTCATAACCGTAACTTTAATTTCATGAAACATAAAACCAGGGGTCTCAATACATAACAGTTAAACCTGTTGTATTGCACAAAATGAATTATACGGTGTTGATTTGATGGTCGGATATAGATCTCGTGGAAATATTATCATTGACATCTATAGGTATTATAACATGTCAGGCGGGTAAAGGTTTCAAAACAATTGAAATAATTTTCTGATATGCGCCTGATGCCCCTCTTTCATAGCCTGGTGCTACCCTTTATGATCAAGTGCCTTAACAATCCCGGTAAATAATAATACGGCAACCAATATCAGAAATAAAATGGCCAATGAGCCGGATAGGAATCCGGCAAAATAAAGCGTACCGAATAGCAATAACATCATCAACCGAAACACCCAGTCTCCCGTTAAAAATAGCTTTTTCATAACCTTAATTAAATAATAACGACTGCTTTTAAAATTAAAATAAAGGCAGTATGTTCAATTTAAGATGCAAACAACGTGTTGGTTATAATAGACGGTTATCTATAAGTTTATCAACTTGAAAAACACAAGTGACCACTACAAATATAATAAATATTTAAGGCTACTTCAAGCATCAATAAGAGAAACATTTAAAGTCCTCAAACGACCCCTCTTTTTTCTGTATGCGACAAACTAATTCAGAAAATCCGACTTTAGCTCAGCACTGATATTAAAACCCCGGCAGCCACTGCGCTACCGATGACGCCTGAGATATTACTGGCCATGGCATAATACAGCAAATGGTTTTGGGGATCATGTTTCAAGCCTATTTGGTTGGCCACGCGTGCGGCCATCGGCACCGCACTCAAGCCAGTGGCCCCCACCAATGGGTTAATTTTCTTTTTTGAGAACAGGTTGTAAATTTTTACTGCATAAATTCCTCCGGTAATAGATATTGCAAATGCCACAAATCCACCTACCAATATCAGCAACGTTGTTACATTCAAAAAGGTATCGGCAGTCATTGTAGCGCCTACGGTTAATCCCAGAAAAATGGTAGAGACATTCATAATCGTTCCGGAAGCCGCATTTTTAAGTCGCTCTACATTGGTGCCAATTTCTTTCACCAGGTTACCAAAGACCAACATGCCTATCAAAGGCATGGCAGACGGCACCAGAAGGGCCACAACACCTGCAATCATAATGGGGAATAGTATTTTTACGGCACGCAGGTTTTTGATCGGATATTTACTGGGATAGAGTCTGTCCTGTTCTTTCATATTGATGAGTAGTTCTTTTTTACTCATCGTAAAGCGCACGACCAGCGGAATAATCACGGGCACAAGGGCCATATAGGAATAAGCAGCCACAGCAATGGGCCCCAACAATTCTGCATCTGCCAGCATGATGGCCGTATAAATGGCCGTAGGTCCATCAGCCCCACCAATGATACCCAGAGCGGCCGCATTTTGCGGGCTAAATCCGGCTAAAATAGCAAAGATCAATACAGTAAAGATACCTATTTGTGCTGCTGCCCCGAAAAAAGCCAGACGCAGGTTCCTCAGCATCGGGCCAAAGTCTGTCAGGGCACCTACACCCATAAAAATCAAAGGAGGTAAAAGCCCCGTTTTTATCAATGCGTAATAGAGGTAACTCAAAATGCCAAATTCTTTTGCTATTTCGGGCAGGTTTTTATGCCCAATGGCTTCAGGTCCTGCGATCGCTAAATTACCACCGAGTGCATTGGCGAGCAAAATGCCAAAACCAATGGGGACTAGCAGGAGTGGTTCATATTCTTTTACAATACCAAGGTACAGCAACACCGCACCAACAATAATCATGATAAATGTGCCAGGTGTAGCCATAAAATGGCCTATGGCCGTCATCTCATATAACCGCTCCAGTATCTCCATCTTTTCCTCAGGCCAGTTTTACGAGTACATCATCCTCTTCCACATAGTCACCATTGGCAGCGCACACCTCCACAACCTTGCCCGGTTTATCCGCCAGTATGGCATTATATACTTTCATGGATTCTATATACCCAATCAGGTCACCTTTTTTAATTTCAGCTCCTACTTTTATCGGCGTTTCCGAAGCGTCTTTTGTCGACATGAAATTACCCTCAATCGGGGCAATAATACTTCCCGTTGCCGCTACCGTTTCTGTTGGTGCTGCTGACTGTGGAGTAACCGCTTTTGTTTCCGTAGTACTTCCGTTATTACTATAGGATATTTTCACCTGATAGACTTCTCCGTCCACCTGTACGGTCATGGATTTGGGCGATGCAGGAGCAGTAGCTTCCTGCGCTGTACTTGTCGCAGCAGCTGGTGCAGGGGCTTTCCTTTTTGCCAGGTCAGCCTCAAAACTTTTCTTGGCATCTCCTGACTTATATGCTTTATACTGTTCCGGGTGTAAGGCATATTCGAGGAGTTCTTCATCATCAGGGCCAAAATCCCACCCCAACGATTTCATTTCTTCCCGTACCTGGTCAAGCACATCCGGAAAAGCATCCTGGGGATTGCCCGTGAAAAACTCCCGGCCCTGTTCAGCAGCCAGTTTTTTAATTTCCTCACCAACTTCCCCGGGCACCTTACCCGACTTTCCAAGCACCATATCCCAGGTGTTATCATCAATCATCGACCAACGTTCCTTGCCCTTCATCACTTGCATCACATTCATCAGCGCCACGTTTTTCACATACTGGCTATAAGGTGTGACCAGTGGCGGATACCCGAGCTTTGGCCAAATGTATTCCACCTCGTCAAAAAGTTTGATCAGCAGTTCATCCTGGGTCACTTCCGGCTTATTATTTTTCGCCATCCATTTATTCAGGCTTTGCAAATTGTTTTCCAGATCGGCCATGAGGCTTCCCATCATCCCGCCCGGTAACCCGGGCCCTATAAGCATGGAATTCATCAACCGGTTTTTCGGACTGATATAGTATCCCAGAAAATCGTCTATAAACTCCTGGGTGAGCGCCCTTACTTCCATATAGGCCTTCATGTTGATATCCGGCAGTTCAAAACCTGCATCCTTCAGCATTGCATGTACGGTGAGCAAGTCAGCATGACCTGTGCCCCAGGAAAGGGGCTCCATGGCCACATCAATGATTTCAGCTCCTGCACGGGCTACTTCCAGAATACTCGCTACCGAAAAGCCAGGGCCTGAATGCCCGTGATATTGTATTAGAATATCGGGGTGCTTTTTCTTAATACCCGCTACGATCTTTCCCAATGAAACCGGACGACCAATACCGGCCATGTCCTTTATACATATCTCCTCCGCGCCCATTCCAATAAGTTGATCTGCGAGGTTAAGGTAATAATCTACCGTATGTACTTTTGAATAGGTAATACTGAGTGCTGCCTGGGCGATCATACCGCCCTCTTTGGCATATTTGATGGAAAGTTCCAGGTTGTTGGCATCATTAAGGCCATCAAAGGAACGCGATATATCTGTCCCTTGTAATTTTTTCACCTTAAACATCAGTCGACGTACATCAGCCGGGACGGGACGCATACGGAGGGCATTGATGCCCCGTTCCAACATCTGTGTTTGTATGCCCGCATCGTTGAAAGGCTGTGTCCACTCCCTTACTGCTTTATTGGGGTTTTCCCCAAACAAAAGATTAATTTGCTCAAATCCACCTCCGTTGGTCTCAACGCGTGAAAAACAACCCATATCAACAATTGGTTGTGCCACCCGGTTGAGCTGATCAACACGGGGCACATATTTGCCAGAAGACTGCCACATATCGCGGTAGAGGAGGCAAAGTTTTATCGGCTTACCCATTTTTACTGTTATTTTATTTTTTCAATACGTTCCACACTGCCTTTTCCAGCAGTAATATATTCCGTAATGGCCGCAATGACGGCCAGGTGTTTATTCTTTTTCAGACGATCTTCAGGGGGTGTTCCCTTTCCCTGCCCCGGGAAATATTTATTGGATAGGTATATAATAAACCTTCCTCCGGAGACCACCAGCATCAGGATAGCAAATACCGTGACCATCCCCAGAACCAATAAAGTTAATGCGGTTTGTAGGCTTTCTGTCATCTCACAATACTACCATTTTTTATTTTAACATCTGGTTTCAGAAAGCGAATATTTTTATGATCTTCACCCATAAGAACCATGCCTTGCGATTCTATGCCCATCATTTTTCGCGGGGCCAGGTTTACAATTACACTTACCTGTTGCCCTATGACTTCTTCCGGAGAGTAATGCTCTGCAATTCCGGAAAGCACCGTTCGTTTTTCGCTGCCAATGTCGATAAGCAACTTGAGTAATTTTTTCGATTTGGGCATCTTTTCCGCGTTTATTATCTCACCTACCCTGATGTCCAGTTTCAAAAAATCATCGAAATTAATCTCACCCTTTATGGGCTCGTAACTCTCCTGCCCGTCATCTGCCCGGTTTTCTGCTTTGGTATCTTCCAGTTTTTTCACTTGCAGTGCGATAGACTCGTCTTCAATTTGCTTAAATAAAACACCACTTTCACCCAACTGATGTCCCGTGGTCAATAATTCCAGATTGCCGGCATGCGGCCAGGTAAGGGGCTCAACATTCAGCATTTCCCTGATTCTTTTAACAGTAAATGGCAAAAAAGGTTCGGCCAGTATAACAATATTTGCCACCGTTTGCAAAGCCATATTCATTATTGCCCCGGCCCGTGCTTTATCCTCTTTAATCACCTTCCAGGGCTCAGTGTCTGCCAGGTATTTATTACCAGCCCGGGCTACCTCCATGAGCAATGTGAGGGCCTCCCTAAACTTATATGATTCCAGAGCCATGCCTATTTTTCCGGGTGCATCCTTCACCCTTTGCTCCAGTTCTTTTTCCGGATCAAAGTACTCCCCCTTTTCAGGCACCTGTCCGTCAAAGTTCTTTATGGTGAAATCAACTGCCCTTTTAATGAAATTGCCCAATATGGCTGCCAATTCACTGTTGTTGCGAGCCTGAAAGTCTTTCCAGGTGAAATCATTGTCTTTTGTTTCCGGCGCGTTCGCGCATATCGTATAGCGCAATACGTCTTGTTGATCCGGGAATTCCTCCAGATATTCATGCAACCAAACTGCCCAATTGCGGGAAGTAGATATTTTTTCCCCTTCCAGATTCATAAACTCATTGGCAGGCACATTTTCAGGCAAGACATAATCGCCATGGGCCTTGAGCATGGCGGGGAAAATAATACAATGAAACACAATATTGTCCTTACCGATAAAATGCACCAGTTTGGTATCCTCCGATTTCCAGTATTTTTCCCAGTCTTTCCCCTGTTCAGTAGCCCAGTCCTTTGTAGCCGAAATATAACCAATGGGCGCATCGAACCATACGTATAACACTTTTCCTTTGGCCTCTTCCAAGGGCACTTCCACACCCCAGTCTAGATCACGTGTCACCGCACGGGGCTGAAGGCCCTGATCGATCCAGGATTTGCACTGGCCATAAACATTAACCTTCCAGTCTTTCTTATGCCCTTCAATAATCCACTCCTTCAGCCAATCTTCATACTCATTGAGGGGAATATACCAATGGGAAGTTTTCTTTTTTACCGGCTGATCGCCACTCAGGGCGGAACGGGGGCCGATCAATTCTTCCGGGCTAAGGGTAGCTCCGCATTTTTCGCATTGATCACCATATGCTCCGTCAAAGCTACACCGCGGACATGTACCTACAATGTACCGGTCTGCAAGAAATTGACCGGCCTGCTCATCGTAGTATTGCTCTCCATCTTTTTTGACAAAACAGCCCTTTTCCAACATCGTGGTAAAATACTCGCCGGCTGTTTTATGGTGCGTAGGGGAAGATGTACGTGAATAAATGTCGAACGACATACCAAAGTCTTCAAACGACTGTTTTATCTGCTGGTGGTATATATCTACTATTTCCTGAGGCGTCCTCCCCTCTTTTTTTGCACGTAATGTAATGGGAACCCCGTGTTCATCTGAACCGCAAACAAATAATACGTCCTCGCCCTTACTCCTTAAATACCGTACATATATATCTGCCGGAACATACACGCCTGCCAGATGCCCTATATGAATAGGGCCATTCGCGTAAGGTAAGGCGGCCGTTACTGTATGCCTCTTCTTTTCTGCCATGTTTTATTTTTTTTGCAAAGATAGGAATATGAAGGTGGAAGGGGTAAGAAGAAAGGTTTTTTTGATGCCCATTTCCTTTTTCAATTTAACGTTTTCTTTCTGATGAATAAGCCGGGTTAATCCAAAACAGGAAGAAACAATCCCGCGATGGAACTGTTTCTTCCTGTTGAAATTCACCACCACTTCGTGTTATATCAATTTTAAAATCCAGCATCTCAAATGCCTGGTTTGTTAAATGTATTTAAAATCATGCCCTGACTTCAGCTGCAGCAGAAACTCATACATCAAAGAAATCACTGAATCAATGTCTTTTTTGTGAGCCATTTCCACCGTTGTGTGCATATACTTCAGGGGCAAGGAGATCAACGCCGATGCCACACCATCGTTGGAATAGGCAAAGGCATCGGTATCCGTACCTGTAAAACGCGATGCTGCCGCCCTTTGAAAATCAATTTTATTTTTCCTGGCCACATCCATCACCATTTTTAACACATTATTATGTACCGCCGGGCCATAGGTAAGCACAGGGCCATCACCGGCCTTTTGCATTCCGCTAACCTTTTTATCGTACATGGGTGAACAGGTGTCATGGGTTACATCAGTAATGATGGCCAGGTTGGGCTTAATGCGTTCCGCAATCATCTGCGCTCCACGAAGCCCTATTTCTTCCTGTACAGCATTAACAATATATATTCCGAAGTCTGGTTTTTTCTTGGTTTCTGACAGCAATCGGGCCACTTCTGCAATCATGTAGCCACCTATTCTGTTATCAAGTGCCCGCCCAACCAAATATTGATCATTGAGTTCAAGAAGCTCATCGTCAAAGACCACGACTGCACCGACATGTACCCCCAGTTCTTCTACTTCCTTTTTTGAGGAACAACCCACGTCAATAAATATATTTTTAAGTGTTGGAGTTTCCTCTTTTGCATTGTCACGCACATGTATGGCTGGCCAGCCAAAAACACCTTTTACAACACCTTTCTCGCCGTATATATCCACACGCTTGGAGGGTGCAATTTGGTGGTCTGAACCTCCATTGCGCCGCACATAGATATAGCCTTCATCGGTGATATAGTTGACAAACCAGGATATTTCATCAGCATGGGCCTCAATCACTACTTTGTATTTAGCGTCCGGGTTAATAACGCCAACGGCCGTGCCGTACGTATCAGTAAAGAAGTCATCTGTATAT